>Ga0164318_10000044_pt1 | contig 60437 bp, 58 predicted proteins | sample GuaBasSedimGuay9_FD_113734 | JGI IMG/M metagenome (GOLD analysis project Ga0164318, IMG submission 113734) | Subseafloor sediment microbial communities from Guaymas Basin, Gulf of California, Mexico - Guay9, Core 4571-4, 0-3 cm | ecosystem: Environmental > Aquatic > Marine > Hydrothermal vents... | reverse complement strand
CATATATTCAGCTATTTTTTCTCAAGATCTATCTGGGCTCATATTCGTTGAAGCAGATGATTACGAGACTGTTATGCGAGCAGTAAAAAATTTGAGAAGCGTTGTCGTGTTCGAAGAGCCCCTTTCAGCTAATAAATTAATTGGAAAAAATAAGGAAGAAGGTGAAATGGACATATTGAGTTCATTTAAGATAAAATACCCTGAGAAAAAGGAGCTTGAAGAGAAACATCTGGAACCAGGCATTATTGTAGAGATAATAGATGGCCCTTTCAGGGGACGAAAAGCTCGTATTGTCTCTATCAGTAAGAAAAGAGTTTGGGTAGATCTAATGCATGGTGGTGGGGCTTTGCTTGTGGAAGTTAATATTGACCATATTAGACCGACTGAGTAGAGCTTAATGAGGGCAAACAATGAAAAAGAAAAAGATCGATCTTGTGCCTTTCTTTGATGCCTTAGCTCATCCAATTAGACTTCGAATAATTAAAGCGCTTCTTCATAAGGAAAAATTCATTTCTGAGCTTGCGAAGGAGTTACAGATCTCAAGGCCATTACTGTATATGCATTTAAACAAACTAGAAAGAGTTGGCATTGTAACTACATATATTAAACATTTTGATAAACCACCTTATGCAAGGAAATATATAAAGGCAAATATTTTATTAGTAAAATTATTATTACCAGAACTAGAATTAGAAATTATTGAGAGATCGTCTGGTTGATTAATATGATGAGTAATACATTTATTTACCTATTTGTTTTTCTTCTTCAGATTACACTTCCAATAGACTACTTTTCCGTACTTATGTTTCTCTTAACTCTTGTGATAGTCCTACTTTTGATAATTGTGGTATTTATGTATTTCATAATGTTAGAAGCTAGAAAAATAAGAGAGCTCCTTGAGAAAGTAAGTTAAGCATGGGCTCCGACATCTTTGCTCTCTGCAACCATTCTCTCTTCATTTTCAGGCTTTTTCTCCAATGACTCTTTTAATTTATATCTTGTAGATAATTCCTCTATAGAGTATCGCCCAAGATAGAGTATCTGTTTCATAAGCGCGACCATATATCCTGCAATCCTATTCCTAACAGTTTTACTATTTACGTCAGTAACCATTTCTACTATTTTTTTATACATCTGGTATCTATAATCCGAGGCCGCTTGGGGATCTGCAGCAGCAATTACTTCACTTTTATCCCATATGCTTTTAACAACATCCCAGTAATTCACGACGATTTTTTTAGCTACATCTTTAAATAGTTTCTGTCTTACCCGTGACAAAGATAGTACCTCCATCTTTTTCTGACAACTCTTAGCAAATCTCTTTCAATCCTATTACATTTCTTTATTTAAAGTTAATTTATTACAATCCCCTTAAAACAATTAAATAAAAAATTTTCCCCTCTAGACAATTCCTCTCGAAAGAACCTTAAGAAGATCTAAAGCATCCTCCGACTCTGGAGTGTTCTCTTGCGCAACCATCCTTCTAAGTAGCATTAAGGCGCCTTCTTGGTTTAAGGGTTGATTGTTATTCCCACAACGGAAAGAATACACACATTTATTACAGATGACTTTCTTTGGGCATTTACAAGTCTCTAAAATCTTTAGTGCTCGAATTACTGCTTTTTCAAATCGTTCAAATAATAGACTTGAGATTCCATTACCACCAGGTGTTCCGTCATAGATGACAATAATTCCTGTAGTTCCGAAAGATATGCCCCCTAAATCCTCAGATCCACCACCGGTAATCATATTTGTACCTTCTATAAGGACATGTTCTAGGGCATGATACGCTCCGCGAATTGCTTCTTCATCATCAGAATCTACTGGTGGAGCTTTAAAAACAATCCCATAGGTTTTATAGCTGTATCTTATCGGTTCATCTAATTCTACTTCTTTTGCGGGTTTATCTACGCCATCTTTATATAGAACATAGCCATAAACTGTAGCTTCCATCTCTAGAGGAACATAAAAAATGGTTGTCCCAAGAATTTTTCTTTTAGCAGGAATTTCTAGAGGAACCGCGCTGTATTCATAGAGGGGGACTGTATGAAAATACTCTAGATCCTTACTAATAGGATCTAATTCGGCCTTTAGGTTTTTAAGATCCAAATTTTTAACTATGAATTTTCTCCCTCTGTTAATATATATTGCCCCGGGATGTAATTCCCGTATTGCAAGCACAACATCGCGTTCATCAATGATCTTAGAATCAAGAAATACCTTCACATTCTTACTTGCTCCACGTATATTCGCAGGAAAATATTTCTTAAATGCCTTTGAGTCCGCGAAGATTTTATTTCCAACCTTTACTACTGCGCCCTCTTTGAGGAGTTCATCTAAAAATTCCAATGGAATGCCATATCTCTTTATTTCATCTAATGTAGCTGGCTTTTCACTGATAAATACATAGAGATGCCTTTTAGCAATATATGGATTTAGAGGTTCTATTACTCGTGGAGATATGTCCTCGAAGTAGTCTCCTGGATATTGTGCATAATACTCGCTTATTGGATCATTGCTTCTTAAAAGTAGTAGTGCTATGCCTGGGGCACCTCGCCGTCCAGATCTTCCAGATCTTTGGATAAATCTATCAATTGGTGTAATCTCAGAAATGACATAATCTAGATCACCAATATCTATTCCTAGTTCTAGTGTTGGCGTTGAAATTATTGCAAGAATTTCCCCATCTCTAAATTTCTCTTCAATCATATGCCTGTATTCTTTACTTAATCCTGCTCTATGAATTGCTACACGGCCCATCAATTGCCCATTAAGGTTGATTCTTTTCTTAAGAAAATAATACATCAATTCTGCTGTTTTCCGACTATTTGAAAATAGTAAAATCTTAGATTTTTTACTTAACATTAAATTTAGCATTTTGATCATTGAAGCATAAACTGGGTATCTCGAATAAACAAATATTATATGAAGCGGCGTTTTTCTTCCTTTTTCTTCAACTATATCCACAACATCATCAACAAGTTTAGTAGCAAATTCTTTAGGATTCTGGATTGTAGCTGATGCTAATATTATTTGGAGTTTTCTATTTTTTGCTTCTATCAATCGTCTTAGCCTTTTTAAGATATAGTGAACATGAGTGCCGAATGCACCAGAATATTGATGAACCTCATCCATTATAATAATACACGCATTTGAAAAAAGTCTACCCAAAGATGTTTGCTTAGCTAAGTGATAATTAATCATATCAAAATTCGTTAGCAATATCTCTGGTGGCTGCTTAATGATCTGAAACCGTTCAATTTTCGGTGTATCGCCATCTAATATTTTTATTTTTAGGTCAAAAATTGCTGCGTAATTCTTGAGTTTCTTTAACTGATCCTTTGCCAATGCTTTAGTTGGATAGATTAATAATACAATTGGCCCTTTTCTTCCCGATTCTTTAATTTCTTTTGCTCTTTCAAAGGAAGGAATTGCAAAAGCTTCTGTTTTTCCTGTACCTGTAGGCGCTACAATTATTACATTCTTTTTTTCTAAAATCTTCTTAAATGCTTTTTCTTGATATTCATAGAGTGTAAAGATTCCTCTTTCATTAAATTTACCCACTAGTTTCTTAGCATACTGAGACCTTATTCCTAATTCGTTGAGTGCTTCTATTGTTATTTTATGGCCAATTTTCGGTTTTCTTGCCATGAATTCCTTATAATAAACGAAGTATGTGCTGTCTAATAGTGGCTCTAAGGTCTCAATGTATCTCCAAATTTTATTCTTCTTTATTTGTTCTATGGTTATCTTGTTTCTATGTTCAAAATATTTTTCTAATTCATCACTTTTTTTATCTTCTTTCTCGTCGACGGTCCTATATATGATCTCATAATATATGTTACAATGCTCGCAGTAAAATTGGATTAATTGGCTTTTGTCTGAAATTTTACGTTTGTTTTTAATTTTGAGCTCTCCACCACATTTCGGGCATTTTATTATCATTTTCATACCACTAAATTTAAAAAACACATAGATTAGCGAGCCCGGCGGGATTTGAACCCGCGACCTTCGCCTCCGGAGGGCGACGCTCTATCCAAGCTGAGCTACGGGCCCCTCTAAATATTATTTTCCTATTTTTATTAATTTGCTTCCTCTTTAGTAGTCTCATGTTTTTATTTTATCGATTTTAGATATGATGGAAAACTATTTAATTATCTCTTATTACAAGATTTTTTAATAAATATCTCTTCTACAAAGTATAGGGTACTGAGAGAAGTACTAAATCTACAATTCCCCAGAGAATTTTTTGATTATAGAATGAAAAAATCTTAATACTATATCACGCTATCTTCAATAAGATGTTCATAAAAGATCTGAGCCGGATCTCCATTTCCGGTCTCGGGAAAGAGGTGAAATAAATGTCGAAAAAAGAACTATCAATAAAACTCGTAGTCTGCGATAGTAAAAATTTTTTAGGAACAGGAATTACAACTCAATTTGAGATTAATGAGGCTGACAAAAAGGCCATCTTTTATAATAAAAAAATTGGAGAGACCATCGATGGCGCTCAAATAGGATTTCCAACATACGTTTTTCAGATAAGAGGAGCATCCGATATCGCGGGTTTTCCTCACCTGAAAGGAATACCAGGAAGTCGTCTTAAAAAAATTCTAAAGAAAGCTCCGCCTGGCTATCGCCCGAGAAAATATAAAATCGAGAAGAAAGTCGGCGGATATAAAATTGTCAATCTTAAGGGCGTTTATCGGAAGAAAACTGTTCGAGGGGAAGAGTTGTCAGAACAAACGAGGCAAGTAAATGTTTCAATTATAGAAAAAAAAGGAAAAAGTGTAACTGAAATGGATGAAAAGGATATTATGAATGATAAGATACTCAAAGAAATCAGCTACAAAGTTGGTAATATCATTACGAAATGGGGATTAGAGATACTTAGTGTAAAAAACAATGAGGAGTTACTCCCATTTCAGGAGAAAATTAAAGAATTAGGTGTCGATGATTCTATGCTTGAAGAACTAAAAAGGAAAATTGGTGCTGCAATCGTAAAACTTGATCATGAGAGTAGAAGAAAGGTCCTAAAAGATGCCAAAAAATTGAGTAGGAATAACCCATCAAATCTTGGAAAAATTATAGCACACATAACATACTCTGCCTATAATGCCCTAAAGAATGGAGAAATTAAACCTGAGGATTTCGTAGGGCAACTATCACAAAGGATCTTAGATGCAATTAGAAAATGGCTTAATGAGGAAATTAAAACGCCACCTAAAATATCTCTTAAAATAAGCTTATCTTAAAGGAGGGATTTATATGGGTAAAAGAATACGTGCTCAAAGGATTGGAAGAGGGTCTTCTGTCTATATTAGTCCAAAACTTCATAAATTAGGCGATATACAATTACCTACTTGGCCTGAAAGTTACTCTGATGTTATTAAAGGAACTGTACTCGAAATCAAACACGAATCGGGTAGAACTGCACCTCTCGCTCTCGTTAAGTTTGTGAAACCTAATGGTGAAATCAAGAAGATTTGGATGATTGCAAATGAAGGGATATATACAGGAAAAGAGATTCAAGTAGGTCCATTAGCAAAACTGGATATTGGTAATGTTTTACCCCTAGGAAAAATACCTGAAGGTATTCCCGTAAGTAATATAGAGATTACCCCTGGAGATGGCGGTAAAATTGCTCGGGCTGCAGGAATGTATGCCATTATAAGAAGTCATGATCGGGCTGCTGGTAAAACAGAGATAGAATTGCCCGGAAAACGTAGAATTACCTTAAACTCTAAGTGTAGAGCTCAAATTGGCATCATTGCTGGTGCGGGTATGGAAGAGCTCCCTCTAGTAAAGGCTGGAAATGCATATTATAAGTGGAAAGTTCGAGGTAGAAAATGGCCCCGCACCAGAGGGGTGGCGATGAAAGGATCTCGCCTATTACCCAAGATTATTGGGGTAATAGAGCGAATCCCATCAATGCTGTTGATCACCCCTTTGGTGGCGGACGTGATAAGAAACCAGGAAAGCCTAAGACTGTATCTAGGAATGCTCCGCCAGGAAGAAAAGTTGGCTCCATTGCAGCAAAGAGAACAGGAAAACGTAAGAAGTAAAAATATTCTTTCCTTTGCATCATAGGATTTAGCAATTTTATCGCTATATTTTTTGCAGAGGTTTTTCTAGACCTCTTCCAATCTACCTTTTCTATCTATAAATATTTTAGATTCCTCTAACATTAGTCTTTTTGCAATAAACAAAATAGCGTCAAGTGAAATCTTTGGTTCTACTAAACCTTCTTCAATTAGAAAGCCAACTGCCGTCAGTATCTCATTATAGCTAGTAGGATCTTCCTTTTTTTTCTTTTTTATATAATTAAGCGCTCCAATCGATAGAAATTCATGTATTCTATTTTTATGCGTCATTTGATCTTTTACAAAAACATTTTTTTGTCTGTCCTTTTCCTTCTCAGCTTTTTTGAGTTTATTTAGTAAACTTTCTCGCTTCTTCTCAAGTAATTTCATAATTTCATCGTCATCTTCGATTCCCATTCTTCATTACCTCATAACCTCATCAATATTATATCCCATTTGCTTACCGGCTTGTTTTAAATATATGGGTCATACTTTAGCCATGTAACGGGAATATTCTGATATCGACCATCAGGCAACCATCGCTGAATGGTAATAGGAAGAACCTTTGCTTTTAATTCTTCTTTTGCAATCGTTATCTCTATTGGTTCATTACCCGCCTCCCGAGGTATTGGTATAAGTATTGGTGCTCCATATGCAATCTGAATCGCTCTTGCGCCAATTATCCTTGCTAACTCGTATATTGTTAACCGTGGAGGTCCTATTTTTACTTCGTTTGCTATTATTTCTTTTGGGCTCTCTTCATCTTTCTTTGGCATCTAAATAGCACCCGTTAGGAATTAGAAACTTTAAGAATGAAATAACATAGTACAACGTTTTTCGTTTTTTAAATGATATTTAAAACCTTTGGTTATGATAAAAGAAGCTTAATTTAAACTTAATCCTATTACTATTATGAAATCTCCCGAGCACACGTTTTTATTTTTTATAGTAAGTGTTACTAATCAAAGATTTCCTCTTCCCTATATATTGTTATTTTTAAGTTATATTTCTCCGCAAGCTGCTTCATTTTTTTCCTTAAACGCACAAAAAATGGTTGTGTCTCTCCCTCACTAGAAACAATTAAGGACACACTAGCTAATTTTTTCCCCTTATTGATTAGTATGGAATGACCACGCACGTCTTCTATATTACCACCAATATCTGCTATAAGTGTAGCAACATCTGCTAAGATTCCCCGTTGATCTTTTCCTATAATTGATATTATCAGTATTCCCATGGTAACACGCTCTGATGATCTCCATTTTTGGATTAAAGTAGTTTTATAAACCTATTTAAATTTCAGTTTAAATGATGCAAAGGGTTTTATAAGATTTACCTTTATACAAGTCGTGTTTAGCTCCTTTCGGATAGATAATGTAAATTCTCCAGCCAATTTTATAATTCTCTTAGGACTTTCTTTTGTATATATGTTAAGCTGTTTTATTTTATCGACAACTCTAATCTTATAAGTAGATGGATCAAATATATTGAACCGAGCTATTTTGGGAATTATATTAAGCCAGGCATAATTATATATGTTAATAATAAACGCGCCATCTAAGTCCTTGAAACTTTCTATGTGTAAGAACCTACTGCTGCTGAATATTCTTAATTTTAATGCTTTTTGTACACTTCGCATAGCTTCTAATAATTCTAAGGATTCTGGATTTATTTTAGTGACATGCAGTGAAAATCTTCCATCATAGTCCGAAATTGTAGGCGCTACAGGTATTAGTGTCATATTTCTGAAGCTCAAGAATCCCTTATTGCGTCTCTTCTTAACTGATAGTTCATAGATTTTTTTCGCGAATTGACCTTTACTTAACTCCCCGACCTTACCAAGTAAAATTGTTTTTTTTCCTTTGAGAGTTAAACTAACTAATTTTTTTATTTCTTCATCTGTTATTATCCTTAATCCTGGTAATATGTAAAGAAGAAGATCCGGGTCTTCAAAATCTCTCCGAAGTTCGGAATTTATGATCTTAAAGGGTATTAAGTTAGCCGATAATGTTTGAATAGTGCCATAAAAAACTCTAAATGCATATGGATCTTGAAAAATACTTTTATTTATAACAACGCCAATTTCGGCGAAAGGAATCGCTTTTCGAACTTTAATTTCTGGTGCAATGTTAAAATCGTGATAATCCATTGCTTTCTGTACGCAACTATAGCCAAAAAGCGCACATTCGTTATGGAATGCCTTATGAATAAGCTTCGCATCACCCGAATCGGCAGTAGTAAAAGAGTAAATAGAGATATATTCATGACTAGATAACTGACGACCAAACTTATATTCAAGGATATTATCTAATTTCTTGTAGGTTAGCCCATTTACCACAATACATGGTGGATAAACTACTTCAATGAACACATTTTTATACCTAACTTTTGGCCGTAATAATCCATTTGAGAGTAGTTGCGTACCTGGACGCAATGAATAAAAGCCATCGGACATGTTCTTTAGCCGATTTATTTCTTCATAACGATGATAATATTCCTGCGGCACTATTGGTTCTTCCAATATAACGCTTCCAATTTCTCTTGCCTTGATAATAGCAGCTAATATTAGATCAAAAAACTTCTTATTGAAGATCGATAAAAATAGATAGTCCTCTAATGCTGGATGCTTGAGTTTTTTAATTTCCTTTAGGGGCATTAGATTCTCTTCTATTGCTCGAACTTTATGAATAAAGTTTGTTGCTATCAGCAATTTAAGTTTAGGTGAGTATTCTTCTTTTAATTTAATAACTGCTTTCTGGAGTTCTAATGTTCTATCTCTGGGATGCCACAGTTCAAACGGAACTAAAATTTCTCGTCCTTTTTCTGGTTCTATGTTTTCTATTGTCCGAATAAGCCTAGTAATTGAGAGAAATCTTTGAGGATAATCTGGAATCAATTGGCTTTGTGGAAGTGAACCGAGAATTACTAACATGATATGCCCCTGCTACTGCTGTAAGATATTAAATATCAATTACGAAATTATCCTTGCTATTTATATTACTTTTTCTAAAATCAATCCAATAATTTCAGCGCATTACATGTAATAACTACCGAGTGCCAAAAAAAGTAATAAAATTATCATGTTGCGTCTTCCACGCTCAGTTTAACTCGTATTGATAAACTCATGAGCTCATTTATAAGAAGAACGAAAGCATATGGTAATCTTATTTTATACATCTCGCCCTTTTCCTTGTGTATTGGACAGACCCATCGTCTTCGATTTGGATCATAATAACCGATTAATCCACACTCTTTGCATACGTAGACATCAACACCGTCCGAACTTTCTACGAATCGCTCATTTAAGAACTGAGCCACGCCGTGTCCTAATAGAGCATCCCTTTCCATTTCGCCAAGTCTAAGACCTCCACCTCTTGCTTTACCCTCTGTTGGTTGCATTGTTAATAATGTAACTTTACCTCGCGCTCTTGCATGGATTTTATCCCTTGCGAGATGTTTAAGTCGCTGGTAATAAACGGGTCCCATTAGAATATGCGCTTTTAGAATTTTTCCTGTTTTACCGTCAAAGAGAGTCTTTTCTCCATAATAGTTAAGTCCCAACTCTCTCGCACGTTTTACCAATTCCTCTAACCAATTTTCGCTATTAAATGCAGTTCCATCGAAAATTTTTCCCGTTTTAACGGCAATATCTCCCGCCAAACTTTCAAGTAATTGCCCGATAGTCATTCTACTTGGTATTGAATGCGGATTGATTATTATATCTGGTGTTACGCCGAACTCATCAAAAGGCATATCTTCCTGAGGTACAATTAACCCAATAACTCCTTTCTGTCCATGTCTACTCGCTAATTTATCACCCAATTCCGGATACCTTGGTTGTCTTAATTTAACCCTAACAAGCGTTGTTCCTTCTTTTGTTGTAGTTATAATGACTTGATCCACATAACCCATTTCTCCTTTCCTTATTTTCTCGCTTGTATCCTTTAAGGTCTTTAACCCACCGCCAAGTCCACGAATGACCCCCGCGCCTGCAGGACTTACTCGGCCTACAACAACTTCATCCTCCTTTATTTCTACTTCTGGCCAAGCAATACCATCTTCACTTATTTTATCATAGCTCTCTTGAGTTGTACCCGTTACACTTTCACCAGGTACTCTTATTTCATCTCTTCTAGTACCTATGTATCTTCTTTCCTCAACTTCATACAGCCGAAATAGATAACTTCTCATAAATCCTCGTTCAATAGATGCTTTGTTAATCACTACCGCGTCTTCGATATTAGACCCCTCATATGACAAAAGAGCAACTATAGCATTCTGACCATAACCTCTTTCATTTATGCCTACAATATCTGCTATTTTTGTTGATACCAGCGGCTTTTGTGGATACTGTAAGATATATGTTGATGTCTCTGGACGAACACGGTAATTTAGACGCGGGATGCTTAAAGCCTGTTTTGCCATAGAAGTCTCATGAGTAACTTTCGGCGACTGATCGTGATCTGCAAAGGGGATTATACCCGCTCCGATTCCTAAGATTGTTGCTGGAGATATTTCTAGATGCGTATGTTCTGGGGTTAGATCTTTTTCGTAGACTGCAATATATGCATCTTCTTCCTCTTCTGCATCAAGAAATTCAACTATGCCGTTTTTAAGAAGATCCGAAAATCTCCATTTACCAGTAGCCAGTTTTCTAAGATGTTCCTTTTTTAACTTAGGTTTACCATTTTCTACTATTATTAGAGGCCTTATTATTCTACCGCCATCCGCGTTTATGTGCACCTCATTATACTTTTCCCAATACTTTATGGAAACTTGCCAGCTAATTTCACCTTTTCTCCTTAGCTCTCTGAATAATCTAGTAAGTTCCTTTGGATTTGGATGATGTCCAACATACATTCCATCAACATAGACATCAGCATCAGGCCAATGCATTTCTCCTTTCTTGATAGGCTCTAATTTAACACCCAATTGATTAAGAATCTTATTTATGAGGATATCTTTCTCATATGGCTTAAGATCTGTAGTAACTAATGCCATCATAGATAGATGTTTAGTAAGTCCGCATAATTCTCCTTCTGGTGTCTCATTCGGACAAATTCGCCCCCACTGTGTAGGATGAAGATCTCTCGCTTCTACTTTACCCCGTTTTGCCTCTGCAGAGGTTCTCGAGAGAATATTCTTAATACGCCTTAGGTGGCTTATCGTATCAATATAATTTAGGCGGCCAAGAATTTCGGTTACTCCCGTTACTCCAGTCGGCCATGCTCCTGTTGCAATAGCCTTCATCATTATGTCTTTTAATTTATCTAATCTTAGAACGCCTCTAACAGATGTGATTTCTCGATAAGTAGCAACCCAACTAGTCATTTTTCTCTTCGTCTCACGTACAAATTGTCGCCAACTATAGGATAGCAATTCTTCCAAGAAATTTCCTATAGTCTTTATTCGTTTGTTCTTATAATGATCTCTATCTTCTGGTGTTATCTTCTCAAAATATGCAAGAATTACCCTCCTAGCCATCCTCGCTAGATAATATGTTTTCATAATCCAAGAGTTCTTATCTCTTCCTAGGTGCGGCATTAAGTAAACATTAAGTCTTCTCTTAACTTCCTGAATTACTTGTTCTCGTCTCCTTTGAGTGATTGGTATTCGAAAATCTGACATATATTTCGCTAACTGGAATAGTGCCTCATCCGGATCTCTTAGTGCTTCTGGCGGAATACCTTGAATGCTTAATTGAATAACTGTTGTTATGAGGTTTCCATATTTACTTTCGCCCCTAAATTCGTCTGGAGCTGCGAACATAACGAATTCTCTTATGGTAAGACCTAGAGCTCTAACTAGTAGAATAAGAGGTATTGGTTCTTTTACTCCTGCTCTAGTAAATTTTACATAAAGTTTTAAGTCATCACGCCCCATGTACATGTCTATTCTATTTCTATATGTTCCCGGTGAGACTAGCCAAGCCTGAATCTTATATTTTTTAGCTTCTGGTGATGCGCCTGAAAGCTCTTCTATTAATATTCGTCCTCTAACAGCTTCTTCACGTGGAACAACTACACGTTCTGATCCATTAATTATTAAATATCCACCAATATCCATTGGATCTTCGCCAATTTTGGCTAAGAGCTTAAGATCTCTTTGTAGGTTACGACCAAGATACGGATCATATTTAGAGCCTACTACAAGTGGCATTATCATTAATCTAATTCGTTCTTTTTTAATTAATTCGTCCACACGTCTGTTGCCTTCGTACCTCACATACTTTAATGCTACCCAAACATAAATGGGAATTCCATAGGTAATTCTCCTTATTCGGCACTCAAGTGGATCAATTTCGCTTAAGGGTGAACCATCATACTCAAAGGCTAGACTTGTCTTCCCAGGCTCAACATGAACTGTGGGCGTCTCCTTGGATTCATTAAGTGTTACACGAAAATCAAAGTAATAACCAACATCTGCATCGATTATTGGACTTTGCTCGATTACCCTTTTAATACCTTCTTCTATAAACTCATCATAGCTACTGATATGATGATCTGTAAGCCCAAATTCTTTATACATCTTGTTTATTATTATCCACTTGTCGTAGTTTATTGTATATTTGCTAGTTGGATCCTTTAAGTTGGTATTTTTTTCCATTATAGGTTCACCAGAATAAGATTCACGTGTCTTTTTTAAATATAAATGATTATATTATTAAATATCCTAGTTATTTTTTGCGTGGATGGAGTATAAAAAGGTTAGAGTTTTAACTTCAATAAAGATTAGGATATAGAATCAACATGTTTCTTTGTATACAGTTCGGAGTCGATCCCTAATTTAACTTTAGCTCGTCTTAGAGCCTCGAGGGCATGATTTAAATCTTTTTCTCTGACCCAAATTTCTAATATAATTTGATTTTGTTTTATTATCGCTGCCCGATCTACAGGTTTTCCGAATGCTTTTTTCATTCCTGATTGTATTCTATCAGCTCCTGCAATTCCTAAGAATCTTGTTTCCCTAACAATATGGTGTGGATATGGCCTAATTCGGAAGAAAAAGTTGCCCCTACCTAGTTTGCTAGTGAGATATCTGTTCGCGGTAACTCTTGCTGTCTCGAGAGCTCGATCAAGAAGCATTGCTTTCTGGAGTGATACCAAATAAGCCACACAGTCTAGTTCTGGTGTTTTTTTACCTATTTCGAATATCCTTAGCCTGGGTTGCGGTCTTGATTTAACGTATTCCTTCCTAGTATATGGTTTTTTTGGAGCTCTTTTGTAGCAGTATGCAGGTCTTTTTGTAGGCATGGTAATCCCTCTTTAAGCGAACTTCTTATTTTCACTAATGAGGTTTCATATTTAAGATATTTGTTTTTAGTAATATGGCATCAAAAAACCAGCATTAACTTTAATACCCCCATGCAAAACCTTTGACCTTTCTCTTAATTTTTAAGAACTCTCTAAATATATCTTTTGCATTACTATCGAGCAGATTTATTAATTTCCTGTTTATTAGCCTAGCATCTCTCTCTGGAATATCCACATATAAAATCATTTCTTCTCTGATATTTCTCCCGACCACACCCTTATCAATTGAAACTGCGACGTCCATACCAGCGATTGCCTCATCTACACTTTTGCCCTCACTTTGGATCTGTTTTATAGTTCCAATAATGGCACCATCTTCTCTCATGAGTCGTACTCCCGGCCGTATTTTTCCAGCAAGTACTCGTACGCCAACGATTGCTGGCTTGCTTTTCCTAAAGATATAACCTGTGAGAATTTGTATTTTCCCGGGATATGTTATAGATTCTAGTAATTTCTGCCTCCTTTCCGCCTCATATTCCATGAGATAATCCTCTAATGCTTCGAAAACCTCGAATATTAAATTGCTTCTAATTACTTTTATTTTCTCTTTTTGAATTATCTCCTGCGCTTCTGATGAGATATCAACGTTAAACGCGATAATTAATGCGTATTTAGGTGCATGTTCCTTTACTATTGATGCATGAATTGCATCTTCCTTAGTGACAGACCCAACATCAGCTATTGCTATAGGGATCCCTAAGTCTTGTAATTTTCTTAATATTGCTTCAATAGAACCCAATGTATCTGCCTTAAGTATAACTCCATTTTTATCGGTTCTGAAAATTAATGATTCTAGTTCATCTAAAACTTGTTTCTCTTTTTCTTTTATTTCGATCTGTACTTCATCATCACTCTTTCCCCGCACAGATATCCCATATACTGGGGATCCTGCTAAGGCATCTTCTAATCCAGGTGCAACGACTCTAACACCTGCTGCAGCTATAATTTTCTCAGTATTCTCAAATTTATCTCGTGGGTCTCTTATCTCATCAAGCGGCTTTGGTATTAATAATGCTCGAATTTTTGACACAATGATGCCTTTACGACCCCCGAGGACGATATAATCTCCAGTGCTTAATATTCCATCGTAAAGTATGACATCAATTGTCGTTCCTACGCCAATCATCCTTCTAACTTCAAGCACGCTTCCTCGCGCATCTCCTAATGTGAGTTTTAATCTATCGCCCATAAATCTTTGTGTTAATCCGACCAGCACGAAGAAAAGATCTGAAATTCCTTCTCCCGTTACCGCACTTGTTGGTACTATTGCTATTGTCTTTCTAAAATCCTTTACTCGATCATACCGATCACTCTCAAACCCGATCTGATTGAGTGCAATTATTATATTGTCTATTGCAATATCTAGCTCTCTTTGAACCGAAGGCAATTGTTTCTGGAAGGATGTTAAGAAGGTTTCTCCCGGATATGATCGCCATCCAGGGATCCGATCTATTTTATTAGCAACAACAATAAAAGGCGTTTTAGTATTTTTAAGAAGTTCGATACTCTCATATGTTTGAGGCTGAAAGCCAGATCGTACATCCACAACAAGTAGAGCAATATCCGCAACCGAAGATCCTCGCTTTCTCAGATTTGTGAATGCTTCATGTCCGGGGGTATCTATGAATAATAGCCCTGGGATTTTTAATTTCTTCATATCAATACGAAATAATCCAGCATCTTCTAATTGCTTGATAACATTATAGATTGCTTTTATTGGAAAAAAACTAGCCCCAATATGCTGAGTCATACCCCCAACTTCATGTTGTTGTACAAATGTTCCTCGAACTTTGTCCAAAAGGGTCGTCTTACCATGATCTACATGACCTAAAACGACAACAATGGGAGATCTAAGGTTACCATTCTGTGCCATTTTTCAAACACCTTTGCAATTTCTCTTTTTATCTGGTATTACTTGAAGATTATAAAAGGGATATTTTTTGTACCTAATTAAATTCCAATTTTTCTGCCTTCTTAGAGTCTATACCAACGAGAATTGTCATCTTACGTACAAAGATTCCATTCTCAAAAACGCCAGGGATCGAATTTAGGATAACTTCTGTATTTTTATCTAGTTCTTTCATACGCATGTACAAGTCGATTATAAAGTTGCCGTTATCTGATATTACTGGCCATAATTTACCTGTACCTTCTCGTATCTTTGGGTTCCCTCCTAATTTTTTTAGCCTAAGAATAACGTATTCAAGGGCGATAGGAAAAACCTCTATTGGTACTGGGACCTCCTTATTCATTTTACTTTCGTCCACTATTATAATCAATTTTTTGGCCGCATAATCCATTAATTTCTCCTGTAGTAATGCGCCCCCAAGCCCCTTTATGATGAGATTTTTATCCATCAGAATAGAATCTGCGCCGTCAATGGCAATATCGGGCTCTGGATATTCCCAGAGACTCGCTAGTTTGATACCGTTTTTAAGGAGAAGCCTCCTTGTTTCGAAGGAGGTAGGCAGTCCTACTATGTCCCTTATTTTTCCCTCTCGATACATTTTTCCAAGGAAATCTATGAAGTATCGAACGGTTGATCCACTTCCAACACCAATGATCATGCCATCTTCAATGAAGCTTAAAGCTTCTCTCGCCACTGCCATTTTTTTATACTCTATATCCGTCGTCATAGTAAATCACTAAAGTAGAATTATTATTTTAAACACGGTTAATTTTGAAATTAATTGTTTATGTTGGTGAACAAAAAATGAGCGATACCCCTCGAGTTATTCAAGCCGACTATCTTGGTAGCTGGAATATCGGCGCTTTTGGCATTGCGACGGACAAATTTGCACTCCTTGGCTTTGGATTCCGAGCATCTGTGCTTGAAAATATTAAAAATGTACTTAGAGTCCCTATAATTACGGCTTCGATTATGCAAGAACCAATTGTAGGAATTCTTGTTGCTGCTAATTCAAATGGCATACTTATTCCAAAGCAAACCGACGAAAATGAAGTTAAGAAATTGCGGGAATCTTTAGCTGATAGTTCCATTTTAGTCGAAAAGATAATATTTAAGAATTTTGAAAATGCCCTCGGAAATCTGCTCCTCGTTAATGATAAGGGTTGTTTAATTCATGAAAGTCTTATTAAGAACAATAAGAGAGAGATTGAGACCATAGAAGATGTATTGAATGTTGAGATCGTGGGAATAAACTCGAAATTCCTGATTATGGGAACCCTAGCAGGTGTTAATAATATCGGTGCTCTCGTTCATCCTCTTTTATCAGAGGACGAAATTGATGTTATTAAAAACGTGCTAAAAGTTAGAGTCGAAAAAGGTACAATTAATCGAGGAACTCCATATATCCGAAGCGGCGTTATCGTAAATTCTTATGGACTCGTTATAGGAGCCAGATCCACAGGCATCGAAGTACATAGAGCATACGATATCTTCCTAAAAGAATCTTAAATATAGTTATAATTTATGGCTCCGTCGGGCTACATTTCTTCATCTTTCAGCAACGCCAGGTTTCTTCATCGCCAATTTTACCATATTCACATTTCCTTCATACTAAAGTTATGATGAAATAATTTAGTGCATAGAGGACCTAAATAACATTTAGGGCAAGTCTCCTTGGCCTATTCGTATAAAAGCTTCCATTTTCTTTAATCTAGTAGACTTCATTATTCTGGTGTTTATTCTTTGATACAATCCCTAGAGTCCCCAGTTATGTGGGGTGGGTCACTATCTTTATATAGTGTATTCGACTTTTAAGTTTGATATCCCTTGCATCAATTCTACATACCTGAGCGCACCCATTCGAGATAGGATCATAGTGGCTTTTCTCGATTGATTTTGCAAACGTTATATTAATAAACTATTACTTTATTAGTGGTACATCATATGCTTGTGTAGACTAGAATGTGTTTAGCACATCGAGGAAGCAAAATGAAGAAAACACTATACAAGGTAGGAATCGTTTCCAACGAGATCCCAAAGATATTATGGAAACAAACTTTTGACACCGGCTTCGAGACGGATGGAATTTATGATTTTGATAATGATGGAGAAATTGAGATTTTCGCCCATTCACGGACTTATTTAGAGTTGATGAGCCTAAAGGATGGTAAAACTAAATGGAAAAAAATTTTTGAAAATGAAGAGATAAAATCAGTCAAACTGGATGATTTCGATTATAATGGCGAAATAGAAGCTCTAGTGATATCAAAGAGCAATGACTTTTGGAACATTAGATTAATCGATCACGAGGGAAATTCAAGATTTGCCTTTAGTTATGGTGAAGCGCCCTTTCTAGAGTATATACAAAAGGGTAGCCTAAGAAATTTGCCTGTAATAATGATTCCGTTCTCTAGCAAGGTTGTTGTGATAGTATTAGATTATGGTAAAATAATTGCATGGCAATTTTCTTTTGCAGAAAACCCGATAGACATTAAGATCCTTTTGGGCGATTTCGACTCGAACGCTGAGAATGAGTTACTTATTCTTCTAAGATATCCCAGTAGATTTGAGATTTACCTTCTAGATCCAATAATGGACTCTGTTAAGTGGGTACTAAAAATACCCTCTAAGAATTCCTCGGAGAGCATAAAAACTGAAATTTTAATGGCTAACCGGCGGAAAGTTTTATTAGCTTTAGTAAATAGAAAATATCGCGTAATAGATCTGCGTTTTGGTGAAGTTATTGCTGAAATTCGGTCTCTTACTGAAAATACTTTCATTCGGGTAGGAAACTTTTTCTCAAAAGATTACGAACAGATATTAATTTGCGAATCCTATTTTGGCGAAAGAGAGTTCAGTCGATTAACTTTCATTGATATAAGAAGAGCTAAATTTTCAGAATTTTTCTTTGACTTCGCTCCCTTTGATTGTTTATATGCCGATTTAAACGGAGACTATATTGATGAAATTATTCTTCTAACCGAAAAAAGTATCAGAATCTTACAAGGATCTTCAATAATTTGGCATTTCCAGAATCCTCTAGATTCCGAGTTCATAAGCGCAACCCTGAAGGATTTTGATAATGATGATGAACCTGAAATTATGGTAACTGCCGACTTTGGTGCAATAATAATAGATGCAAAGAATCAAAGCGTCTGCTGGATTGATGAAGATATCTCCATAAGCGATCCAAAAAATGGGGAGACCCTTGGGATTTTCAGGTATTATGATATTAACAATGATGATATTGACGAATTAATACTCTTAGATGAAGGTAAGATTAAAATTGTAGTACTAGAAGGAGATTCTGGAAAAGTAAATGAGCTTTGGAGTCTAGATTTAGGTGATGGAGAAATTTTTGATATAGAGTTCATTCCGTCAGCGCAATTAATAGTATTATCTACAGATAAAGGATTGTATGGATTAACATATGATGGAGAAATTTCATGGATTTGTAAAGAATGTAAAGCAATGATAATCGAAACTGTAGACATAAATTCGGATGGGACCGAAGAGATAATCGTATGGGACGAGGATCTTGGGATTTACTTGTTAGATTTGGATGGAAAAATTCTTTGGAGTCGTAAAGAAAAAAATTTTGGTCTATACCTTGGTGATGTTAATGGCGATTTTGTTGATGAAATTATAGCATTAACCGAACAATCAATTACAATACTTGATGGAAACCAGAATATAATCGCATCTTACGATATTGGAAGATTACCAGTAACTGTTGATCTTGATGATTATGATGAAGATGGCGTCGAAGAAATTGTGATTCTTAGTTCATCTAAGATGGTATTTATAGATGAATTGAATATTCGTTGGGAGCGGGATCTAATAAACATTAGTGACCTTTATAAGGTCTCTATTGGAAAAACAGTTAATCCCTACAGAAAGGATATTCTTCTTGTTTGTGAAGATAGATTAATGCTATTAAATGGTTTAACAGGCTCTGTCATTCTCAATGAATTATATACCGATATTAACCCGAAATTAGTCGAAGTTGATGATATTAATGGTGATGCTACTGATGAAATTATCGTATATAGTAATGGGGCTCTATACATTTTCCAAAAAAACTTATTATTGAAGCTATGGAAGCTCACGATGAAATCTATAAAAAATATGCTTATTGTAAATTGGGGTGATAACTCTAAGAATATAGCTCTAATTAATGACAAATTAATTAGAATATTAAATCCCATTTCAGGAAAAATCATCAAAAAAATTAAGATCCCGGGGAGGGATCTCTTATTAGAAGCCCTTACCATCGATTTTGATGGTGATGGTTCGGACGAAATCGCTCTAATTTTTGGATCTCACAAGCTGATTTCTAGAATTTTACTAATTAAGCCAAAGACGGGCATGGTTCTAGCGAATTACGATGTTTATATGAAGAGAGCAGACTTTTACAAACATGGATTTTTTGTCAAACGTATTCGTTACGCCAATAATCATACAATGAGCTTATTAATAAACGGGAAAAATTCTTTTGCCATTATATCACATAATCAGCCACTAAAGATAATTAAAGGCTTTTCTCTTAAGGTAATAGGGGACTTTAATGCCGACGGCAACCTAGAAGGCATCGTGGGTAGAGGATCTAAATTCTTTATATATTACTTTAAAGATGATCGCATCCTTCCACTCAAAAAAGAAGCAGACAGATACCTATCTGGGAGCACAATACTATTCTCAGAAGATATTGATGGCGATGGAATAAATGAGGTCGCAATTTATTCTGGCGATAATTATTTAAAATTCTTAGATTTCTTTAGCGGAAATGGTGTTTTAGAAGTCCAAAGATATGTAATTAAGAATCCCTTAGACATCCTTCTAGCAGATTTAGACCATGATGATGCAAAAGAACTCATTATTTTAACTTCAGATGGCCTCTCAATCCTTAAACCTGATGTTGAAATATTGGAAATGAAACTAGACGAGCAAATCCAATTACTTGGAATCCCATTACAGATCGCAAAATTGATAAAAAAATTACAAGAGGAAATCGGATTAAAGAAATCCAAGACAAATATAATTAAGTATCAAATTAAAAATGGAGACTCTAAAATAATTGTTTGGATAAAGAGCTAAAGTCTTCTATGCCTCCGATGCCTTTTATCTTCTTTTTAATTAAGTTGAAATTTGAGGATCCGCACTTAGGGCAGAATTCTTTAGATGCATCGAAGATATAGCCACAAAGTGAACATTGCTTTTTAATTTTGTAGATGAATTCTATTTTTTTGCCTGTAATAGAAGCTACTGGAATTTTCAAAAAATAACATATGTCTTGGATACTGAAATCATCTGTAATAATCACTACTTTTCTTTTCTTATCCAAGAACTGTAATCCTATACTTGTGATTTCAATATCGGCTTCAGATAGAAGTGTTAATAGGCCTAATTTCTTTGCTACAGATTTTATTTTATTCACATACTTTCTACTAGGCTTTATTACTGTAATTTTATTTATAATCGCTGAGAGTATAATACTAGTTATTCTATCTTTGATCTCTGCTATCACTAATGGTGTTGTGATCAATGCAATTTGTTTCTCAGATATATGGTCTAAGACCTTGTTTAGAAGAATCTCATACGGAGTCCTTAGAAAAAAGGTAGTATCGATGATATAATAAGTAATTTCTTCTTTTTCCTTGGTGATAACCATGAATCCAACCCTTTGAAATTATATATTTGCTCTTACAATAAATCGAAATTAAGCTGTCATTTTTCGATGAAAATAGCAAAATCTGGACATATATTTTCACATAACTTACATCCAATACACTTCTCTGGATGTATAACCATAACTGGATGTACGCCGAGATTGTTTAAATCATTAGAAATAGCCAATACTTTTGTTGGGCATACATATATACACAGTCCGCAACTTTTACATCTATCACGAATTATTACTACTTGGGACATCGATCTCCTCTTTTTACAGAAATTTTTAGCTATCATGTGCCAATTATACCCAATTTTATGATATTTTTATAGATTTCTTTTTACCATCCAGAATTTTATGGTGGACGGGGCGGGATTTGAACCCGCGGCCTCTGCCCTGCCAAGGCAGCGCTCTACCAACTGAGCTACCCGCCCAATTTTTATTGTGTTAAAAGATTTGATAATATCAATTTTTCGTTTTATATCCTTCAGAATCGATATATAATATAAATTCCTTAATAAAGCTTCCCGCGAGTATTATGTCCCTAATATCGACAAACTCTTTTTCTGTATGTGCTAGATTAAAGTCCCCAGGACCGAAAACGATAGAATTTACACCAAAATCGTAGAGGTTATTGGCATCGGTCCACGCAGGTATCGAGATTATTTTTGCTTCTCTCCCTAAAATTGACTTATATACTTTCTTCAGAGCTTTTTCAAAAGATATATCCCTGTTTATAAAGGGATCCGCGAAATCTAGGAGAAGAACTTCATAGTCTTTATTCTCTATTAATTGTCTCATTTCTTTCAATAAGTCCAAAGCCCGATTTCCTGGTGGAATGTTCACATCTACTTCAAATTCGCATTCCTTTGGGATAATAAATCCTCCTGCATCACTGTGAATTCTTAAAATTCCTATTTGCACTCCTCGAGATTCAAAATATTCCTTCATTGTTTTTATTATATTGACTGCCTTAATTATAGCGCTATCTTTTCTGGCGGAAATAGGCGCGTTTGGATGCGAATACTCTCCATAAGCTTTAACTCTTAATGTTAAAAAACCATTTCCACTAGTAGCAATCTCTAACGATGTCGGTTCCATTATAAGTGCTCTTTTAGGGGAATGATTTTTTAAGTAACTGACGGATCCTCCTCCTGTACTCTCTTCTTGTGAAAATATTGCTACTGAGAAATTTGATGGTAAGTAATTGAGATTCTTCAGAGCAAATACTATAGCAGCTACGCTTCCCTTTGCGTCAATAGCTCCAGTTCCTTTAATATAAAATTCGTTAATTATCTTAGTTTTAGTTAATATAGGAATCGTATCAATGTGCGTAGCGATTAGATATTCTGGATTTTTTATATCATTGATTATGATATTATAAGAACGATCTCCGAGATACTCTAATTTAATCTTATTTTTGAATCCTATCGAATTTAAAATCTCTACGAGAAGATCTACTCCAGGTTCCTCATGCCCAGATGGTGTTGGTGTTGATAATAAATCCACAAGGATATTTTTGACAAAGGATATATCTTCTCTAGTGTAATTTACCAAATTAAAAACGCTCCTTACAAGTATCTTAGATTTCTATTGATATTGACCATGGATAAAGCTTTTGCATTCGATCTAACAATTTTTTTACTTTTATTTCTTCAAAAGTATCTTTATAAACTAGGATTAGTACAAAGGAGCGCCTACCTCTCTTAAATCGTTGATACATTGTTTTAACAGTATTTACTACGTCATGAACCAATACAAGATCCGCTTCTGGGAGATCTATGTCCCGCTCACCCACAGGTGTCATAATAAGAATCGCAGGGCATGAGTTCTCTCTGAATTTATGAATGATTTTATTCTTGCCCATGGTTTTACCAGTTATAAGATAAACAGTCTCTAGTTTGTTATTCTTAAGTCTTTCTTGGATTTTTTGAGCCGTAACAATATACGAAGTTAAAATTACAATTTTTTTACCAAGAGAAATCCATTCTTTTACGATTTCTAAGATTTTCTCTATTTTTGTCGAAAATTTAGGTATTATCTCAGAGAGTCCCTTGTTGAGTCTTTTTCTGAGTATACTTTGAATCATGGGTTTTCTCAAAAACTTAGAATAATGATCGGGTATGCTCGCGGTTAGGAATTTTCTTACAAGAGCCAATCTTAAAATTTTCCTCTTTAGGTTGTCATCAGAAGGTATAAGTGGTAATGCTGCTTCAATAAGATCTATTTCTTGCTCCTTTAGCATTTCTTCATATTTTTTAGCCAACTTCTTAAATGCCACTTCAATTTCATTTGTTAGTGTATCTAGTATTTCTTTCATTAGATCATCATAAACATAGACTGGTTTAACTCGAGTTAAATTCCTTATTATATACCTATGAGCATCGGTTCTTTCTAGGAGAAAATCCATAGATATTATTTCTAGTGGTTTATTTTTTGGAAAAATTGCTTCAGCAATCGTAATAAGCTCTTTTGAATATGTTATTTGATTTCTCCTTTTAATTACATGTGAGTCCCTTAATGTTCCACTCATACCGATTATACAAGCTTTTTTGGGAAAATATCTCCTTAGCATATTCCATGGATATACTGCCCTTGTGTCACCGTACATTTCAGCAGTAATATTAAAGTCTTCATAGTTAACATTATCTGGCCTACTTTCTTCATACATCGGCAGTTCAGCGGCTCTTCTAATAGTCTTATCTACCTCGTTGATGATTATAAAGTTAAAATTTTCTATGGCCTTCGGATTTTTTTCTAGAACATGTAATAACGAAATAGGAGTACATATTAGAATCCTTTTCTTAAGCAAGAAAATTCTTACTTTCTGAGGAATTCCCCCATGTAGAATTCCTATCTCATCTTCTCTTATTCCAAGCTTTTTTTTAAATTTATTAAAAGCTTCTTTAGTATCTTTTACAGAGGCTTGTGTTGGTGTTATTATAAGAATTCTTTCATTTTTATCTATATGCTTAGCTAAAAGCATAGAAATAACGCGCTTTCCCATACCAGCGTCTAGTTCTACTATTATGTTCTTATTCTCTCTTTTGGCTTTCAAGATTGCCATGACTGTTTTAATTTGATACCCTCGTCTTTCAATAGAAGCCTGCTCTTTTGACAAACTCTTTCACCTTATTAGCCTTCTTTAGCATGTCCTTTAGGCTCATACTTCGATCCTTGATATACTTAATTCCTTGAAGCACCTCTACAACATTTTGGGGAATCATAATCTTCTTTTCAGACCATCGAACATTAATTAATCCTCTTATTTCTAAGTAGCGCGCAATTTTTGCGATATCTGAGGTCGATAACCCGGATAAAATCGAAGCGGCTCTGAAGGTTCTTGTTTTCTTAAGAAAAATTAATACGGGATATAAATTAGCTAGCGCTAAATAAACCATCATGTTTAGGGCCTTAAACACACCATATCCAGTAACCATACTTGTTTCAATAATAGGCGTCTCCGCTAGAAATTTCATATCTTCTATTAAATCCTCAGCACACCTAGCATTAGGCAAATCTTGTTTGTTCGCTAGAACAAGAAGAGGGACTTCTTTCAGGATCTTATTATAAAGTTTCCATAGTTCATATACATCTTTATCCTTACTTTTATCTGTACTATCAATTATAAGGAAAACACCATCTGCACCGATTGAAACTATCTCACGCATGAACCCAAAGCGCTCTTCTCCAGGCGTTCCATAGATGTCAACTCTTATGTCTAAGAAATAAGATCTACCAAAATCATAAGATATTGTTGTACCAGATCTGTTTATTGATATACTTTGTCCACGGGTTGCTATACGAATAAACGATGTCTTTCCTGAATGATATGGTCCTATTACGATGAATTTCAACTGGAGCACTCTCTGTAAATATTTTGAATAATAAGCTGAATCTTTTGAACATTATCTTTTCATATCCATTTTTATTTTATTAGTTATAGGTTAATTATTTTATTTATAGCGTTTCTTTGTAGGTTTTATAAATGGTTCAGTCTAGGGAATATTACTGCGAAATTTGTGGTGCTCCGGTTAAAAAGCCCAAGTATTACGAAGTCGAAGGGGCAATTATGATTCTATGCGAAAAATGTTCAAAATATGGAACACCAGTAAACATGCCTAAAACGAATAAAAGAATCCTAAAGCGATCACAATTTTCAAAAAAAAGAAAAATACCAGAACTTGAATGGGAACTTGTAGAAAATTATGGTCTAGTTATAAGAAAAGCCCGAGAACGCGCCGGATTAAAGCAGGAAGAATTGGCTCAAATGATTGGAGAGCCAGCTAGCTATATTAGAAAACTAGAAAAAGAGAAAATACGTCCCTCTGATCGTGTGATACGGAAACTTGAGAGAAAATTAGGTATTAAATTACTAAAAAATATCGAGTTGGAAGAACTCTCTACACCCGCCGACTTACTGAAATCAAAATCTAAGCAGGATAAAATAACTCTTGGGGATATTGTTTATATAAGGAAGAAAAAGAAAGATCATGCCAAGTAAATTTTATCTTTTTGTTTTACGATAATTCCTGCCTTAAATAGTTCCTTAATTAGTGTATCTAATAGTTTTTTCTGTATTCCTAGCTTTTCACTAATAGTTTTTAAGTCAGTTTCTTTATGTAATCTAAGGAATGAAATTAATTTCCTAGATATTTTTGTATTTATAATCTGTTTTGAAGAAAGAAAATCAGCCTCTTTTATTATAATTTTATTTTTTACTAAATCTTTTATTGCTTTTTTCAGCGTTTTTTGATGAAAAATCCAACCATTGTTTCTAAGAGTTCTAGCAAGTTCTTCGATGTGTATCAAATCTTCTTTTCCTATTATTAGAAGCACATCGGCCTCAAACTGTTTGAATGCTTTCTCAGCGATACCTTGTGATCCTATTTTTGGAGGTAATCCTAATCGCTCTCTAGTTATCGAAAGTATTTCCAACACTCGTTTGTTCAGCAATTTTCTTTTTTCTAGATCTCTCTCTATGCGTAGTAGAGACTCTTTCAATTCATTAATATACTTTTTTTCTTCTTGTTCTATGGCTTCTCTCAATTTGCGTCCAAAAGCTTTTTTTGCTTCCTCAAGATTTTTCTTCACTTTCAATCTCACCCGTATCTTCCAGTTCTTCGTCTTCCTCTTCGAGCTCTTCCGGTAGTTCTGGTAATAGTTCTTTAACCTTCTCTACTGAGGCTATTTCTGCTTGTTTTAGAATCTCGTCTATTTTTTCGTTACCAACAACTTCATCAAGTGTTTCTTCTTCCAACGTTCCAGTTATTTCACCAATCTCTCGAATCTTACTAAGTGCGGCATCTACACGAAGTCCATCTAAATCATTTACCGTTTTTGATAAAATTTTTGCCGCAGAAATTATGGCTCGCTTCAGCTCCCCTGATATGCTTGCTTTCTCCAGCTCTATTCTTGTTGATTTTATTTTATTAAGATACTTCCTTAGTGCTCGTCTTTGTTTTCGTGACATAAGTAATTGACGTGCATAATCCTTTGCTGAATCTCTGTCACCGTCGGAAAGAGCGTTGATCATATGGTTATATGCTCTTTTTTCCTCTTTCCGGGCACTATTTATCATCTTCAAAACTTTTTTTTCAGCAAGCTTTAGGGAAAAGATTACTTCAAAAAGCTCTTTACTCATTTTTGTTTCCCGTAAGTAACTATCAAATAGTACAATATGTTATAACTCTTTTAAGGATATTATTTTTTGATTCGCATAAGATAGAGTGATCTATTGCATATATTACTGATAGACTCTGAATAACCTAAGATAGGTGTTTATATGATTCTTGGTGTAGTGGGAAAACCCAATGCTGGAAAAACAACTTTCTTTAATGCTGCTACAGCATCTAATGCTAAGGTAGCAGATTATCCATTTACGACGATAAACCCTAATTTCGGTACTGCTTTTGCTACTCAGGAATGTGTATGTAGGGAGTTTAACGTTAAAGATACGCCTAGGAATTCCTTATGTATCGATGGCATAAGGCATATCCCTGTTAAAATGATAGACGTTGCAGGATTAGTTCCTGATGCCTGGAAAGGAAGAGGCTTGGGAAATAAATTTTTAGATGATCTAAGGCAGGCTGACGTTCTATTACACATAGTTGATGCTTCTGGTGCGCATGATGAAGAAGGACGACCGTTAGGTAGACCTGGAATGTATGATCCTCTCAAGGATGTTTCTTTTCTTGAGGTAGAAATCTCAAGATGGATGTTTCAAATAATATCAAAAGATTGGAATCGTTTTTCAAGACGTGTTGAATCTGAAAGAGCTAATTTAATCGATGAATTGGCATCAAAGCTCTCTGGGCTTTCGATTAGATTAGATCACATAAAAAAAGCTCTGGAGAAGTTAGATCTAAATGTAGATAGACCAACAACTTGGAGTGAGGAGGAATTATTTAACTTTGTAAAGGAATTACGGCGAATTGCTAAACCAATTCTTGTTGTAGCAAATAAAATCGATATGCCGTTTGCAGAGGAAAACTATAAACGAATGTTAGAGGCAAATATAAACGCAATACCCGCTGCGGCGCTTGCAGAACTTGCTTTAATAAAATACTCTGAGAAAGGGATTATTAAATATATACGAGGTTCTAAAACTTTTGAAATTCTTGAACCTAATAAATTGTCAAGTAGAGAAAAGAAATTATTTGATAAAATTAGAGAGTTAATGGAAAAATGGGGCGGTACTGGAGTTCAGAAGGCAATTAATAAAGCAATTTTTGAGATCGGCCAAATGATTGCAGTATATCCCGTTGAAGATATAAATAAGTTAAGCGATAAGAAAGGAAATATTCTTCCAGATGTATTTTTAGTAAGACGAGGAACTACGGCGAGAAAGTTTGCAGGACTAATTCATTCAGATTTGGAGAAGACATTCTTATATGCAATAGACGCAAGAACAAAGAAGAAACTTGCAGAGGATTATCAACTAAAAGATAGAGACGTCATTAAGATCGTTGCTGCGGGTGCTAGGGGGTAATTATAATAGACCTCTTTTCCTTAACATCCGTTTGACTGCCGGATTTTTATCTATTAATTTCTTAAACATTGTATCGAAGGAACCTTCAGGATCTAATTGCAACTTTATAAACACACCTGTTCTCCCTATTTTATCACGCCTTGTAAGGACTCTTATACGTTCTTTAATGATATTTAACGACAGATTCATAAGTTTCGCAATTTCGGTTTCTCGGCCAATAATAGATTCTTCCTCATGCCCCCATTCTCTGGGAATTATTAATACTAAACGCTTATCGATTCCAAGGGCTCTCTTCCTTTCATCTTTGATCTCTGGATATTTTATAATCCCGCCAAATCTGTAAAATTCGTACTCGAGATTTGTGAATGGTGTTAATGGAAAAGTTATTACAGTCTCCTGATCGATGTAGATATGCCCCTTTACACTATGTTTTGGTGTGGCTTGGACGATTTCACGAGCGTAGATTTTCTTAAAATTTTGTTCAATAATGTATTCAAGTTTGAAAGGGCTAATCATGTTAAATATTACAATGTCGATATCGCTTTTAGGATGCACATCGCCCCTTGCTACCGATCCAAAAACATAACTCCGAATCCCTTCTTGTAATAATAATTCGATGATTTTCGTAGCTTTGGCTCTCTTTTTTCTTAGAATTTGCCAATCTTCTTTTGTGTAGATTACCTTTTTATACCAGTTATGTAGTACTTTTTCCCGCATAGGAGCCCCTATTTATTATTGCTTAACGAAATTACTCTTTATTAGAATCCTCCTCTTTTAGAAGATCCTCCGCAATTGCAACTACAAGAACATCCTCGATCGCGTCTTCAATTTTCTTTCTGGTTTCTAATGGTGCAATAATTTTCTGCTCACCAGCTACAATTAAATCAGGCATTTCTATTTTATGTTCGATTTTTCTATCATGCTGCATTATTTCTTTACTCGTAATTGGAGAGACCATAGCACTAACTTTCTGAACTCTTTGAATTTCTCTGTTAACCTCTTTAATTCTTCTTTCGAGATTCCGTATTATTCCCTTTAGTTCGTTTAAAATATCTCGCTTTAATGCCTCCTCGACAGTCATAACTTTACGAATTGATTTTTTGGGAAGCTTAAACACTTCTTCATGCATTCTTTTAATAGATCTGCTAATAGCGGAGTCTATACTTCCATAATGACTAGCTAGATCAAGTAATAAATCAAAAATCTCACGGGGAATCATAACAGCAAGTTTCACGAACTCTTTTCCTTTAATTTCTTTCATAGCCAAAATACTTTCAGCTAGTTCGTCATCTAACATAATAATTCCTTCAAAAAGATAATTTGGGGGGCATAGCCCACCTCCTTCAGGAATAACCGAATCTCGCCCAGCCCCGATGCATCCGCTAACTCCCGCTTAGCCCCCGAGCACAGAGGTACCAGCTTAGGCTTGCTCCCTTCCGGGCCTAAGCCAGTTCGCCGCCGCCAAGTGGCGGGTCTACAGCCCCCTGTCCTCCGACAGGGAACTGTAGACATACCCCTGCCCCAGAGGGTGCGGGAGATCATTGCTTCTGCATCGGTTCGGACGAGACCGATTACTCCCTCCAGAGGCTTGCGGACCCGCCATATCGAGGATTTGCGGTGGAGACGATAATGTCTCCAGGGGGACCCCGAGCCCCCCATCCTGGCTATGCCTTTCCCCTTTACTACATAAAATAATTAGGAAGATTTGTTTATAAATGCGCTTCTGATATCAAAGCCTTGTTAATGAAATTATCTCCGCAGAAACCCCGGGTATCGTCTCAATTGTTTTTTGGATCTCATCAGATTTACCTTCAACTTCTGGTATTACTAGTAGTAACTTTATCTTTTTGAGCCCATACACGAAGGGTTCTATCTTATAATCTTTAACCTCGACATCCGAAGGAAGAATTTCTTTTATTTTTTCGAAAATTTCATTTGGATCTTTCTCCGGGTCATCTGGAATGACTTCCATTAGTAATGCATTTTTTGTAGCCATTTTTCTCACCTTTATGGAAATTCATATCCACATATTGGACATTTAGCAATATTGCCTATAGTTCTACAATCTGAACATCTAACAATTATACCTTTTCCGCAGTTGGGACATGGAATAGCTATTGCACCACGATCTGTTGGGTGAATTACCTTCCCGCAAGCTGTACATCTTGGAAGTTCTATTAATCTTGGTTCGCTACAACTTTTTCTATCCCTAGATTCTGGCATTCCTTGTTCGCTTTTCGGGGCGGAACGAAAGAGTTCTGCTCTGTGCATGATCTCACCATTATCAAACTGTATATTTATAGCCTAATCTTCTATAACTGAATTTCAAATTTTTCATTAAGTGATCAATATGAAACGAGATGAACTAATTAAAAAGTTACTCCCTGTAAAAGATCTCATTATTCATAAGAATATGACAATATCTGAGCTTATAATTCAGATGAAGACTATGGGCGGATTTACAGCAAGAAAATTGGCGGAAGCTGCTGAGATTCTACTTGATATGATTAATGATCCCGAAAGTACTAATTTCTTGTCTTTTCCTGCATGCATAATAGCTACTGGTACGAGAGGATTAATAAAGGAACTAATACGCAGAAAGTTCTTTCATGTCATCATAACTACTGTAGGGACGGTAGATCACGATCTTGCTAGGATATGGAGGCCCTACTATAATGGCTGGTTCGATTTTAACGATACTATACTGCATGAGATGGATATCCATAGACTAGGAAATGTTTTCATTCCGGCAGAAAATTATGGCCTTATCATTGAAGAAAAAACTCAGGAGTTTTTGAATAAACTTTATGAAAATGGCAAAAGAAGATTATCAACAAAAGAACTTATTTGGGAGCTTGGAAAAGAAATTGGCCGCTACAACAATAGAGAAGAGAGCATCATCTGGTGGGCCATGAAAAACAAGATACCAATGTACATTCCAGGGCCAACTGACGGTGCTTTTGGATACCAGCTTTGGCAATTCTCGCAGGATAAAAAAGATTTCATAGTGGACGTCTTAGCCGATGAAAAAGATCTTGCCGATATCGTGTTTGAAAGTAAAAGAACTGGGGCTTTGATAATTGGTGGAGGTATATCCAAACACCACGTAATATGGTGGAATCAGTTCAAAGGAGGCCTTGATCGCGTAGTTTATATCACAACAGCCGTAGAATGGGATGGATCTCTATCTGGCGCAAGACCAAAAGAAGCAATATCTTGGGGGAAAATTAACGAAAAAGCTAAAAAAATCATCGTAGAAGGAGATGCTACTGTTCTTCTGCCCTTACTTTTTGGATACATTATCGACCAAAAAGTATAAAAAAGTGAAATGTTAAGTATCGGTCCGATCGTCGCGAGTTCATCATTAGGATCAGGCTGAGGTGGCTTCTTCATACCGAATATTATAGCCCCTCTTGGGGACGCCGCTTCATTCCGCTGTCGGGGCGCCCGACCAGAGGGGCCTACATAATTTAGTAATAATGTTTATAATAAAAAGGTTTTAGGATTCATTTTTATCATAGATTTTTTCTATTTAAACATGGAATTTAACAATAAAAACATAAAGGGAAATAGATAAATCTAATTATAAGTAGTGGAGTAATTATGTATCATAAAGGTATTATAATTAACATGAGATTTAGGAGGCTTTCTAATTGTCAGTATTAGGCAAATTTTTCAGCTGGCTGATTGGAAAATCCCCCCCACCAAATCCTAAAGAGCTCAGGAAACAGCTTAGAATTCTCGATCGTAGATTACAACGATATGAAAGCGAAATTCAAGGAAAAAAAAGACGTGCTATTACAAGCCTCAGAAGATCAATCCGTGAAAACGATCTTGAAATAGCAAAAGAAAAAGCAAGACATGTAATAATGTACGATAGAGACCAAATAATGATAATGCGATTACGGTCCAGAATTGAGCGCCTCCTGATGCTTTTAGAAAGAGGACTAATAATGGATGACATTATGAAAAGTGCAAAAGCAATAGGCCCAATTATTGCTAAAATTGCGAGTAGCGTCTCGGATATAGAACTACAGAAAATCTTCGTAGAAATAGGTCAAGCTTCTGAAAAGTTGCAAATTGGTTCCGAACTTCTTGAGGAGGGAATTGAAACGGCAACGGAAGAAACTGATATTGATGAAGCCGCAGATCAGCTAGTTTCAAGATTAATGGATCAAGAGGGAATATCAGTACCAACTAAAGAGAAAAAAGTTAAAGAAAAAGTTTCTGAAGAGGAAATAGAGAGAATATTGAAAGAAGTTGCAGGAGAAGAAAGCTAATAACAAAGTTATAAAATAGAGTGGTCGTCCCAAATGTCTCTGGAAATTGATTACAAGAGTGTAGGACTAAAGGTAGGTCTTGAAATTCATCAACAACTCAAGTCCGAGCGTAAATTATTCTGTTTCTGTAAGCCCAAATTAGTAAAAAAAGAACCTGAAATCATCATTAAGAGATTCATGAGACCAACATTAAGTGAGACTGGAGAAATAGACCCAACAATGCTAAAAGAATTCAAAAAACGAAAGCTAATCATATATGAGGCATACCTTGAAGAGAATTGCCTATATGAAATTGATGAAGTCCCACCTTATGAGGTCGATCGAGAAGCTCTAAAAAGCGCATTAATTATAGCCAAGCTTTTTAATACACAAATACCCGATGTTGTGATTGTTTCTAGAAAGCAATATTTAGATGGAAGTGTACCAACAGGATTTCAAAGAACCATGATTATAGGATTAAATGGCTATCTAGAGATTTCAAACGGAAAGAAAATAGGTATAGAACAAATATGTTTAGAGGAAGATGCCGCAAGAAAAATAAGGGAATCCGAAAAAGAGATTGTTTTTAGAGTTGATAGATTAGGGATTCCGCTTGTAGAAATTACAACAGCAGCGGATCTTAATACTCCCGAAGAAGTTTTAGATGCAGCCCTTAGAATTGGTGCTCTACTGAGATCTACTGGTGTAGCAATGCGCGGTCTGGGAACTATACGGCAAGATATAAACATAAGCATCAAAACGGGTAATCGAGTTGAGATAAAGGGTGTTCAGCGTCCAGAATGGTTCAAGAAAATAATTGATAACGAAATCATTAGGCAGATGAACTTAATTAAGATCAAAAATATCCTCATCGAAAGGAAAGTTTTAAAGGAAGATATAGCATCCCAGAAACCAAAGGAAATAACCGATCTTTTCAGCAATACAAAAGCTAATTTTATAATTAAAAGCATTAAAAAAGGAGCAAAAGTATATGCATTAGTTCTTCCTGGTTTCTCTGGTCTACTTGGTACGGAAGTTCAACCAAACAAGAGATTTGGAAAAGAATTTGCTGAAAGAGTTCGTGTAATTGTGGGTTTAAAAGGAATCATACATACAGATGAACTCCCCGCATACGGAATAACACAAGAAGAGAAAGATAAGTTATTTAACGTTATGAACGCTAGAAGAAACCTTGACTGCATTGTCTTTGTTGTTGGAAATGAAGAGAAGTGCCTCGAAGCGCTAGAAGAAGTAAAAGAACGCGCAAAACAAGCTCTAGATGGAGTTCCTATGGAGACAAGACGGGCTAACGAAGATGGTACAACAAGTTTCGAGCGCCCACTTGGTACCGCTGCGAGATTATATCCTGATACAGATACCCCGCCCGTGGTAATAGATCGTGATTTACTAAAATATATCGAGGAAAAAATTCCAGAATATCCATGGATTTTGGCTAAAAAATACTCTAAAGAACTTAATATTAAAGAAGGACTAATTTATAATATACTTCTATCCGAGAGAAATAGATTATTCGAGAAAGCAATTAAAATGAATATTGATCCCAAATTAGTAGTAAATACATTAACTCAGACAGTAAAGTATCTTCGTCGAGATGGTTTTAATATAGACGAGATCCCCGACGAGAAATTTCTCGAAGTTTTCATGGCTTTAAAGGACGGGAAGATGTCAAAAGAGGCGATACCAGAGGTCCTAAAGAAACTTTCTGAGAATAAAGATTTAAACATAGATGATATTCTAACCGAACTCGGAATTACTGGTCTATCTGAGGCCGATCTAAGGAAAATTATAATAGATATTATAGAAAGGAATATTAAATTAATTACAGAGCGGGGAGAGCGCGCCTTTGGCCCCTTGATGGGAGATGTTATGAAAATTGTGCGTGGAAAGGCGGATGGAAAAATAGTAAGTAAAATTCTCTCGGAAATCTTGAAGGAGAAATTGAAGAACCTTGAATGATTTTTTTATTTACTTATCTCCATATTAATTTTGGTGAATATAACTTGCAGTTGTGGATTATCAATTCCTCACTTGGGATACTTACATTACTAGCTCAATCTACAATTCTTTTAGTAACTTTTTGGTTATTATTTCTTCTCTTAGACTCCGTTTGGAGCGGTTTTGCAAATTTTATCAGAATTATCTTATTTCCGGGGGTTATTCTTCACGCCGTTTCTCATATTTTATTCTCTAAGATCTTCAGGATACCTTCCAGTAGCGGCTTTATACTGAGCTTATATAGAGAGTATACCTTCGTGTACATAAAGGAAAGCAACCTATTACAGGGAATTTTAATTGCACTAGCTCCTATCTTCTTGGTAATCCCGATGTATCTTTTATTGAGTTACTTTCTACTTCATATTTCCAATTCCATCTTAGTCATAATAATCTCTTGGTTTTGTGTTTCTTTGATTATAACAGGAATGCCTAGTAAAGCAGACATAATATTTCTAATCGTTAATATACTTCATAAAAAACCCCTAGCAATTTTACTATACTTTTGGTCTTTTATTGTTTTCATTACCGGTTATTTGGCTTTGGGAATTGATTTGTCAATTATTATTACTTTTGGATATTTTTTTGGGATAAATCTAGCACTTGGTCTTATCTTTCGTACCAAGAAAGAAGCTATTATAGTTATTGATGATGAGGTGAATACATGAGTTCCTTCTATATAAATCCTAAAAAACTTTCAAATGTTTTCTTTAGGGACCTATTGAAGATTATATCTTTTATGTACAATGGAAAAATCTATGTCGATTACAAAAGGCCAGTAAAAATCTATGGGAGAGATTTTAAGCTATATCGTACTAAGGTATACCTGTATATCCCTAAAGAACATGTTAAATCCGTTAAACGGATTCTTAAACACTTTGGATTACTATGTAACGCTAAAAGAGCAGAAGCACTGATGGACTATAATTCGGTTATAATGGATCTTTTATATAACAAAGTTAGTAAAATCCCGCTAGGACTAAGCCTAAAGGGAACCCACTTTGTTTCAATTCCTAGCAATACAAACATTATTATTGAAAATGGAGATTTCAGATTTGGAATTCTAATTTCTTTTTTCTTTAATAATATAATCTGGATCGAAAATCGGGGTCTTGACGAACCATTAAGTTTTGGCTTTAAGGAGATCGATTCGATACCCATTAATAAGCTCTCTCAGTACGGTCTGAGAGAATTCGCTCGTGTGGTATCTGAACTAACTATCGGTAAAAACTATGCTACAGAGATTTTCAATTTCTTATCATCAGAGACCGACATCTCTAGTGACGTCGAACTCCCCCTCGGTGGAAAAAGTATCGACGTAATAAATGAGATTCTTTCTTCGGGTTTAATGAGCAGAGAAGGAAATCTTCCCTCGGGAAAATTATTTATAGATACTTCGGACGCCTCAGTACAATCGATCTTATCTTTACTAGCTGCAGTTTCGGTCTTACCCTTCATGATCATTTTCAATTGCGATTTTTGGCATAAATCAATCAATCCTATACTTGAAAGACGATCTGGAGTTATCTGGATTAGAGAAAGATACATTAGCGAGCCAACTTCTTTCGAGTACATTATTTCACGCAGAGGCGATTTCTATACTTTAGAACGATTCAATTTGAAAGGCCCTCGAATAGTTACTCGACACGAGAGATTCTTACCACTTTGGGAAGTTTTATAACTATATTTTTCCGACGAAATTATCAAGTTTTTCTCTTATCGTAGCATAAATCATTTCCAGGCCAGCTTTACTTATAAGATATTTTTTTTCTCCACTAAATTCATCTTCCTTCTCTACTAATAGACCTACAGCTAAGCATTCGTTTATCCATATCCTTATCGCCGATCTTGTAAGTCCCGTTGCATTTGCTAACTCTCCGATAGAGAACTCCTTTAGTTCGACTGCTTTTTCGAATGCACTACCGTATCCAATTAAAAGTCGTAAAGCATCACTTAAATCGATAACTTCCTCCTCAAAGTATCTTTCGCATGGCTTCTCTATGTCTTTTCTTTGTGCTTTACTACGTCTATCAATTTGAAGTTTTACTTCCTTTAACTTCCGAATTTTATCTTTTAATTTGCTTTTTATGAAATAGGCTCCAGTCAATATATTAAGAATTTCATCTATTCTGCTTAACTCATCTAGTCTTTGCGATATGAATTCCCATAGAATTATAGAAAGGAGAATTATGATAAGCAAACAGTTAATTAACTCAAGAATTGCTATCATTTATGTTGCACCTCATTTTCTGGCTCTATGTCTTGCTTTACCCTCTGGAAGTATGCTCTGAAAATCGGACTTATTTCTATACCCTTAACCTTTCTTGGAGATTTATAAAGTAGCATCATTATTCTCTGGGGTACTAAAATTCTTGATATGATAAAGATATAGAGCAAAAAGAGTATAACAAGTACCGCTGTTGAATATATTGAGAAATTCGTCATGAAACTAACTATAAATGCTGATGCAAGCCAAATAATTGTGAATACTAATCTTAAAGTCCTCAATTTTCGAGTAATTTCTTTCAAATTTCTCACTTAAGTGGACTATTTTTATCAAAAAAGTAGTATAAAAAATAGTAAAAAGGTTATCCCTGTAGTAATTTTGAAAGAAATTAGAAAAAATTCCTATAGCTAATAGTAAAAATTATAGAATAAGAGCTACTCTTTCTTTATAGCGTTGACGACTCCTACGCCAACAAGAGATCCCATATCTCTCAGAGCAAATCTGCCGATCGGTGGGAATTCATTAAAGACTTCGATACAGCTCGGCTTGATCGGTTCTAAAAGTACATCAGCGTTATCTCCTTTCTTCAAGAATTGAGGCTCCTCTTCTAGAACCTCGCCCTTTGGTCCATATCTCTTGAGCAACTTGACGAACCTTGTAGCAACCTGTAATGTGTGCGCGTGCATTACCGGGGTGTAGCCTGCAGAAATACTTGTTGGGTGCCAGAGTACAACAACTCTACCAAGAATTTGGCCATAACCAGGTCCAACTACTGTTGGTGGGTTATTAGAATGTCCTACCATATCGCCTCTTTTTACCTCTTCAGCCGCAATTCCCTTGACATTTATGCCGATGTTGTCGCCTGGAATAGCCTGATCTAGCCTCTCATGGTGCATTTCTATGGATTGCGCAATAGTCTTCTTGTTCAAAGGCATTATAATAATTTCCTCACCTGGCTTTAATATACCAGTTTCCACACGACCTGTTATAACGGTACCAACACCTTTGATCTTGAAGACTTTCTGAACGGGCAATCTGAACGGTTTATCAGTCATGGGCTTTGGTGGTTCGAGTGAGTCTAGTGCTTGGAATAATGTGGGGCCATTATACCAAGGCATATTTTGAGATTTTTCTTTGAGATTATCGCCCTTAAGTCCGCTTACTGGAATGAACGGTATCTTATCAACTTTATATCCAATGCCTGCGAGGAATCTCTTTAATTCGTTCATGATTTCCTCATATTTGTCTTTAGAATACTTTACTGCATCGTCATCCATTTTATTAATTAAGACAATTAACTGATCAATACCTAATGTCTTTGCTAGTATTGCATGCTCTCTTGTTTGACCACCGAGCGCATATCCTGCTTCGAACTCATTCGGTTTCGCAGAAACTACCAATATTGCTGCATCTGCTTGTGATGCACCAGTAATCATATTTTTAATGAAGTCCCTGTGACCCGGTGCATCTATGATTGTAAACATATATTTGGGGGTCTCGAATTTGTAGTAACCAAGGTCTATTGTAAGGCCCCTTTTTCTTTCCTCGGCCAGTTTATCTAACACCCAGGCATATTTCCATGATTCTTTCCCTATTTGTTTGGCTTCTTCTTCGTACTTCTTAAGTACTCTTTCATCTACGGAACCTACTAGATATAGGAAGTGTCCTACTGTTGTAGATTTTCCGTGATCGACGTGACCGATAATTACCAAGTTAATGTGTGGTTTTTTCCTTGCCATTTGAACTTCTCCTCCAACTAATACAATACGTAATATATATTTGAAATTTCCATACTAGATTATCTTTTTATTAAAAAGTTTCTTTTCAAACATTAAGAGACAATTTTTATAATAAATTTTTAGAGTACTTCAACATTTTGGATATGCTAGTATATTAAAATATTAAAGGATTCATAATATATAGCCATAGCAATGATTGTAAGAATGTGAAAAAAAGCCAAAAAAGAACAAATATTTGAGATCTTAATGCCTCACAAGATCTAGAAGAAAAATTCAAATTTTAAAAACCATTTATAGTAGAAACCGATACAACTTAAGTATGCGCGGGTAGTCTAGCTGGTTAGGATGCTGGCCTGCCAAGCCGGTGACGCGGGTTCGAATCCCGCCCCGCGCACCATGTTTGAGTTATGAAGATACTGTATTACCGAAGAAGCTACTTAGTGACTCGTTCTGAACATTCTTTAACTTAGCTATAAGATCTGGTTCAATAAAGAGGCTCAGAAATTCCCTAGGTTTTACTCTTTGGTTATCGATAAACGAGATAAATTTATCTTTACCCATTTCTTGATATAGCTGCAAGAATATCTGGGCGATGAGCTCAAAGTAAGCACCGACGAAGTTGCTTTGAGAAATTTTAATTCCTAGTTTTTTAAATTTACTAATATTTCTTTTGCTAATGGTGATAACGGAAATATTATCTTTTTTCGATGTTAGGTATACGTCAGATAAAATGATTGTTAGAGTATTCTTAGAGATATAGCTTAAAAGATCCATCTGCTTGATCAACCTGTGATCTAAGTAGATTAATAAGAAATCTGGTTCTTCCTCGATTATTTCATATATTTTGTCTTTGTTTTTTCCAACAAGCTCAGAGACGATGTCCCATGGCAGTTTATCTAGGCATTCCTTATAGGGTATTACTAAATCCTCCTCCCATAGTACGCCGAAGGGAGTTACAAAATAGGAATCTACATTAATAATACCAATGGATCTAAACAAGCGTGTAGCATTATATATTCCTTTTAGAATCTCATTATCGAATAAATTGATCGCTCTAGTTACTCTGATTTTAGAGCTCCCAAGGTTCTTATTAATGTATGATTTTAATTCTCCCATACTGAGGATTTCTCTTATTGAAATCTTTGCATTTCTAGGACAGATATCCTTTACTAAAAACGTGATACTGAACTTTTTTGCATGCAATAGTAACACCAAATATAGCAATAAAAAAACTTAACATTCATTACCATGGGATTTTATAAACAAGGAGTTGAACATAAAGTACCAATAAAAATACAAAAAATATCTAGAGATATACTAGGTGTTAGCCATGGATATACTAAATGCTTCCCTACAAGAGCCCATCCAGTTGATCCTTGGTTTCGTAGTCGGTGCTATAATTGGACTTGAACGTCAATTTTATGAAGTTGTAGAAAAAGAAAGTGAGATTTCTGGTGAAGCTAAACCTGGCGTTCGTTCATTTGGTCTTCTATCAATTTTAGGGACAATCTCTATTATCGAGGGGAAACGATTTGGTTTAGAATTTCTTTTTTATCTTACTTTTGTGGCTGTTATAATTATTATAGGAATATACACGTTCGCCCGACAAAGAAAGGGTGATATTGGTATTACAACATCTATTTCTATGGTTTTATCCTTCTTTTCTGGAGCCTTAGTTGGTCTTGGTGAAATAACAATAGCCATAGCTTTATCCGTTTTTACAACATCCATATTGGCGTCAAAAGGTTTCGTGCTAGAGATTTTAAAATCGCTCGAATATAGAGAAATAAGATCTGCCTTAGAAATTGGTCTATTCGTATTTTTACTGCTGCCAATAGTTCCTGACGTATCAGATCCATTACTAAATGCTATAAATTTGAGGACCCTTTATATTTTTGCTGTAACCGTCTTATTTTTATCATTTTTTGCATATGTTATTGTAAGACGACTTGGAGCAAAACAGGGAATGATGACTTTTTCTGCATTGGGATCCATTATAAATTCTGAAGCAGTTGCCATGAATCTTATGCGGTTTTATGGAAAAACCAGAGAAAAACTTGTTGATGATGGGGAGAACTCAAGATTACTCGAGCTTGTTGCCTCTATATCTAATGGCGTCCTTGTAGCAAATAGTGTGATGCTTCTTAGAACCATTTTTTTAATCACGATATTTGGCTATAATAGTCTAGAACTTATCTTTAGAATATTTATTTGCTTAGTAATTCCGGCGGGGATTGGAATCTTATATGCGTACTTAGCCACACCCAAGAATAATTTACAGCCTGGAATAAAAGTATCTATGACTAGTCCTCTATCGTATGGTACCGCAATAAAATATGTTCTTGCTTTAACATTAATTACATACTTCACAGTAATTTTCTATAGATTGTTCTCAGATGCTGGATTCTTGATTAGCAGTATAGCAGGAGGCTTCGTTAGCAACACAGCAATCGTTCTCTCTGCTTTATCTTTATATGTTAATGGCGAGGTCTCAATCTTTCAAACAGAATTAGCGATAATTGGCGGATCTATTTCTGCAGTCATAAACAAGATTTTCTACACCAAGATTAGTGGCGCTGACAAGACTATTTTTTCGAAAGTCATAAAAGATTGTTTGGTAACAGTTTTTCTCATATTACTCGGGTTTTTAATATCTCAATTTATTTACCAGAGCATAGGTGATCTCTTTGTTTGAAGTTTTAAAAAATCTATCTACACAGGATGAGATAATTCTTCTCATGATTCGTTCAATACTTCGAATAGAGGATAAAATTAGGAATATTCTATCTCAGAATAATATCGTTGGGTATAACCCCACTGGAGACCTAACCTTTGCATTTGACAGGGCTGTCGAAGAAATGCTCATTAAATCCTTACGCGAGGAGGGATTCTCTGGTATGATTATTGGCGAGGAACTAGGCAAACAAGAGGGCACTGTAAGGAAAGAGTTAATAATACTGGATCCAATTGATGGATCTGCTAATGCATCAAGAGGCTTCCCTTACTATTCTACGTTACTCGCATATTTAGAGAATAATATACCGAAAAGATCTGTGGTTTGGTATCCGATGCTTAATATTTTTTACTATGCCATAAAGGGAAATGGTGCATATAAGCTGACTCAAAAGAAGGAATTTCGATTAAAAACGGATGCTAGACATTATCCAAAAATGCTTATAGAAGTCTTACCGGAAAATCCCGTCGAGTATATCCTTAAGATTAGATCTTTGGGAAAATTCAGGCATGCCGGTTCGATCGGTCTTTCGATATGTCTAATAGCAGATAATGTTCTCGATGTTTTTATTGACATAACCAAAAAAGGAAGAGTTCTCGATTATATTTCCTCGCTTCTAATATTAGAAGAGGCTGGAGGCATGTACATTATGGAACCAAATACAACAAATCCCTATGAGAAAATCAAAGTTATAGCAGCAAGAAATAAAGAAATATTTGATAAATTTGTGAAGGAATTTTGGAAATCTCAGTAAGAAGGAGAGAATAGATTACTCACGATAACATAACCATGAAGTCCTCTGGGGTTTCCTTAATAGTTTGATCCTCTGAAAGCTCTCCTCGTTCTCTCAATATCTGATTTGCAAGTAGCCAGAATATTAGTGATAAGCTTTTCCTACCTTTATTATTCGCAGGAATGGCAAAATCTATATTGGAGACTATATTATTGGTATCGCATAATGCTACAACGGGAATTCCCATCAACTTTGATTCTTTGATGGCTTGTCTTTCTTTAATTGGGTCAGATACAAGTATTATTTCTGGTTCTACATAACTAACTAGTTGTGGGTTTGTCAAAACACCGGGGACTACTCGGCCTGGAAATGCAAGAAATTTTGTCCATCTTGCCATATGGATTATTGGTTTCTGAGCGTAAAGACGCGTTCCAAATACCGCTACTTCTTCTGGATTATATTTTGCTAGAAGTTTAGATGCTAATCGTATTCTCTCATCTGTCTTTAGAATATTTATTAGGTACACTCCGCCTTTTCTCTTAAAGATAAATCTTTCCATATCCTTTGTTCGTTTATTCGTGCCAATATGTGCACCATATCTAATATATGTCTTTAATGGTACTAGCATTTCTTGCTTGGAAGGGATCTCTTCATAGCCTTCTTCTATCGACATCTCATCATTACTCAAGGTTATACCTCCTCCTTTTTCCTAACCTTTGGAGTTAGCTTTAACTCATATAAGATTATCTCATCTATTAATTCCAGATGAGAGATAAACATTCTTCTACAACAAGGTTTTGTAACGCCAAGTTCATCTAGGACTTTCCCAGGATCTTCTCCATTTTTTACTCTTTTTATATAAGGATCCCATAGATGTCCAATGACTTTACCGCAGGTAAAACATCTCACGGGGATTATCATTTTAGATTCATCTCTATTTGGACTTTCATTTACTTTTTGATTAGTTATGATTTTAAGGTTTGTTGAAAAATTCCTCGTATCTTAGATATATAAAAAGGTTATTTGATGCGGATAAAAAATTTAAAAATTATCCGTAAATTCCTCTGTGTCTCTATTATCATTAGAGCTTTCGATCTCTACAATTTTGGCTCTTACTTCTTCGCATTTTTTAATTATTTCATCAATGCCCCCGTTTTCCAGCCAGTTAGAATATTGCTCTGCTAGATTAAGAGTTTTGTTAAATAAGCTTTCAGAGATTATACCTTCTTCTACATAATTCTTGAGCTTTTGCGCATCAATTATTTGTACTGCTCCACTCGAATTTACAATTACATCTAGTTCTAAATCAATATACCTAAAGCCATCCATTGTTGCTTCAATTGGGGTATTTATATTTAAGTAAATTCCCTTCAGATTGTTGTTGATAGAGAAATACGATGTAATTAGTTTGCTATCCCCCAGTTTAACAATGGTGATTCCATAATCCCCAACTTCTTTATTTTCGCCAATCCCATCATAATATCCGCCAGGTCTAAAGTGTCTGAAAAGCCTGAATTCTCTCATAATACCATTACCTTTTTCAATAATAACTCTTGCTGGGCCTAAAATAATTTCTTTTCCACTTATTTTTATATGATGAATCTTAAGCCTCCGGCCTTCGCTAACTAATAATTCATTTTGGATATACTCGTCAATTGCCGTATTTATTTTTCCTATGTCTGTATATTTAGAAAGATATTTTTCAGAAAAGTCAACAATGTCCACGATCTGTTCATTAAGCGTTTTTAGCCAATGGTGATACCTTACTGTTGGGCAAACACTACTCCTAAGATTATCTAGTTGAATCTTGCTTTCAAATGGTATTTCTACATCTAGTAAATCTAGACCCTTCCGTATCTTCATAAGCGCTGGAGCATTCATGCTAATCGTAATCAGCTTGTCGGCCTCCTTAGCCAATTTTTCGATTTCTTGCTGTAGAACTTCTATCTCAACACCATATGCGCTGGTTCTCCATATAATTCCCCATCCGTCCGGTCTTAGGACTTTCCCTATCTCAAGAAGTTTCATTCTAACATCCCCACGAATTTTATGAGACACCCGTACAACCTCTTCAGGAATCAGTACAGCATAATCTCCAGGGATTGTTATATTCGTGGATACGCGAGGGATTCCTACGGTACTTTTTGGATCCTTCACTTCAACAAGAATAGTATCACCAACGCCAACTTCGGAGTCTTTAATTTCTTCCATGGGCAACCAACCTTCTAATGTTGGTGTCAGTTTTATGATAAAGCCGCCTCTTGGTGCTGGCCTTAGGACAATACCCTTATACACAGCACTAAGTTGTACCTTACTCTTTCGAATTATGATAGCTGGCAACTTTTGGAAAAGAAGAGATACTACCATATCTGTATATTTAGATAGAGACTCAATATTCAATCCATGACGATTTTCCTTATCAAAAACATCAATATGCGGCGAGAAAAAACTGTTATTGAGCCCAAATCTTTCTGCTATTATTCTACTTGGTTGTACTATTTGAAAATCATTTTCCAAAAAAAATTTAGTTAGTGCTGTTGAGTAAATTCCTCTAATCCGGATACGGGGTTTTTCTGTTTCTAACATTGGAATGTCTAATATTTCAGATAGCACTTGTATTACCTCCTGTTGTCTAAAATAAAATATTAAAAAAGAATCCGGAGGATATGGATTCTATCCTTCACTAAAAACCTTACTAAGGCCTGAAAGATGTTTATCAATTTCATCGGGTTTCAAAAAACGAAGTTGTTCTGGTGTTATTACGACGAGATCAATACCATCTCCGGTCGCAGCATCTCTTCTAATGGCCGATCTAAGCGCTTTTAGAGCTAACTTTATCGCTTGATTTTCTGTCATATTTCTCTTAAAATTCGCTTCTAAAACACCTAGAGCGATTGGCGATCCACTACCAGTAGACATGTATTTCTCTTCATTAGCTCCCCCAGCATGATCTAAGAAGAAAATATGCGGCCCTCGTACATCCACTCCGCCAATTAAGAAATGAACCGTAAAAGGAAGGAGTTTTTTAAAATTGGTATGTAATACTAAAGCTAGTAAGTTCGCTGCTTCACTAACTAATACTTGCCTTTCTCTAGAGATTGAAAATTTTCTAAGCTCGCCCTGCATCCATCGAACCAGTACCTGGGCATCTGCCACTAATCCTGAAATACTAACAACAATTCGGTCAGAAATTGGATGTAGCTTTTTGGCAACTTTACTTGCAATAAATGTTTGCGCACTTGCTCTTTTATCTGCTGCCAGAACTACACCGTTTTTAAACACCACTCCTACCGTTGTAGTGCCCTTTAGAATACCTGATCTTGCATTTTCCATTACTGATCACCATTTTTGCTGCTAGTTTCTATAATTCCTCCTCTTCTCCAGATTCCTCTAGTTTCTCTCCCAACTTTTGTTTCCACTCTTCAGCCACTTTCTTAGCCTTTTCTAGAAATGTCTTTATTTCCTCATCTGCTCCTGTTTTAATTACAAAGTTTTGCCCCTTAAGAACATATCCCAGCTCAATTTCAATGGGTTTGGGCTCTGATGCTGATGAGACAATCAATGCTGCTAATGCATTAATTAGCGCTTCTTCAAACTCCATATTTTCAAATTTATTACCATTTTTTACTAAACCTCTTAGGAAATTTTCTGCTACATCTTTATTAAAGCCAATAGCTCCAGCCAACCATTTCATTACTGCCCCGCCAGGATCCAGATATAGTAATTTTGCTCCAGTTATATCTATTCCACCAATAATTAATCCACACCCAAATGGCCTAGCGCCACCAAACTGTGTATACTGATGCATTAATTGGGATACTTCCTGCGTGAGAATATCTACATCCACCGGCTCGTTATACGTAAATCTATAAACTTGCGCTCTCTCTCGTGCGTAATTAATTAAGGATCTACCATCTGCCGAATAACCAGAGAAAACAGCGCCAATATGATCGTCGATTTGATATATTTTCTTATTCGGTAGTACCAGTACGTCCATTTTTCTTTTGCCAACTAAGACAACACCATCCTTAAAGACTTGCCCAATAGATGTTGTTCCTCGCTGCATAGCCTTTCTTGCATATTCCACTTGAACGATTCTACCTTCTGGTGAGAAGAGAATGGTTGATCGGTCATATCCTGCGAGTTGGTCCATTCGGAACATTACTATATACCTCCATGTTTTGGATAATCTTTCTATAGTTTATCGTTTTTATTGCCTTTATAAGAATATATCCTATTTTAAACTCTTATTAACTTTTTATGAAAAGCAGAAGATTGTTCCTATATTATGGAACATAATTAGAATATAGTACAACTACTAGATTTAAGATACTAATATGTATAAAAATTAAAGAATTGAAATTCTTATTTTCCAAAGAAGAAGCCTCGAAGTCCGGGCGTCATCTCTTCGGCGTATTTTGTAGCGATTTCCTCATATAAGCCCTTCAAGATATCTACTGCGAGGAGAATACCAGATCCTGTTGCATAAGCTCCGAGAATATCTGCAACTCCGGCCACTAAACCGATTAACATTCCAGATAATGCCGCTGCCGTGGTTATTTGTGGTTTTAAAAATTCTACAATCTTGCTTTTTGTTCTCCTTATTCCCGGTATCCCTAATTTTGAAGCTAATAGCTGATCCGCTACGCTTTCAGCGCCAATACCCGCTATTTCAGTCCAAGTAACTGCAAAGAAGTAACAGCTAAGGATCATCATTACTAAATATCCTAGTGACTGATATACATGTGCTGTGGACCATAATATCCCTTGAGGCGGCATGGTGAAATAAGCCAATCCTCCGGTTGGAATAGGTCTATTATTTACGACAGCCCAGCTGCCAACAAGCGACACATAGAAATTTCCAGGATATCGACTCCATAATAATTGAGATATTAACATAATATTAGCGAACAGAGCTCCTGATAAAATAACTGGAATATTTGATGAGAACATAAATTTAAGTGGATATCTGAACCGAACTCTGTACAAGCTGCTCTCCACAGGTATCTCGATCGTCATCGTTTCTAAGTAGATTATAATTATAGCTATCCCAAATGTTGTTACGAGACCTATTATATCTGGTAACTGATATCTAACTACTAGATCTATTAAGCTCCTGCCCTCTAATAGTGCTTGGAACATAGCGGGAATTATCCCCTGATAAAGTCCATCCTGCCCCATTATTGGAGAAAATAATGACCAGGTAATTCTATTAGCAACGCCCGCAAGTATAAATAGAGAAATACCACTACCAAAGCCCCAACCTTTTTGAACCATTTCATCGAGAAGAATTATTACAACACCAGCAAATAATAACTGAACGAAGACTAAAATGGTTTCTCGCAATCCAAGGGAACCATAATAACCCCCCATTATATAAACCAAACTTTCAAAGATTGTCATTATAATTGCCATTGCTCGGTTTGCTGCGTCAAAAAGTCGTCGATCTTCAGGGTCTGTTAAATCAACATCGATCATTCTACTTCCTGCAAGTATTTGAAGTACAAGCCCGCCAGTTACTATAGGGCCAATTCCCAACTCCGCTAATGTTCCCCGTTTACTTGCTAAAATTACTCTAAGAGTCCAGAAGACATCAATACCTGCCTCTTTTTGGATACCGTATATCGGGATATTAGACATAACCATATAGATTACTATTGCTATTATTGTCCACAGAACCTTCGTTCTAAGACCCGGATCTCGTTCTGGTTTTTTCACAGTTGGTATGAATCTATTGAGTGGAGCTAATACTTTTAAAATCGCTGATGGCATATTGGATTCACCTTATTCTGCTTCTATGATTTCTCCTCCAGCAGATAAAATTTTCTCTTTTGCTCTATCTGTAATTTTAGTATCTTTAGACAAATGCAATCTCATTGGAATATCCACCTTACCGCCACCTAGAATTTTTGCTCTTCTTAACGTGCTCAGATCAATAACATATTTTCCATCTTTTTTTGACGCGTTTATTTTGCCTTCTTTTATAAAATCAGCAAGTTCTCCAATATTCATTATAAAGATAGATCTAATCGGCCCAGGACGTGTAAATCCTCTGGAACCAAATTCGACTCCCATTTTAAGCATACGCAGCTTCATGTGATCTTTCGATCCAGCTCTTCCTTTTCCTCCTCGTTGGCCACTTTTCCTATGACCACCACTTACTTGACCATATCCATGATACCGTTTGCCTAAACGCTTTCTACTTCTTCTAGTTTTTCTTTTTAACTTTGGCATTTTCTCAAAGCCTCCGTCAGTTTATTAATTTTTGTTTTGAATCTATTTACATAATTGCAGTAAGAACGCCTATGGACTTATTTATTAAATGGATTGCCACATTTAAATATCAAGATTTTCTATTTAAGTTTGCTTAGGTACTAACGTTAAGCTTAACAATAGAAATCAAACCAAAACCAAACAAATGTATTTCTTTATGATATTACAATGGGCAAGACGGTTATTATTATATCATGCCAAAAATTTTTTCTTATATACTTTCCTGATTTTAACTATAGGCATTCTGGATTATCTAGGATGGAGAGCCTAATGTTTGCATCTTGCAGGAGAAGAAATCCCTATGTTGCTGTTGATGCGGTCATTTTTGATGAAACTTTCAGAAAAATTGTGCTTATTCGTAGAAAAAATGAGCCGTTTAAAGACTATTTTGCTTTACCTGGTGGTTTTGTAGAAATTGGCGAGACAACCGAGATGGCTTGCAAAAGAGAAGTTAAAGAGGAAGCAGGAATTGATGTTGATATCATCGATCTTATTGGCGTCTTTTCGGATCCTAATAGAGATCCCCGTGGGCATGTTATATCCATTGCATACATTTGCAAAGCTCTTTCAATGAATTTGCATTCTGGAAGCGATGCAAAAATGGCTGTTTGGATTGATTTAGACAAAATTAAAGAGCAGAAAATTAAATTGGCTTTTGATCATGAAACAATTATAAAAAAGGCATTAATGAAACTAAAGATTATTTAGATACGTGTTAAGCTATTTAAATACAAGCCTAATTAGAAGCGTTCGCTCTAAAATGATTTAGTAGCCTCATATTTTTAAGTAAATTAATAAATGAAGCCGCTCAGTCTAAATGTTATAGTGCTACTTTATTTGTGGTGAATATGTTGGCCGAAGAGGAGAAGGAGTTAAACAGAATTCGTCGTTTATTTATATATCTAGCAAAAAAATTAGCTGGTGAGGGCGGATTACAAATAGCATCGGCATTAATTAATCAGGGCGGATTAACTGATGAACAGTTGTCTGAAATTACAGGGTTACCAATAACAAATATTAGAAATCTTCTTACCACCCTGCGAAATGAAGGTATCCTCTATAATATCAAAGAGAAGGATATGAATTCTGGTTGGACGTTGTACTACTGGTTTGCAGATCCACTAACAATCAAGCGCATCTTTAAAGATAGACTTAGGGAATCTATAAACAAATTGAGAGTACTTATGAAGTTAAATCAAGAAGGTAATTTCTTTATCTGCCCAGAGTGCAATATAAAATTTTCAAAAACCGATGCTGAAAATAATAACTATAAGTGCCCTATTTGTGGTGTTGATCTCGTTCCAGCAGAGCCTATAATTGGTTTAGGCAAAATTGTTAATAAATTACTTGAAAAATATAACTTAGCCACAAAGTGAGCTTTATTGGGGATCTATTTTGGAAATAAAAAAAATTTACAGGATGCACGAAACTGAAAATTCTAAGGTCGAAAGGCCATTAAGTATGCGGAAAATAAAGGTATCTATTGTATATGGCAAGATCGATCACACAAGAGCTGAACAAAGTAGAGTTATCTCAAGATTCAAAAGAATAAGAATAGTAAGAAAGATTGTCAAGGATATAAGTATGACAACAAAGTGTGGTATCTGTATGGCTGAGATAGATGACCAAGAGATCGGTGATAAAAAGGCCGGTATATGCCCAAACTGTGGACGATTATTTCACTATAGCCATTTATACGAATTTGTTTTCTCGCATGGAACATGTCCGGCATGCGGCAAGAGACTTGGAATAAATGATATTTTCATAATTGAAATTTAAGCCTAGAAATAATTTAAATTACAAATTTAACATACTTCAATAAGGTCATGCAACAATTATTATCGACTTGTTTTGGTGAAAATGAAATGGCATCTGTTGATGAAATAATTAAAGCTCTTAATGAAGCCCTGCAGGGAACTGGAATTATAATAGTAACTCCGGATTATGTTTATGCTTTGTATGAAAAAGAGGAAAATAAATGGCTACAAGTTAGCTACGACTATCTCGAGAAAGAAGGTTTCATCGAGGAATTAAATACAAGAAAAGCTCTACTTTACCTGATAGAAGAGGTTAGTAAGAGCCTTATACGATTCGAAAAAGGTGCTTGGTACGTAGTAATATCAGAAGCAGAACTAAGTGATGTCATAGAAAAAATAAAAGGCTAAATTTTATCATCATGTAGCATAATACATTTTTTAATATATTTATTTTAGGAATTCTAGAATTCCAATATTTTTGTCCAAAACGTCCTATAAAGAAGATTTGTAGAGTTAGCATTCTAATAATGCCCCAAAGAATCCTATATCGTCGTGAATATCCGGATAAATTCTAAAGGTCTTTTCACCGCCCTCTATTTCCTTAAATCCGGGAGCTCCCCATTTGTAATCTTTATTTACTGGCTTTAATTTCCAATTGTTTATGAGATAACGAACTATAAGCTCACCTTCTGCGGGATCTAAACTTATTACTGTGAAAAGTAAGCGCCCACCTTTTCGTATAGCTGGAACAACGCGATCTAGTAGTCTCCTGGCATCTCTTGATAATGCAATTATGTCCTCCTCTTTTAAAAAGGCGGATAATCTTGGTCTAAGGCCGATCCTAGAACTTCGAGGGGATATAAAAGCCATATCGTATGATTCAGGATCAAAGTTTAGGTATCTGTAGTCAATTACATGCCACTTGATTCTTTTTTCATAAAATTCCATCTTCATTTTTCGTAGTCCTTCCCGGATACGAACGTCCTCTAAATCGGTTTTGGATATAACCGTTATATCAGCTTCTCCATCCGTTAATTGCAATAAATAAACCAAATCTTCTGCATTCGGAGAAATACATAATATCTTATCATCCGGTGTGGGCGCAAACCATTTAAGCATTTGCGTGGATGCTAATGTTGAAAGATAAGCCTCTCCATTTATAAATGGTCGTAAGATTTTAACATTTGGTATTTTATATTTGCTTTTTTTTACTTCTGCCACAACCCCTTTTCTTGCTTTTTCTTTTGCAGATATTTTTGCTGTACCGTACGCAACGACCTCTCCAAACTTCGTTGTAATAATTACGTCATCCCCAATTTCAACACTAGCATCAACCTCTAGAACGCCAGGTGCATACAAGTTCGCTCCTAACATGACTCCTTCAGCACTTTTATCTTTAGCTATAATTCTTTTCTCCGCTTTAGGTAAATCAAATGGTCCCTCGATTTTTATTAGAAGTACATCTGGGAAAATGTTAGAGAACCGTACGTTTATTCCAGTAGCTCTTAAATCTTCCAAAACTCTTTTAGGATCCGCTTTTAGACTATTTACTCTAACAGCCATAAATTCTGGGGGTTTTCTGAGATTTTCTATAATCTTCTCTGCTCTAAATATACTGTAAAAGAAAGATAATCGTGCAATTACATCCTCACTATAATGAAATTTTCTTCTTAACCGTACTAGTTCTTTACTAATAACATCGCCAGTAACAGAGCTTCTAGAGCTTTTTGCTACTCTATTCATTTCTCAACCCTTTAGAAAATCATAATAATAAATGTAGTATATTCTCAACTTTTAAACCAAATCTATTTAGAAGTATAGTTTTGTTATAAGCATTTAATTTCCCCTGACATAAATAAAAGTGAAAAGTTCCGTTAAGAATATTTTCCCTAGGTCGGATTTTCACAGTGGTGTATTAGAAATGATTAAATTTAAGGCATCTCCAAGAGCGCTCGAAATATCCTATGCAATCCGAGATCTTGTGCTCGTCGCTGAGAAGATCGCTAAAGAAACAAATGAAAAAATTCTTTATTTGAATATTGGCGACCCTGGGCAATTTGACTTTAAGCTTCCAGATCATATGAAAAAAGCATTATGTAATGCTGTCAATGAAGATTACAATTTTTATGCTCATAGCGCTGGACTACCAGAATTACGGCATGCAATTGTCGAATATGAAAAACGGAAAAATGGTATCTCTCTCTCCGTAGATGATGTTTTTGTGACTAGCGGAACTGCAGAAGCAATTAATGCAATACTTGCCGCGGCATTTCTCCCAGGCGAGGAAATTTTGATACCAAGCCCAATTTATCCGCCATACTTATCAGCTGCAAAATTCTTTGGAGTAAATCCAGTAGAATATAATACTATTGAGGAAGAGGGCTGGATCCCAGATCTTGATGACATGCGTAAAAAAGTCTCAACACGAACTAAAGCGCTTATAATTATCAATCCAAATAATCCAACAGGTGCGGTTTATAGTAACAAGTTAGTGAAAGACCTCATAGATTTTGCCGGTGAATACGATCTTTTCGTAGTTTCCGATGAGATATATGATCAAATTGTTTATGATATTAATAAAGCTCCAAATACGGCATCTTTAGCTAACGATATTCCAGTCCTAGGCTTGTTTGGATTAAGCAAAGTTTATCTAGCAACTGGATGGAGACTTGGATATGTCTATAAACATGATCCAAATAATGTACTTGATGAAATTTGGTCTGCTATAATGAAATTCCTTACTGTTAGAATTTCAGCGAGCACACCCGCACAAAAAGCAGCTATAGCTGCCTTATTAGGATCTCAGGAACATATAAAAGTGCTAGTTAAAAGATTAAAAGAAAGAAGAGATTTCTTTTATAGAAGAATAAATGAAATCGAAGGAATTTCTACACAACTACCGAAGGGAGCCTTTTACATATTTCCTAAGATAGAGATACCAAGTTATTCTGACGATGATTTCGGATTTGTACTAGATCTTCTGAAATCAAAAAAAGTTCTTTTTGTTCATGGTTCCGGCTTTGGGAGAAAAGGCAGAGGCCATTTCCGTTCGGTATTTCTACCACCAATCCATGTTCTTGAAGAAGCTCTAGATAGACTCGAGCGCTTCGTTAAGGAAATTAAAAAATAGAATTAGAAAATCTTATTTTTTTCTTTTTAGTTCCTTTTTTTTCTGAGCTTAATAAGGTATCTCTTTGAAATCTTAGAACTAAGGTAGTATCTAATGATCAGATAAGTACTTATCATTGCAATAGATATTCCGCCAACAATCATAGAGCCATATTGGCTGAAGAATTCTATAGGTGTTGTAGGAATGGTTTTTATATTGAGCTCAAAAGTATCGATTGTTGTGTTATCTATACTTCTTATCACTTCTAAATGATGTTCCCCGGCTTTTTGAGGAATGAAAACTACCGTATAGGTACCATTTCCTAAGTCATTAAGAGATATTTGCGTTATGTAATCCTTGGTGGATATGTTAACAAATCCTGTTAACCCTTGGAGATATTCCTTTGTTTCATTACATGTTATGTTTAGAAATATTTTTATTACCTCGAAGACTCTCAGTGTTCCTTCTATCCTATAGCTCTCAAGCTTTAACGTACCTAATATCTCTATAGGTTTTTCCTCTACTACGTCTATTTTAGTATAATTCTCCCAGAAAGGTATATAAACAAAGTATTGTAGAGTATAGTTTCCCTCAGGAACATTTGGAGTAAGATATTGATTAATCTGATAAACTTCCGTTGTCATATTATACGTTCCAAGACCATACCAAGCTGTTTTATTTGCATAACGAATTTCTGCTTTTATAGACGCATTTTCTATAGTTTGATTGGAACTCGCTGCAATAACGATAAATTTGGTGCTTACGTTTTGACCCAAATATATTGGACTAGAAGCCTCTTTTATTATTACCTCGAGATCGTCTAGGGTAATGTTAACCTTGCTTACTGCAATATTAGAAGATAGTTTACCTAGCCAGATAATTTGTATATTTATCTCTACTTCATCGCTAGGGGGAATTGTACATGGGATTCTTCTCTCAATAGAAATTTCTCCAAGCGCGTTCCAAGTGATACTAGCATTCTCCCATATTTCTCCTGTTGTTGTCTGTAAAACAAGGTATACTGAGTTGTTATTTGGAACCATGCCATGATTAGTTTGATACCTTAGGTTTAAGGATATATTTAGCCAATCTCCAAGGGAGTAGGCTTCTTTTAGATTACTAACTTCTATGCTTATGTTATCACGAATTAAGAGTCTAATTACTGTATATGTATGGTCACTACCGTAGGAATCATTAACTTTTGCGATGATCGTATAACAGCCAAGGGGTGCTGATTCCGATATGGCCCACTGTTTTGGGTTCGTGGGGCTTGATAAATCTTCTGTATGGGTATAGACTAATACATCTTCGTATTTAATCTCGATCTTTAATTGACCACTTGTTATAAGTGTTCCATTATAAAATGAAACTATCGTTGTTAAATTTAATATGTCTCCTGGCGTTGGAGTGCTTGGGGCATATTGTACAGAAATATTGTATCCAATTCTGAAATCTATTGAATAATTATATTTCATCCAATAGAAACCCCAAATAGCGGGATAGATAGATAAGTTCATTATATAATTCCCGATTCCAAATGCTTCAGGGTCTATTTGAACTAGATATTCTTCTTCTCCCTGCGCAAAATCCCCTGCTATACTTGTATTAAGTATCGTATAGTTTACTGAGAAACATTCTATGAAATCACCAAATAAATCGATACTTAACCGAACTTCCGCATCTGTATAGTCAATAGGAATCTGCTCACTAGGGATTATTTCATGTTCTACTTCATAGTAATTACTCATTAGTCCTGATAGATAATAAATATAAAGAGCTCCAAAAACTTGGAATATATCTTCCTTCTGCTCTATAGAATTGGTATATATTCCGCCATTAAGAGCTTGACTACAGTTAACAAATTTAATCGCTTCTTCAACTAAAGTTTTGTTATAATATCCGATCTCGGATAATATAGATAGCGCTAATCCTGTTTCAAAGACGGTCGGTTTATCTTCTTTACTCGAAAAGCCGCCAAGCAATTCTGTTTCATTACCCGAATACTTAAGGCTAAGAATTCTGCTTTTAATCTCGTTACGAATACTTTGATTTAATAGCTTCAGATTTATAACCTTTATTGCCTCAATTGCCATTTTCGTTTGAAATAGAGGGCTATTAGAATCCTCTTCGTCAACGAATAGTCCAGCACTATAGAATGAAAAAATATATTCCGAATACTTGGTGAGATCCGTACTTCTATTCAAAAAATAGAGTCCTATTACTGAGAATGCTGTTATAAGTAGTCCCTCGCTTCCATCGTCATCAATAAAGTCTCCTTCTCGACCATGGTCGAATAGATAGCTCCACGTCAGTGTAGCATTAAACTCTGCAAAATGTACTCCAGTCACATTCATAATAAGTAGTCCGAAGACCGTGCTAATTAGGGATATCTCACCATCCAACCAATTTCTGAATCCGCCTGTTTCATTATCATATAGATATTGTAGATAATTAGCAAGTTTGTCAGATTTTTCCATTTCATCCTCTTTTCCTGTTAAAATGAAGCTAAGTGTGCCAAAGTATGTTGAATTGATATAGTCAATTCCTTTCCTTCTAATGCGAATGCCTCCAAACTCGGACATTTGACTATTTAAGTATGCTAGTAAAGCTTCCATATCTAGGTTTTTAGCACAATTCTTTAATCCATTCTCCGTAAGAGATTTTCCATTGGTTGACATTTGCGTATTTGCGTCATTATTGTAAGAAAACACTCCGAAGTTCTTCGAAAGAGCTCTCGTATTTTTTGGTGCAAGGATTGTAAAGAATAAAAGGAATAGTATAATGATGCCGCGTTTATCCATTATTATCCCGTCCTTTCGGTATTATCCAAATAATCTTCGCAGTATATTTGATGTTTAATCATCATTAACATTCAAATAGGTTTCGTATTTGATTACTACCAAAAGGGAACAATAATACTTTTTATTCTTTCCAATATAAATCGAAATTTTCGAATATGATATTAAGCAAACATACTTATTATTAAGGTGATAATTTATGTCGATATTCGGCAGAGATACCAAGAAGCTTCATCTTCGTGTCATAGAGGCATCACCAAGGGATATCGGTCGCTTTCGTGCAAGATTGCCAAAATCTAAGATGGACGAGCTTGAGATAGTTACTGGCGAGATTATTGGCATCCAAGGAAAAAAGTTAACTGCCGCATATGCCTGGCCGGACAGAACCGGTCGTGCTGAAGATGATGATAATTTTATTAGACTAGATAAATTCACTAGAGATAATGCTGGAATTAATATAAATGATTTCGTCTATGTTTTTAAGCCTAAAACAAGTAGAGCTAAGCGCGTTACTATTGCTCCATTAACTGTTTCTTCGTCGATATTGCCACTAGATATAACTAGAGAAATAAGAATGTCCTTAAGAAATATCCCTGTAGTAGAAGGTGATGTGGTTTACTTAACAGTTCTTGGGAAACGAGCCCCCTTTGTTGTTATTTTAACGGAACCTCAGGGCGTTACTATCATAGGAGATGATACTAGAATTGATTTCAAACCCCGCCCTGCAAGACAATTAAAGGGAAATGGTGTTTCATACTCGGACATCGGGGGACTAAAAAGAGCTATCCAGAAAATAAGAGAGCTGGTTGAACTACCTCTCAAGCATCCAGAACTTTTCCGTAGGTTAAATCTAAATCCACCAAAAGGAATCTTGCTCTATGGTCCTCCTGGTACAGGCAAAACCCTATTAGCTAGAGCTGTAGCTAATGAAACTGATGCATACTTTGTATCAATCAGCGGCCCAGAAGTCATGAGTAAATACTACGGAGAATCCGAAGAAAGACTAAGACGCCTCTTTGAAGAAGCTAGAAAAAGAGCTCCAGCAATAGTATTCATAGATGAAATAGATGCAATTGCTCCAAAAAGATCTGAGGTTACTGGGGATGTGGAAAAAAGAGTCGTTTCCCAGCTTCTTGCACTTATGGATGGCCTTGAACCTAGAGAAAATGTTGTTGTAATCGGTGCTACAAATAGAGTTAATGCTCTTGACCCCGCGCTTAGGAGACCTGGACGGTTCGATAGAGAGATAGAAATCGGCGTACCAAATACACAAGGTCGACTGGAGATTCTAAAGATCCATACGAGAGGCGTTCCTTTAGATAAAGATGTTAATCTGGAAAAACTGGCTGAGCTAACCCATGGGTTCGTAGGAGCCGATCTCGCAGCCTTAGTTCGAGAGAGTGCTATGCATGCCTTACGGAGATTTCTGAAGGAATACGATGTAAAGATAGACGACCCGGATCCCGTACCAGAAGAGCATCTGGAAAATTTAAAGGTTTCTATGAAGGACTTTCTAGATGCACTTAATGATATTAGACCCAGTGCATTACGTGAAATTTATGTTGAAATACCAAATGTACGATGGACAGACATTGGCGGTTTAGAGGATGTTAAGCAGCAATTAATGGAAGTAGTAGAATGGCCCCTAAAGTATCCATCTGCTTTTGAACGAATTGGAATCAAACCGCCAAAAGGAGTTTTGCTTTATGGCCCTCCTGGGTGCGGTAAAACATTACTAGCAAAGGCGGTTTCGACCGAAAGTGAGGCAAACTTCATCAGCGTTAAAGGCCCAGAACTTCTAAGTAAATGGGTGGGTGAAAGCGAAAGAGCTGTAAGAGAAATCTTCAGAAAAGCCAGGCAAGCCTCCCCAGCAATCATATTCTTTGATGAAATTGATTCATTAGCTCCGCGAAGAGGCATATATAGTGGTGATAGCGGTGTTAGCGAGCGGGTTATATCACAGTTACTGACAGAAATGGATGGTTTACAATCCCGTGGGGAAGTCATAGTAATTGCAGCAACAAATAGACCCGATTTACTAGACCCAGCTCTTCTACGACCCGGTCGCTTTGATCGTATGATCTATGTACCAGCGCCGGATCAAAAGGCAAGACTGCATATTCTAAAGATTCATACTAGAAATATGCCATTAGGTCCTGATGTTAATTTGAAAGAATTAGCAAGATTAACAAAAGGATATTCTGGTGCTGATATAGAGGCGCTCGTTAGAGAAGCTGCTATGACGGCATTAAGGAAGGATATTAATGCAAAATATGTTTCAATGAGCGACTTTATAAAAGCGATGGAGAAGGTCCATGCTAGTCTTACACCAGATCTCCTTAAATACTATGAGGAGGTAAAGGAATACTTCAAGCGAAGAGTTTTACGAAGAAGAGATATTCTTGAAACTGTTGAAACCACATAAGGATGGTTATCTATATGAATGTAAACAGAATGGCTGAGGAATTAATTGCGAGATCAAATATTGTTGGTCGATTAGAAGAAATAAAATCTATAATAATAGCAAAGTTGGCAAAGAAGCCTGTACTCATAGAGGGTCCTGTTGGTGTCGGAAAGACAACTTTAGCAAGGGCTGTTGCCTCTTTTTTTAATCAAAAATTTATAAGAATCGATGGTGACGAGAGATTTGATGAATATAAACTCGTTGGATATTTCGAGCCGCAGCTTGTTCTAAAGGAAGGATGGAATTGGAAATCCTTTGTACCAGGTCCACTAACTAGAGCTATGTTGGAAGGGGGAATCCTATTAATAAATGAACTAAATAGACTTAGCGAAGGGGCTCAAAATGTGCTAATTCCCGCGTTGGATGAAAGAGTAATAGAGATACCAAAATTGGGCGAAATTAAAGCGAAAGACGGGTTCTGGGTGATTGCGACACTAAATCCCGAAGAATATGTAGGGGTATCACCTTTAAGTGAAGCATTACGTGATAGATTTATATGGATAAAGCTCGAATACCAGAGCAGGGAAGAGGAAATCGAGATCGTTAGAAGACATACAGATGCCCCTGAAGAGATTATCGCGTTTTCTGTCTCGATAGTTAGAGCTACAAGAAGACATCCTTTGATTAAGAGAGGCGCTTCAGTACGTGGTGCAATCGATCTTGCACGCATCCTTTCTCTTTTAGGGAATATGTCGTATGATGAGCTCATAAAATTTGTAGTAAATGCTCTAGGTACAAAAATAGAAATAGCCGAAGAATCAGACAGATCTCTTGAGGATATTCTGGGCGAAATTGTTGAGGATATTGTAGAAGATTCCTCATTTTTTCGTTCAAGAATTCAGCAGAAAATCAAATAAACGGAAAATTCGCCTTGAAGAACCTGCATTTCAGAATTTTAGAAAACAGAAAAAAACCAACTATAGCTCAATTATTAATTCGGGAGTTAATAATGACCTTTTAAGAAAGAAACCAGCTTTGGTCCAAGATCCTCAAATTAAGAACATTGAAAAAGCTCTTTATAGATTGTATGGCCGTGTTGCTAGCAATTTAATTTGGTCAATTATAAATAAAAGGAATATAAGCCATATTCTATCTAATATCGGGCATCCTCTTGATTTTAATAGCCTTGTTTCTTTAAGCCAAATTGCTCTAAAAGTTGGAAATATAAAAGCACTTATCTCTCTCGGGGAAATGAATCCATATGCATTGGCTTATATTTTTGAGAAACACTACTTATCGATTAAGGATCTCTCTAGTATGGATGTTATCCGATTATTTTATATCATAAAGGATCACATCTCTGGAGCAAAACGAAAGGTATTCAAGCAATTAGTTCAAGAAATTGTGCTCAAGAAGGCAATTGGTATAGCAGATAAAAAAACGGATTTCCGAGGAAAACTGAAGAAACGAATCCCATATAAAATCGGTTTGGATTTTGATCTTGAGCGTACTATTGATGCTGGATTAGATAAAATTATAACAGACACGCTAACTAAGAGGGATATTTTCGTCATCGATAAGCGAGAGAAAAAAACAATTGGTGTTGTCATAGTTGATGTTAGCGGTAGTATGTTTGGTCTTAAGAATTTCTATGCTTCAATTATCTCAGCTCTTGTCGCATCAGCACTAGGAGAGAGAGATCTTTTTTCGATCATTGTTTTCAATGAGGATACTTATGTAGTTAAGTCTCTATACGAAAAAAAGAAGATTACATCTATAATAGACGAAATTCTTGAAATAAAGCCTTTTGGCTTTACAAACATTTCTCGCGCTTTAAAATATGGCCTTAAGGAGCTCTCTAAGGCAAAAACCACAATGAAGAAATGGGCTTTAATAGTAACCGATGGCGACTTCAATAGAGGCATTAATCCGTTATTTGTAGCTAAAAAGTTTAGAAGACTACATGTAATACAAATTCCTGGTAGTAGTTGGGGAAAGTATACATGTAAAAAAATGGCAGAAAAACGCGGACATTTTATTCGTGTTAGCAATTTGAGTGAGCTTATTAGTGCACTAAAGCGTGTTTTAAGATATCCTGAAAAATAATGAATACTTTATATAGATTAGGATTCTATTTGTTATAGGTACCCATAAAGAAATTTTTTGAGTGTGACCAGATTGAGTGAAATCTACTATCGACGGGCTCCTTGGTGGACTCCACGCTCACGGGAAATCGAAATCGAAATACTGAACTCTACTAAAAATAGTCTTGAAATACGAGTTATTGGTGAGACTCATACTTTTTTCAACTCATTAGTATACGAGCTTTTAAGAGATCCCGATGTTACCTTCGCTTCCTATAAAATTGAGCACCCCTTATTTGATAGAATCCTTCTCGTTGTAAAAACAAAAGAGAATAGCCCT
>Ga0164318_10000042_pt1 | contig 60735 bp, 43 predicted proteins | sample GuaBasSedimGuay9_FD_113734 | JGI IMG/M metagenome (GOLD analysis project Ga0164318, IMG submission 113734) | Subseafloor sediment microbial communities from Guaymas Basin, Gulf of California, Mexico - Guay9, Core 4571-4, 0-3 cm | ecosystem: Environmental > Aquatic > Marine > Hydrothermal vents... | reverse complement strand
TTTTAAAGTCATCTTGTGTCATATAGTTAATCTCCTTTCTCCCCTCATACAGATATCCTGATACAATACGTCCCTCATCTTCCAAGTCTGTAAGTAATGCACGTAGTTCTGATTGAGATATTATTCCATCCATCCAACCATAAAGATGATTTATTGTACGCATACCTAGTGCGTGAATCCATCTATACACAAATTCTTTTTTGGCAGTGTATTCATCAAGTTTTTTAATTCTATTTTGTATATCAATAGGAATCCATTTATCGAATGTCCAATACTTTATTGTTCCTCTTGAATCTTGGTAGATCCTTACAACTTTATAGCTACGTTGTAATTTCTGTAAGCTACGGTCGATAGTTGAACGATCAAGCTGAATGTATTTGTAAATTTCTTGCCTTGAAATTGGGCCTTTTGAATCAATAACATCTAACACAAGGTTGTCAATATTATCAAGTTTTATTTCCTCTCTAAGCACATGATACCAAATGGGTAAATCATCCATATGTATTACTCCGCCTGCTACAAAAAGCAACCTTTTGTTTTTTACAAGTTCATTTATTTTCTCCCAGAGAGTATCCCAATTTGAAATTGGCAATCTTCGAATTAAGCAAGAAAACCAAGCTCTAAAGAGCTTCTTAACTACGTATTCTAAATCATTAATAGTCGGTCTTGTTGAGGGATGGAATAAGAAGTGTCTTACTGCCCATTTCTGAAGAATTTGTCTTGAAAAAGCTATACCAACTCCTGACGTTCTTACAAGTCTATTTTCTACAATTTGGAATTCGTTGTCTAGAAAAGTATCAACGAGACCATTAAGTGTCGATTTTGCAGATGGTAATCCATTAATCTCTTCAATTTCAATAGTTGATGCACCAAAATATTTGCCAAGTGAAATAAGCTCTTTAGCAAGCTGAGTTAAAGCCTCTTTATTTCCATCAAGGATACTACTCAACTTGAGATTTGGTATATGTAACTTTTCTTGTTTTAATGACCATTCGAAGGCACCTACAATATTTCCATCCAGCAAAACTATTGAGCCCCATGATGAGCCATATGCTTCTTTCAATTCTTGTTTAGCACGTCGCCAGCTATATGAATCTAAACTGCTTACTATTTTAATCTCATTCTTGAGAGCACTATACTGACCCATCTCTACTTTTTTCTGCATCTCTTTTAGTATGTTGAAGTCGTCAGCTGTCATATAATGATATGTTGTATCTGCTAAGGAAATTCTTGTGGCGACTATTTTATTTTCCCTCTCTAATTTGTGTAGTATTGGTTCTATTATGCTCATCGGCAGTTTTGTTGCCCAAGAAATCGCAAAAACTGGCACAGGGCCATGTCCTCTAATAAAAAGCTCAATAATTTTCTCGGCGGCATCCTCCATTGATGGAATTGTCAACTCGTCTCCAAGCAAATATTGTGTTGCTATATATTTGCTGAAGTCTAACATGCCACTTTTGCGATAAATGTATCTAAGAACAAAAAGTTTTTTCTCTAAGTTCTCTAGCACCTTATTTACAACAGTTTTACTATATCCCGATTCTTTTACTATATCTCTTTTAAGAATGGGCCCTTTACGCTTTATTATTTCAAGTATTTTTTCTTCAGCTTTTGATAGAGTATAATCTCCCCCTCTATTTATCGCAATAAACCAAGGCACATGTTCTGTGAGTGCATAACAAATTTTCCCCCTCCAAAACCGGCCTACTGTTATTTTCCTGTCAGACTGTAAATCTAAAACTAATTTATGTGTGTATTTTCTGATTCTACTCCAAAAGGCCCGTGCTGTTTGAACGGGACCCAATGTCTTTAAAATTTTGACAACTGACTCTGGTGTTGGCGGCAACTGGGTTTCCTTTCTTAAAAATTGCTTTTTGAGAACAAAATCTGTTATTATTGAAGGCGAAATGCTTTCTACGCCTATTTTCTTATTTTCCAGTTCTTTCAAGAGTTCTCGATCTTCAGCTCTTAGGTATTGCGGTTTCGGTTTTAATGGTGTATAAAATCCACTATAGATGAGCCCTAAGCGTTCTAGTGTGTTTAGATAAATCTTAGTTTCATTTTCTGATTTACCTAACCAAGTAGCCACTTCAAGTGCTGTTGAAGGTCCGTATATTCTGAGATATCGTAATATGAGCTCTTGAATCGCTTTGTCTCTATCTAGTTCATTGGCTATTTTTTGAAGCTTATCGGGGATTAGATTCTCTGTTAGTGCCCAAACTACAATTTCTTCTCCTGTCGGGCTTTCAACAAATCGTGATTTTGAAATGAGAAACATGTGTTCTAATCTTTTAAGGACTGGTCTAAGATCTGCATATTTAAGATTCAATGAACGGCCTAGTTGAAGTGATGTCATCTCTTTATTTTTTGCAAGTAGCTCTAAGACTCTTTTCTCTAGTTCTCCTATCGGCAAGTTTAACTTCATACCACTTACAAAAACAGGATAATCCTCAATTGCAATCCACATAGGGTCTCCTTTTGGAAGACGCATGCTTATTATCTTGCGTTCTGTAAGTAATTCTTTGCACCATTTCTTGACCGTATCTTTATCTGTTTTCATTCGTTCAAAAATTGATGGTCTCTGTTCACGGAATAAGTACAATGGTCCTACATTTTTCAGTATTTTTATTATGTCTTCCTTAGTTAAGCCCTTTGTATCTTCAGTTAAATATTGCCGTTTCAAGAAAATGGAATCAATAAGTTCTGGCGAGAAAAGACTTTTACTTTCCGTGGTTGTTAAAACTTTTTCTAAAACTTGCCTGTGTAGTTCTTTCAATAGTAAATCTCTGTCTTCCATCAAAACTACATCTTCAGCCCCTGTCAATATTAACGAATGAGCAAAGGGTGATGGGGTGGTTCCAGATCTTAATATAATATATTCTGATTTTCCTTCTGAAATCCATTGTAACACTTGCCTTGCATTATGAATGTCCATTAAGTCTTCTAGAATTTCCCGGTAGGTCTCCTTTAATACTGGAAAATTTGGATGCATCTCTAATGCAGTTAATACTTTTTTTGCTCTGAGACTTTGCCTACTTACTGAGATCGAATGTCCTCTGTACTTCCGAAGGACCATAAAACTTCGTGTTGCACAGTGCCTGAACCTGAGATTAAATAATTCTGTATTCCGTATTGCCCTTTTTAGAACATATTCTAATTCATCTGGAGCAATTAAATCTTTAATTTTCTCCAAATCAAATGTTTTCCCAAACGGTAGTGTTAACATGAAGCCATTATCAGTTATAGTAGTTGATACATTACCTTTAATTTTATTAGAGATAACAAAAGCATAGGCTCTGCTTAGGGCATCTACAACTCTTCTTCCAAAACCAGCATGGAAAATAATATTTTGTCGGCCACGTGCATCATAGTACTCCTCTATTATTATCTTTCTGTGTGAAGGTACAATTCCCGCAAATGCAAGTTGCTCTTTAAAATAGTTGATAATGCTAACAGCCGCATTTTTATCAACTCTGAAATCGTTAACAAGCCATTTTATTAATTCCTCATCAGGAACTCCTTGCTTTATCTTTTCTGAGAGTGTTTCTCTAAACTCGCCAATATCAACAGAAAGATCAAAGCTTCTAGGTAGCATTTCACCAACCCATGATGGAACAGTTGGGCGTCTTCCCTCAGCTGGAGCAACTATAACGCGTGTTCCACTTAACCTCTTAAATAAGTATGTTTTACCACCCAGAACAAATACATCACCAGGTGATAATCTCTCTACAAAACTTTCCGATAGGTGCCCTAATGGCGTTCTTAATCTTTCTAATACGACTGTATAATCAGCCTCATCTGGTATTGTTCCGATGTTCAAATAGTATATCATTCTACTGCTGGCCTTTCTACCAAAAACACCTTCTGCTTCATCATACCATATTTTTCGGTATACCTGTCTTTCTTCTAAATCTGAATAAAACCCAGCAAGATATTTTATAACATTAATAAAATCTTCTTTAGGCAAATTATGATAATTATACGAGCGTCTTACAAGGTTATATGCTTCCTCAATAGTCCACTTTTTCTCGAGACTCATTCCAACTATGTGCTGTGCTAGAACATCAAGTGCGTTTTTTGGAATCTGAACACGGTCTATTTTCCCATCATATGCGGATTTTACAAGAACTGCACATTCGATTACATCGTCTCTATCAAAAACTATCAATCTGCCCTTAGATGGCTTATCTAGTGCATGTCCAGCGCGGCCGATTCTTTGTAACCCTTTTGCAATGCTCTTTGGTGATCCAATTTGTATCACTAAATCTATATAGCCTATATCAATTCCTAACTCTAAACTTGACGAGCTATTTCGGCAGATAAAACCTTCTATTACATAATTATGGTTTGATGTATCAACAAGACTGTAGACTTTTTTAAGTTTTATAGGTTTCTTTTCTGTTATTTTATCCCAAAGAATATCTGAGGTTGCTAGTGTTTTTTCTAAAGATAAGTAAGTATCTTTTGAGACAAATTCGTGATAATACGGTACTTTGTGTTGTGAATTAGGAATTTTTCTGATTACTGCAACATAATCTCCTACTTTTAGATCTTTTGCCTCCACCCACTTAATTTTAGAGTCCTTGATTGTAAGAAATTTATGTTCTTTTGTACATTTTATTTCAAAACCAAGTTGACTTTTTATGGCAAAACCATTTCCATAATATGGTCTCGACACCAAACCATTAAATTTTCCTTCTCTTAGTTTTAGTTGTTCATCTAAATAAATAATTTTATCATTTGGGTTGATTTCCTTTATTTTCTTCCAAGAATTGTTTGTTAAGACCTTGGAGTCGCCTGTAACACAAACAACAGCTCTCATTTCACCACGTTTAAGGCGTTCCTCAACATCTAGTCTAGTAACTTTACTCAAGCTGCCATGATGAGCACCTAATTGGTCTATAAATTCGTCACCTAATAGTTCTTTTAACTTGAATGAAACACGTTCTGTTCCGCTTCTTGTGTTTGTAAAAATAAGTGTTGTCCTATGTTGCTTAACTAACTCCTTAATGAGGTGGTACATGCTCTCTGTAGCACTTTCGTAGGATACTGCAGATAAATCAGTTACTGGGCTTAAAACTTTAATATCTAACTCTTTTGTAAAATACACATTCACTATTGTGATATCTCTAAGTGTTCCATCATCTTTATATCCAACAAGCCACTTTGCTATCTCTTCAATAGGTGCTTGAGTAGCTGATAATCCAATCCTCACAAATTCTTTCTCAACGTAGTTTTGTAATCTTTCGAGACTTAAGCTTAAATGAACACCTCTCTTATTATCACTTAATTCATGAACTTCATCGACTATAACCCATCTAACATTTTTTAATTTCTCTCTAAACTTTGGTGCATTAATCATCAATGCAAGAGATTCTGGTGTTGTTATTAGAATATGTGGCGGGATTCTAAGCATCTTGCTTCTTTCATACGTTGATGTATCACCAGTTCTAATAGCCTTCCTAATTTCTGGCCAGTTCATACCCTTTTCTTCTGCTAATTTCTTAATTTCTTTCAGTGGCTGTTCTAGGTTTCTTGAAATATCATTTGATAGAGCCCTCAGTGGAGATATGTATACGCAATACACTTTATCCTCAAGCGCTCCCCGCTCCCCTAAAAGAAACAACTCGTTTATAATGGATAAAAAGGCCGCTAATGTATTATGGTATATCACAGCACCTTTACCGCCAACAAAATTTGCCAAATCTGGTACAGTAAAATCTAACAGTTCACCATCATAATGAACTCTTCTAATTTTCTTTATTTTAAGGAAGAAAACATCTGAATTTAAGATTCTTTTTAAAGATTCCAATAACCTAATATTTCCGTCAGATGTTGTCTTTTGAAGATCTTGTATTAATAACTTCTGTAATTTTTCTGCTGTATTTATAGTTATCATTCCTGATCTTCTTACGGCTTCATATATATTCCCGTATCTTTTTTCAAATTCATTATGCCAAGAATAACCAAATATTCTTCTAATTTCAGATATTTCTCTAAGATCTAAGTAGAATTTTCCTATATCTTCACCACTTGGTTTGGCTTTTAATGTATTAATGTAAGAAGCAGGTAAATCTCTTTCTAAACCAATTTCTTGATGAAATTTATTTATGTTTCTCGTGCCAAAAATACTAACACTGTAGTATTTTCTTTTTCTTTTTTCAGCAGTATTTGATGCAAATTTGAATTTCTCACTTAGGCTGGGAAAAATTCCAAACCTAAGCAACATGTATGTGATTTCATCGATAATATCTTCACTAGCTTGAAAAAGAACTATTTTATTTCTTATATCTGCCTCTAACGTGAAAAACCACTTTAAGAATATTCGCATCAAGGATTTATCGAGACTTAATATCCATTTGGGCATTTTCTTTCTTTTCTCTCGACTGTTTGGTTGCAAATCTAAATACGCTGAAATGAATTCAAGAAACATTCTGGAATTCAAAACCCAATTAGTTTTATCTTTTCTCTTAAAACTTATATCGAAAAGCTCTCTAGTAATTGTTAAAAACTCTCTTAAAAGTTTCATATTTTTTGTTTGTGAAACTATAATAAAATCTATAAAATCTTCATTCCGAGAGTTCACTTGAATATGCCCTTCACTTAGAATAAAGGCTACCCACTTAACGACCCTCTCATCTAATACTTTAGGATATTTGAAGCTTGTTATACTTCCTTCCTTACCTACAACAAAAATCCTATTATCGTCCATTGAATTGGGGAAGTTCTCTTTAAGAATCTTTAGAATTGAATTTTTTCCATAGTTTGTTTTACCTCTAAAGAAATTCCATACAGTAGATAATCCAATACATGCTTTTTCAGCTACCTTAGTATATGTTAACTTGCAGAAAATCCTAACGCGGTCCAATTCTTCTAAATTTAACCCTTTAAACCCGACTTTTGCAATCTTTTGTTTTAGTGAAAAATAATCTTCGTAGGTTAAAACCATCTTAAACTTTTTTCTTAAGACTTTTAATGCCTCATCCAAATTAAAATTAAGATTTTTAAAAGATGTGTTATAATTAATCTCTCTAGCTACTGCTATTCTATCTTCAGTTTTTAGCTTTCCAGCGGGAACCCACTCCCAGCTTCCATCACTATTTTCTTTCAGTAAAGGATGATTTGGTGTGACTTTAATCTTTCTTCCAGCTGTTGTTTCTATCTCTATAATTTCCCCTTTATACTTTTCAATGTACACGAAAGCAGGGGATTCAGTTATTTTATTTTCTTTTAATGAGAACACTCTAAGAGTTGGTAACTTATATAAAACACCATTATCTATTTTTAATAGAGGAGTTCCTTCACTTTTAGCCATTTGTATTAAATCAGCGCTTTTCAATAGCCGTACAAGACCATTTATTTTCACTAAAACTTTTTGATCTGGCGTTATGCACTTCCCACTTCCTGTGGGACTAAATATAAGCACATTTTTACCTTTATGAATATATGGAAATGCGTACTGTTGAGGCGGTGTCAACTTCTTAAAATTTCTAGTAAACCACTCTCGAATAACTGGCGAGAATAATTTTAGTACTTCCTCGTCAGTGTATTTATTCTGCGCATATTTTATACCCATCTCGTTACACATCCGTATATTGTGAATGCCATTTTCTTAAAACTGGAAATTCCCAAATTTTCTTATTTGACTCAATTGCATATGGTGTTAGGTCATACAATTGTGTTATTGCTTTTAATAAAGGTGAAAGGAGCTCCTCGTGCAAAATTCTATTGACTTCAATTCCCATCATCAAAGGTGAAACTGCTGGAAGCACAAGTACTTTTGTATTGTATCTCGTGCTTCCAAATAAAAATACAGGTAGCTTTAGCCTACCACCTACATCATCTGAAAGTAAAATTGCTGGGTGCTCATGACCCATTATCAATATATCTTTTTCCTTTATTTTCTCTAAAATTTCAAGATTGAAAATATGGCCGTGTGTGAAGATAAAGTTGTTCACTTCAAAATACGGTTCAACAAAGTCCACATTTTCATATTTTGAAAACATCCCTCTAACAAAATTATCGTGGTTACCTCTCACCAAAACAGTATGCTTTGTGTTTTTGTTCAAATAACCTAAAATTTCTTTTACCTCTCTGTATTCCTGCCATGTGCGAGATCCAAATACATGCTTTAAGTCACCGTTAATAATAAACAAGTCTGGCACATATTTATCAATCACAGTTTTAATCATATCCATTATTGCTGTAAATTGAGTTCCCGGTAGAAAAATGCCTTGCTCGGTAGCCAAAGCGTATTCATAACCTAGATGTAAATCTGCACATACAATCGCATTTATTCTCTCAATATACGCGAATGGCATGCCTTCTATCAGTTCTATATCTCGATAGAGTAACATATACCTCATCTAACTCAATATTTTAAGAGCTTTTAGATTTTTTCATTTCCTTAAATGTAACAAAAACTGATTTTATAAATCATTTGATTATGAAAAATATTGATGAAAAACAAACATTTAGTTGCTAATTTACATATGGCAATTAAATTTGCATTATCCACGTTTTCTTTGTGTCATCCCAGCCATCTATTGGTAATCCACATTTGAATATTGTTTCTGATTTCTGGTAGAAAAAAAGCGCGTTCGTATCTTTGAGATACATGTCGACTAATTTAAAAAGTTCAATTAGACTTCCAAACGGTAAGTTTAAGTAAATCAGCATACTCTTATTGCTTTTTAAGTTCACAGTATCCCCACTTTCAATAACTGTGCGTTGTACGTGAAAGGGTATTGACTGTGGAAATATACCAAACAAGCTATCTAGCTTGTGCATTTTTCTAAAATCTGCTATATCTAACAAAAGGAATAACTTTTCAGGCAAACCTGGTAAATCTAGAAAAAATGCCTTCTCAATTATTATTCCTTGCTCTCTTAGTCTATTTATCCTCTCAATAAGATTTGTTTGCCCTATTTTTAACATCTTCCTTAGTCTAGAGACACTTATTTGTGGTTCAACATATAATTCATGAAGAATTTTCAAGTCTATCATATCAAAATCAATGTTGTTATTAATGGCAGTATCTCTGTTTTTAATTGGTTCTTGGTTGTTAACCATGTCATTTTTAACTAAACTCTTGAATAACTTGTGCAATAACGTCCATGAAATAGACCAACCATGATTTGGTAAATATAAATCCAGATTAAACTTTGGAAATGCCAAATCAATGCTTTTTAATAATAATACTTTTAGATTATATTTCTTAGAAAGATCCTGTAGAGATTCAATCATCTTTCTATAAAATGTTTCATCTAATGGTGCTCTATAAAAGAAAAAGTCTGTATATTCGCTGCTTTTGTAAAGCTCCATCCATCTAAATAGATATGGCGATCCAACTATTATATTAAAGAGAGATTGATCATCATTATGCCGCTTGATTGCAAGAAAATATTCGGTAATTCCAAGTCTAAGAATATTAATGCGTCTAAGATAAATTCTTATTCCCTTCGATTTTAATTTTGATAGTATTTGTGACACTTGGCTTTGACCTAAGTTTATTTTTTCCTCTATTTTCTTGGGGCTTGCTGTTTTTTCTTCATATACAGCCTTTAATACAAAGAGCTCATGATGTGTGAGTAATTCACGCTTTCTTTCATTACACCTTCCAATATATTCGATAAACACATCTGGCCTAAGGTTTACTTTTGTAATGTATTCAATAAAATTTAAAGCATCATGCAGAAAAAAACGCCTTCTTACAGAATATGCACTTATTATGTCATGAGGACTTTCGTAAAACCATCCGTCTATATTCTTTACAATAGTTCTTTTCTTGCTCCAATACTCTAACCATTTTTGTTGTTTTTTCTTGGATAAATTGATATATGCATAAAGCATAGCTAAATCGTATGAAAATCTGAAATGATCAAGTTCTTGGGGTATGTACAATCTAAATATCTCTCTCATCAGGATGCCATCTAGGAGGTCAGATATGTTTTTGTTTATTATGAGCGTATCTTTACTCCATTTTACATTTTCCCATAAAGGATCTTGGATGTATATGGTTTCTTCAATAATTTTGTTTGCCTTCTCTCTCCTTGGTAATTTGCCAAAAGTACGGATGGCCTCTGTAAGATACGTATCGAAAAGTTTTTTATAATCCGGCAAAAGAACCCCTCTCTGTACACATATTTTCATTATTTTTTAAAAAATTACCTTTTGCATCTTAAAAAATATAAAACTTTAAATTTTATAATTGTTACTCAGCACCAAATGATTTACTAATATAGATCGACTAGCAATACATGTTTTAATGGTGTTGTTAATGCCTCACTATATAAGTGATTTTGTAAAACGATTGAGTAAACAGTATTTCTTCAGTCCATCTATTATTAATCGTTTGGCATTCTGGTTTGGTTATCCACGCACGAGGGATATTCTTTCAGCATTAAAGAGACCAACATCATATTATCCTATACGTGTGAACACATTAAAAACAACTCGCGCCAATCTTATGGATTTACTCGAGAAATTACTTAATATAGAGGTAAAACCACACCCTCTCCTTACTGAGGCAATTTTAATTCCTGTAAAAGGGCCTTATAAGATTCCTAACAGGCCTAAAAAGGTGGTGGCGTATAAAACTGCAGCTGAAGGCGTTATGCGAGGCGCTGACTTATATGCGCCTGGTGTTAGAGAAGCAGATGATAACATAGAACCAAATGATGAGGTTGTGATTGTTGATAAATATGGACAGAAGGTGGGTGTAGGACTTGCGCAACTAGATAGTGACCAAATGTTAGAGCATAAGAAAGATAAAATTGCTGTAAAAGTAACTAAAAGCTTGTATTGGATACCACATTTGAGAGATACAGCACCTTGGAATGAAGGCTTATTCTATCAACAAACAATACCAAGTATGGTAACAGTCCATGTATTAGATCCACAACCAAATGAAAAAATCTTAGACATGTGCGCAGCGCCAGGGGGAAAAACATCTCACATTGCACAGTTAACAAAAAATAAAGCAAAAATCATAGCAGTAGATCACTCTTCTAGAAAAGTGAAAACGCTAAAGCAAACACTTTCTAGACTTGGTATTTCACGCAATATAAGGATTCTGCGTGCTGATTCGAGAAAGCTTGATATGAAATTCAGAGAAGGGTTCTTTGATAAAGTATTATTGGACCCTCCGTGTTCTGCATTGGGCATTCGACCAAAACTATTTGATGGAACTATTGAGAAGAATGTTGTTGTTAGTGCAACTTATCAACGAGGTTTTTTGAAAAGTGCAGTAAGACTCGTATGTAGTGGCGGTAGAATTGTCTATTCCACCTGTACAATAGACCCGCTGGAAAATGAACTGAACATTAAGTTTATAACTGACAATTTTGATGTTGAAGTTGAAGAACAAAAAGTGATTTTGGGTGATACTGGCCTGAAAATAGTAGATTACTATAAGTTTCTTCAGCGTTTCTATCCAGACATTCATGATACACCTGGATACTTCATAGCATCATTAAGAAAAAGATAATCTTCTGGGGATTTTTAATGTTAGATCAAAGTATACAAGAAATAAATGGTATAACAACATTGAGCCCTGCTTTTAATGATATTTTAAAGTATTTGAAGAAATTATTACAAAAAAGTCAAGATGGATTGCTATTTGAAATACCTTTTAAGCTCAGCATTGTGATAAGCTCAATTCACGAGTTACGAAATTTTATTGCTACACTTAAAAAATCTAAGTCTACAAAACTTAATTTTAAGTTTAATTTAATCTTTGATTTTAAGAATTTAGGCACAGAACAATTGAGTTATGACATTTTTGGTAGGCCTCTTGCTGACGGGTATTGCTATTCCCGTACAAATCAATTCAAAAAGCTTGTGAATAAGTTTTCTGGGTTGGCGTTTGCAATTATAAAAGAAAATATTCATTACCTAGACAATTTAGAAAAAGTGTATTATTCTTGGTTATCATTACCTGCTATCTTCTTCTTAGTTCACGAACTAAAGCTTGATGTATCTGCAAATTGTTTTTGTGAGCGATGTATTGAAAATGCAGTTCAGAACGGAATAAACATTCCTCTAGTTCAAAGTAAAATAATTGACTTACGCAGAAATATTTCTACAGATTTAAAATTGCGTTCAGAGGATGAAATTTCCGATGATGAGTTGTACGTCACATCATTGGATAATCTAAGTGAGGATGAAATAACAGTAGACAGTGATATTTTTGTATGGGATGAAAAGGATGATGCTGTTGACGTAGGCCTTGAAGATGAAACTAAAGATCTACAAAACCCGTACAAGTATCTTGATAAAGAAACATCTCCCTATGAAAATCCTCTCGTCTCGCTTCTTTTAGAACGATTAAAAGTAGATCTAGTAGATCTATTAAATGACAATGATATACACCGATGGATTTCATTTAGAACACATGAAATTACAAGACATAATGTTGAGCTATACAGATCTTTTGTTCAGGCAGCGAACAAAAATGGATTTGATATTATAACTGATAATATTGGAATCTCTTTTGCATATTTATCAAATCCTTATATAGTTTTGCCTACTCAATTAAGGCCGAATATGCTTGGTATAGATCTACCCACCCTCATGAAAGAAATTACGCCTAAGCATATTATTCTTGAATATCCAATGATAAAAGATGGGGATATAATAAAAAACCTTAAAAACATAAATATGACTATAGGTATAAGTTCATTAGATGTGATCAGATACTCAAAAAACTGGTTAGAAGAGTTTGTTATTGAGAGTATGATATTGGCAGAGGACTATAGAGCTGGTTTATTAATACCAGCATATAACATACAGAACTTTGAGATAGCAATGGATATACTATCAAGATTATAAGAAGGTGAGCTGTTTTGAAGCGTCAAGTTAAAACACCAGCAAGGAAAACATCAAGAAATGTAGCAAAATATGTTTTTGTGAAGATACTATCTCCTGCTACGGAGTCTATACATAGTAGTGAATTACTGACGTACATATGTACAAGAGCATTACAAAAGGTAAAAAGGGTTAAACGAGGGTCCATCAAAGCAGCTCACCTTGGTGATGTGGGAATAATCTTTAAGGTTGACAAAATAATTCCAGAGAATGCGACTTATATTTCGAAAGAGACAGTAGTGAAAATAAAGCAAAATGTAGACCTTCTTAGACAAGCATTTACGGAGATACAATCGTCAAGTGAGCTCTTCTGGCCACAAACAGCAAAAGACTTATTCATAAATGCATTAAAAAGCTTTAGACATGTCTATGAAAACAAAATTTGGGATCTATACAATAATTCGATACTTTTAGCCGGGCCTCCTGGCAGTGGTAAAAGCCAAGGTGCTGTTACTATTGCTAAAGAATTAAATTACACTGTTTATGAGGTTGATATACCTACTATTGTTGGTAATAAATATGCTGGTGAAACTGCTGAACGAATCTCTTTATTGAAACAAGAAATAATGCAACTTGATGATATGACTCTCATTATATTCAATGACTTTGAAATCCTTGCGGCAGGGTACTATTATGCTGCTGTGTATGGCGGCTTTTTTGAAATTAGAACTGCAATTTTAAGTTTCCTTGATAGTATAAGAAACTCACATAAACCGATTATGATTGTAGGAACGAGCAACGTTCCTCCTGAATACCTTGATAATGCTATACTGGATAGATTCTCTCTACGGCTTATAATAGCACCTTCTCTTCATGAGAAAATTGATTTTGTTTCACATCTCCTAAATCGAATAAGCTCGTTTGTTACAGTAGATGTTAACTTAAAAATGCTAGAACCCTTTTTAGAGCAATTATCTATGAGAGCAATCAAAAGTATTGTTCGATATGCGGCCAACAAATGCCTTGTAAACAAAAGCCCATTAACTACTGATATTTTATTGCATACAATTAAAGAAATAACTGAAACACAAAACTCATGGAAATATGTCCCTGACAGCAGACGAAAGATGCCTCCACATTATGTATAACAATCAAAAAATATTTTTCATCTTTCTAAGGCAAAAAAAGAAAAAAGACTTATATATTTTCCTTTTAATTTTCTTTAAACTCCCACTTGTTTGTTCTGAGATATTCATCTAAGCTTTCTGCTGCTTTCTTTCCACTTATAATTGCTGGTCCAATGAGATAAGGTCCTGTAACTACATCACCAGCTGCGCAGACACCAGGTCTTGTGGTTCTGCCTTCTTTGTCTGTCTTGATTGTACCCCGTGATGTTAGTTCTATTCCAAATTTACTGTCATGGAATGGCGGTGTTGCGTACATTCCAACAGCAAAGATAACTGTATCCATGTCCATTGTGTATTCTGATCCAGGAATTGGTATGGGCCTAGGGCGTCCACTTTCATCAGGCTCTCCAAGCTTCATTTTTATTAGTTCTATTTTACATACTCGCCCTTTTTCATTACCAATCAATTTTGTGGGATTACTCAACCAAATGAATTCAACGCCTTCCTTTTCTGCTGCCTTTATTTCAGCATCTTTTGAAGGTGCTTGTTCTTTTGAACGACGGTAAATGACATATACTTCCTCTGCACCATCTCTAACTGCTTGCCTGCATGCATCCATTGCTGTTTCTCCACATCCAATTACAGCTGTTTTTCCTACTGGGACAAAACGTTCTTCTTTTGGTATATACCCATCACGTGCAAGTCCTTCTTTTACTAGATATGTTAATGCATCTATGACGCCCTCTAATTCAATACCTGGTATCTTTGGGAATTTACTTTTCCAAGCGCCACTCGCAATAACTACACCATCATACTCATTTAACATTTTCTCGAACATCTCAGTATCTACGGTGGTATTTGTATGAAATACAACGCCGGCATCTGCGAGTTCTTTGATTCCTTTTCGAATTAGCTTTTTATCCATTCGCCATGCAGGAATACCAAAAATTAGTAAACCTCCAGGTTCTGGTAGTTTGTCAAAGACATGGACTTCATGGCCTTTACATATTAGTACAGCAGCGGCATTTAGTCCAGCAGGTCCGGCACCAATAATTGCTACTTTTTTACCAGTTTTGGGTGGTATTTGATCTAGTTTACATTTCAAGAACTTCATATGTTATCCATCCTAGAAAGTGAATATGCAATGTATATGTGGCTATAAGCAATATCTTGTGGATTTCACCTATTAATTAAATTTTTCTAAAAAATGAGATAATTGACTATAAAAACACACAATTTTATAACATCTTGTTAATTTATATTAAATTTCTTTTACAATGAGTTCTAGTTAAATTAAATAAGAATTATTCATATCTTTCCTTTGGCTCTCTCACAGTTAACAATGCAAATACTGCTGTAAATAAGGAAAGTCCAATGAAAATCAAAAATGGCAACTCTGGGCTAATATATTCATAAAGGTACCCTCCTATTATACCAGATGGTGCATTTACAATGCTTAATGCTATTGTAGCTGCAGCCATCATACGTCCACGGTATTCTCTTGGCATCATGTCTGCTCTTAAGGCAACAAACGCATTAATTAACAATAGCATAGATAATGATATCATAGTATATGATATAAGTGCGGATTGGAAATCTTTAGCTATCAAATAAAAATATCCAAATAATGCTGAGCCAAAAGCACCAATTATGAAACTTCTTAATCTACCAATTTTTTCAACGATAATACCTATGGGCATCATAAGAATTATTCCTATTGCAACACCTGCCCATGAAACATATCCCCATTCTACGATACTTAAACCAATAACATCCAGCGCATACAGAATCCAAAAATATGATGTCACGTTAGATGCAAAAAAATATGCCCCATAAGCGATTATAAGCATAGCTAATGGTCTATCTATTTTTTTAAGTGCATCATAGAACTTTGCTATAAAGTCTTTAAAAAGCTCTTTTGCACTTTTGAAGTTATCGTTTTCTATGTTTTCTAAGGTCTCTGTCAAGAATTTTGTTCTTATTATTGCTGCTGTTAATATCAAAAAGAAACTTAAAACAAACGCCAATCGTACTCCTTTCTCAAAGTTGTTGAGAAAAACAATCAAATATATTGCAAGAAAAGGCGCTGCAATTGATGGTAGATAAGAAAAGAAATAAACAACACTAAATCCAAATCCACGGTTCTCTGCAGGAAGGCTATCTGCAATCATAGCATCCAACGCCGTTTGATAAACTAACGTGAATGCCGTAATTATAAAAGCAGCGAAAATCCACTCCCAAGAAGGTGCAAATGCGTATATTAATTGTACGAATGCAAGTACATATGTCATCATACATATTATTTTTCTTCGTCCCCATTTGTCTGAGATATATCCTCCAATAACACGAGATATTGACACTAAATATAGGTATACTGTGTACATGATACCTATGATAAACGGAGTTGCGCCTAAGACTTGTAAATATTCACTGAAATATATTGCAGTAATTCGATTGGAAAAAACAATAAAAATCCAACTAACAGTTATAACTAGTGCGTTACCATGGAAAAATGAAAATGATTTTTTTATCTTCTCCAACAAGCCCAAGACCCATCACTGCATAATTTTTTCACATATTTTACAAAACAATAGAATGTATTTAAACTCATAATAAATGTTATTTGACTCAGATTTCTCTCAAGAAAAAGATTCAATTTTTTGTTATTTTTTAGAATGCAAGACATTTAGGACTTATCTACTTAATATTGCAATTTTTAATAGATTAATCACTAAAAGAACTAATCTAATCATAGAAAATAATGTCTAAACTTAATGGTAATATCTGCAATTAATAATAAAAAGAATAAAAAAAACAGTTTTTTATGGAAAGTCCTTATTATTCGCCCAATGATTTTTCTAAGATTTCTTTTATAACCAGTTTATTGCCATATTGCTTCATGTGTTCTATAATTGCATTTCGCCAATGTCCTGCATCAGGGTACATGCGGGCTTTGAAAGTAAATGGTGTTGGAATTTCTTCGCCAATTTCTTTTCCTTCTTCTTTCTTTCGCTTACGGATTTCTAGTATTGTTGGTATTTGCAAGTCTTTAGGAAGCATATCATACTTCTCGAACTGATAACCAAAGAACGCTCGTCCTTGAGTGGCCCCTCTTAGTGTATCTGCAAATCCTTTAACAGCTTCAGATGCTGGTATTGTTGCTCTAATATACATACTATCTCCAACAATTTTGTTCTCTAGAACTTTTCCTCTGCGTTGCTGTAGTATTGCTATTATATTGCTCATATAGTCCACTGGTGACTTAATATCAACCCGTAATATTGGTTCAAATAATGCTGGATTGCTTGTCAAGAAGCTAATATTTAATGCTGAAAGGGTCATTACAAATAACTGACCAGCTCTCGTATGTGCTGGGTCCTCATGCACAAATGCATCAGTTACTACAACTTTCATTGCTGCACCAGGTTCTTTTGCTAAGGCGCTTTCATGCATAAATTCTCTGAATGTAGATATAATGTATGGCTTAGCTCTATCTAATCGTTGTACACCAGAAGTAGCGTTCACGAGTACGTTTGTACCTTCTATTGCCCAAATGTTCCTAGCATGCTTTGTATCCCAGCCAGCTTCCTCTCTGAGAATCCTTGCTCTCTCTTTAGAATCCATCATTTCTGTAATCTTTCCTTCCTTAATTAGCTGTTGAGTTTTTTCATCAAGTGGTTCAATGTATAACTGTAATTTATTGTGTCCTTCAGTACACTTGGTTTTGATTTCTACACCACGTGCTAATGGCCGCTCTTGATATACTGTAATGGGTATTCCCACATCAATTGGTACTTCCTCTTGAATACGTTTGACTAGAATTTCTATCTGAAGTGGGTCGATTCCACTTAAAATGTATTCACCGCTTTTCTCATCCTTTGTGAATGTTGCAGTTGGGTCGGCACTAACCCATTTGTTTACAACTTCGCCTAGTTTTCCAAGGTCACGTGGGTTCTTCGGTTTAATGCTTCTACTGACAACAGGTTCACTAGCATATACTATTTTCTCGAATCCTGGTATGTCCCTATATTCCATACTGGTAAATGTTTCACCGCTTGGTATCAAATCTGGAAGTTGACATGCAAACAAGTTTCCTGCTGGTATTTCATCTACAGGAAGTACTGTGTCAATTTCCATTATTCCCAAACGCCTTATGCGAATGCTTTTCTTGGCATTGACGAGGTATATTGTTTCACCGTCATGGATTGTTCCACTAAAAACTCTACCAATTAAGGTCGGTCTCTTACTTCTTGGATCAATGAAAATTTTTGTTATCATACCTAAAAGTGGGCCATCTGATCTAACATTGATAAGAGAGTACGCTGTCCATGTCTCCAAGTCGTTCTTTGCTTCCTCCATACTTTTAACATTAAGCCCCTTCTTTATATCTCCCTGCCAAAGTTTAACCATTCTATATTTCTGTGCATCGATTGGACTTGGCAAATGTCTTATGATAGCCTCCAATAGGGCTTCATCTAAAGGTAAGTTCCTTCTAAGCCAAAGAATTGGCTCATCAATATTCTTTTCTAGGGCTTCTGCATACTTCTGAAGCACAATATTCGCAGTTAATTTTTTCTTTTGCAATAGAGGTATTGTAAATGCCCAACCATCCTTTGCAGAGCCAAATACTACACTCCCTGCTGCTGGGTTTACTTTCCATTTCTCCTTGAATGGTTTTGGTGCAGCATCTTCTATAAGCTTGTTTACTTCTTTTATTATTTCCTCGAATCGCTTGATGATTTTTTCTGGTGGTAGCTTTAATTCTCGAATTAGACGGTCTACTTTGTTGATAAACAAAATTGGTTTTACCCATTCCTCACCCACTGCAAGTTTGATGTTTGTCTCTGTTTGAGTCATTACACCTTCTAATGCATCAACTAATACAACAGCGCCATCGGATCCACGTAATGCTCGTGAGACTTCACCTGTAAATGAAATATGACCTGGAGTGTCGTTAAGTTCGAATAGATATGTTTTTCCTTCATATTCATAGTTGAGCAGAGCCACTGAGGTAAATATTGTAATACCACGCTCTTGTTCCTCCTCGTCGTAATCTGTTAATCTTCTATCCCCAGCTAATGTATCTGAAAGCAGCCCTGCGCGTCTCATCAGATAGTCGCAAGCTGTAGATTTTCCATGGTCTATATGCGCGACTATAGAGAATATTCTTCTTAACTCTAATGGATGTTTTTTCACGATATTTCTGATTTCTTCTTCTCCTTTAATTCTAACCATTTTTTACACCTTATTTCTCTCACATAGGTAAGAGCGATAATCGTAATACCCACTAGTTGGGTTCTCATGATAAAAAAATGAGTGACCTTTAAAAACTTTACTGATTATGAGAACACATGTAAAAAATAATTCAAAACGAACGGTTTTCCTCATTTTTCTTGCGGAATTGAGCATTATGCAGCCTCCTCAATCGCAATCTGCCTGACACAAAACTCTGCCCTCAGAGACACGCCGCCGCGAATTTTACGCGTCAACTCCAAAAAATTTAATCATCCTAAATTCCTATCCGATTACCGCTATTAGTGTGTTCATCACCGCCACCATATTACATTCACAAGCATGAGGTGAGATCCATGCAATTGCTGTTTCTCAAAAAATAACTGACAAAACAACTCGTGCACTTCTGGACCCTACAGCAATCCCAGACCACACTGTATTTTCGTTTAAAGGTTGCGGTCATACGCCTGTGATCGCATTGGGCATAAATCGTGGTGGCTGACGCGCTTTGACGTGCCATATCGGCTCAAGTCATGTTAATTCGTAAGATTTTTTACATGTGCTCTGATTATGATTATCTAATTGCATTAAGAATAAACAATAAGTGTGTGTTGGTACACTTTTATAAGTGACTTTAATATAAACAAAAAATGGGTCTGAATTATGATTCGTGAAGAACCAAGTCCTTCAATAATTATTCATAACGGGCATGTTTTGTCATTTAATGATGAAAAATTTACGGCCTTAGCTATTGAAAACAATAAAATTCTTGCAGTAGGTAATGATAAAGAGATCTTGTATCTAAAGAATGAACAATCACGTATTATTGATGCAAAAGGTTGTACAATTATACCTGGATTGATAGACGCGCACACACATTTTGTAAGTATGGGGCTCGGATTTCGTCAAATAAATTTATTTGATACAAAGAGCAAACAAGAAGCATTATCTATAATAAAATCCCATGTGGATTACCTTAGAACAAAGGAATGGGTAATTTGTCGTGGATGGGACGAATCTCAATGGCCAGAAAAAGAATACATTACACGAGAGGAGTTAGATTCTATTGCAGACGACATCCCAATTTTACTTTATAGAATTGATGGGCATATGGCTGTTGTTAATACAAAGGCACTGAGCATAGTTAATGTACCTTCTAATACACCGGGTCTTGATGAAAAGCATGGATTTTTGAGAGAAAATGCTTTAGAAATTGCAAAGAAAGTCATAGTAAAAACGAGAGAACAACTTGAAAGTGGATTGGAATTGGCATTAGAACATGCACTAAAGTATGGTATTACTTCGATACATGAAAATTCTACCATTAACGAGTTCTCTGTATTTCAAGAATTCTTCAATTTGTCGCCTTCAAAATTAACTGTTCGAAGTTATTTCTTATTTTGGTATACATATTTATCACATATTAGGTCTCTAGGTCTGAAAACACGTTTTGGTAATGATATGCTAAGATTTGGAGCTATAAAGGTTATGGTGGATGGATCTGTTGGTGCTAGAACAGCAGCATTCTTTGAGCCGTATGTAGACGAGCCAAATAACAAAGGTATGCAACTAGTCACAGAAGATGAATTGACAGACATAATTAAAACTGCCCATAATTCTGATTTACAACTAGCAATCCATGCAATTGGTGATAAAGCAATTGACGTAGTGCTTGAAGCATTTAAAGAGGTCCTTAAGCACTCACCACAGAAATATTTAAGACATCGCATAGAACATTATGAATTTCCAACTCTAGAACAAATAAAACTCACAAGAGAACTAGAATTAATTCCATCTATGCAACCAAATTTTGTTGCAAATTGGGGCAAACCGGGTGGATTATATGAGCGCCGGCTTGGCAAGGAACGAGCTAGACGGAATAATCCCTTCCGAGATATAATTAATCTCGGATTACCACTCGCCTTTGGTAGTGATTGTATGCCCATGGACCCCTTCTACGGAATATGGGCAGCTGTTGAACATCCTATTCTTGAGCAAAGATTAACAATTAAAGAAGCATTTAAAGCCTATACATTAAATTCAGCATATGCGTCATTTGAGGAAACTATAAAAGGTTCTATTGAGCCAGGTAAAATAGCTGACATAGTAATATTATCAGCTGATGTGAATTCAATTAGTCCAAAGGAAATTCGTAATCTACGGCCTAGATTTGTAATATTCAATGGACGGGTGGTTTATCAAAAATAGGATGGGTGTATACAAATGATTTCGCCCATACCTTAAGAAAATGACGAAGATTATTAAACTAATTACTTTTTACAAAGGTTACATAATTCTTGATAGTATTTCTGCAATGATATAGGTACTAATGATAAGTTAATAATACACCCAGGGCATAACTCTTCGGGTCTCTTAAAATCAAAATGAAATGTTGGAGATGCCTTACGAAGACTTTCAATAATTCTAGGACCACGGCTAGTTCCTAATCTCGTTGCACCAGCAGCAATCATTCTAAATGCATCTGAAAAATTTCGAATTCCACCTGCAGCTTTTACACCGACATCTTTACCAACACTTTTTCTCATAACCCATACATCTATTGGCGTTGCGCCAAGTGGCCCAAAACCCGTGGATGTTTTAACAAAGGCGGCATCACAGTTCTTTGCAATTTTGCATATTTCTGCCTCTTCTTCAAATGTAAGGTATGCAGTTTCAATTATAACCTTAACAGGTTTGTTTTCTGCTGCACTAACTACTGATGAAATTTCTTCTTCAATTAATGAAAAATTATTTTCTCTTGCTGCACCTATGTTGATTACCATATCAATTTCATCGGCACCATGGTTTAATGCGTATTTTGTTTCGCTTACTTTCATTTCTATTGATGTTGCTCCTAGAGGGAACCCTACAACAGAAACCACTTTTATCTCGTCATTTTTTAAATCGTTAAGGTACCTCCTTGCGTCTTTAACTCTAGAGGGATTGACACATACACCAAAAAATCCATATCTAATAGCCTCGTCAACTAATTTCTTAATATCTTTTTTAGTAGCAAAGGGCTTTAAATTTGTGTGATCTATCATACTAGCGAGTTGTTTCTCGGAAATTTTTATTTCATGAGCCTTCTTTTCAAGCTCTATTATTTTCTCTCGAATATCTTCAAAAAGTTTCATAATATCACCAAATGTAATTACACGTAGATATTTATCTAGTCCTCTTTTTAATTGAACTTCGCTTCTACTTAATTGACTTGAAAATACTCTTGAGTGTGTTCCATGTTCGTTGTGGATTTTCCGACTCGATTGACATACCTTCTGCAGCTCTGAATGGCCATGCGAATATTGAATCAATGCCTTCATCTATGGCAATATGAACTGCTTTACTTAGCTCATCAATACCTTCTTCGGGTAAGTAAAACAATTGAAGCCATATTTGACTTTTTAAGTTATATTCTGTAGCAATTTTCTTAAGTTCTATAACTTTTTCTCTGAACCATGTTATATCCTCATCAAATAGATACCAATATGGATCTGTTGCAATGACATTGAGATTACTCAGTTTTGCAACATTCCTCCAATCAATAACGCCAATCTTAGGGTCGTTTTCTGGTAATAAACATATTGTATTTGAGATATCTTTTCTATATTTCTTAGTTGCATTCAGCAAATCCGCTAGAAATGAGAGGATTTGTCTCTCTCTAAATATTAAAACATCGTCGGTCAATTGAGTTGGCATGTCATATTTGAAAGAATCCCTAAACTTCTTTTTACATTCATCACAAAAACATGCCCAACTGTCTTCAGAGAATCTATAAAAACTTGGCTCATCCCAGAAGAAACCATCAACTTTTGTTTCTTTTGTTATTTCATATATCCACCTTTTTATGTACTCTCGAAAATCTTTATTTTCAAAACAAACTGCAGGTACCACATCTCCATTTGTTAGTACTTGCCTCCCTGTTATATTTCTATGTAGATATCTGCTATCTGCCTCTCCTCCGAATATACCACCCCATGCCCAAAAGTTCCAGTACACTCTTATATTATTCTCTTTGAATGTGTCTATAATTTCAGTTAGTCTATTAAACCAGTTAAACGCCTCGTATTCTGATACTGCCAGCACAACAGCATTAATATTCGCGTCAATCATCTCATCTATATGCATCTTGAGACAGTCAACGTACAAATTTCCATAGTAGCTAATACCTAACTCAATATCATGACTCTTCATGTTCTCAGTCCTAGAAAAAATACTATTGACTTGTGTATAAAAAGATTTAATTAAATAAAAAAATTCATTTGTTTAGCTATTGTTCATGAGATGATTGTTATGAGGAAAATTCCTATAGTACAGCCTATGCTGGGTAACGATGAAATTGAACTTGTAAAAGAGGTCATTTCTTCTGGGTGGCTTGTCGAAGGAAAATTTGCACGAGAATTAGAAAGAAAATTTTCTGAGTTTACTGGAATAAAAGAAACAGTAACTGTTGCTAATGGTACAGCAGCATTGCATCTCTCTTTAGAGGCACTTGGAATAAAACCTGGAGATGAGGTAATAACAACCGCATTTACTTTTATCGCATCATCAAACTCCATACTCTTCGTTGGTGGAATTCCTGTTTTCGCAGATGTTGATATAAAAACATATAATCTAGATCCTGATGCGGTAAAAAAGTCCATTACAGAAAAAACAAAAGCAATATTGGTTGTACATCTATTTGGCCTGCCTACTGATATGAAGGCTATTAGAGAAATTGCTGATGAATATGGTCTTTACATTATTGAGGATTGCGCGCAAGCTCACGGTGCAAAAATTGATGGTAAACACATAGGTAATTTTGGCGATATAGCCGCATTTTCACTTTATGCGACGAAAAACATGATTGCAGGGGAAGGTGGTCTTGTTAGTACTAACAACAAGGAGCTGGCAGAGAAGGTAATTTCTTTGAAGAATCATGGCCGTGGTCCTGAAGGGGGATACAAGCATTATAGAGTTGGTTATAATCTTCGTATGACTGATATGCAAGCAGCTATTGCGCTCGCTCAACTGAAAAAACTACCAAAAATGTTAGAAATAAGGCATCGTAATGCAAAGATATTAAGAGAATACGTTGATGAAATTGATATATTAGAACCACAGTATGTTCCAGATGGTTTTGTACATTCTAACTATATATTTGCGCCACACATTATTAACTCGCATATAACCCCCTCTGAAATTATTTCTGAACTAAAGCGACACGGGATTTCATCTAGACAAATTTATAGCGTTCCTACATACAAACAACATGCCTACACTAATATTAGAGAATGGCGATGGGCTGCTTGTGTAAAATATCCAGATTATTCTTCTTATAATCTAAAAAATACAGAAGTTCTATGCTCATCACATTTCGAAATTCCTGTTCATGCTGGCGTTACTGAGGATGAAGCTGTTTACATTGGAGAAACACTAAAGAAAATAGTTTCTAGTGAAAAATAAATTAACTAAAATTTGTCTTTTTTTAATTTTTTAATTAAGTTGAACGAAACTAATTGTACAAATAGAAAAGATTTTTAATGTGACCACTTAATCTAAAACTGGATGTTAAGAAAGGCATCTCAAGTTGGGTGTTGTTTATGACAGATAGACCTAAATTTGATTTTGCGCCTTGGACCAGTCTTGTTCCTGAGAGTGAAATAAGACGCCTTCTTAAGTATCGCACAAAATTTTATTTTGGTGGCGGTAAGCCAGGTGCACTGCCTGTGAATGTCTTAGCAAAGCTTCTTATAGATGTTGGTGTTGAGCAGCTATTAGCTCTTGCGGATGGACGCGAATCAGAAGTTATTGAAGCTTATAACTATGAGAGCACTGGTGGTTGGACAGAACTACGAAAAACATTCGCAAAGCGCCTTAGAGAGAAAGATGATATAGCGCTTGATAAGGAAGATGGTTGGCAGGATGTAATAATAACAACAGGCTCTCAACAAGCGATATACACAATTCTGGATACACTAATCAGTCCTGGTGATATTGTTATAACACCAAAACCTGTGTATCTTGGATTTGCATCAACTGCCGTGAAGCTAGGCGCAAAAGTAGTAGCTATATCAACCGATAATGAGGGCATCATTCCAGAGTACGTTGAAAAAGCCATTGAGCAAATTGAAAAAGATCCAACATTTAAAAAGAAACCAGAGATATTGTATGTTATTGCAGACTCTGATAATCCAAAAGGAACAACTTTACCGTTAAAACGACGTAAAGCACTATTCGATATAGCCGCCACACATGGTTTATTACTAATTGAGGATGCCGCGTACAGAGAAATTCAGTTTAGGGATACTCGTTTGCCCACGATTAAGTCTTTTGATAAAGAAAATCAAGTAGTAGCCTATCTACGTACTACAAGCAAAGAGGCAGCTCCATTTAGAGTAGGCTATGTTGTTATGCCGAGAGAGCTACGTGATGAAGTGTTGAAAGACAAAGGATTCATTGACTTGTGTACGCCAAAAATAATCCAAATTGTACTAAACGAATATTACTCAAAATACATTGATAAATCCTTAGATGCTATAAACAAGACCTACAGATGGCGATGCAAAGCGATGTGTGAAGCAATTGACAAAACATTCCCCGAGGGAACTCGAAGTGATCCTACTGGTGGGTTCTTTGTGTGGTGGGAATCAAAGAAGGACTTTGATGCAAAACTATTCCTTGAGAAATACGCAATACCAAATGATATTGTATACGTTCCTGGTGAATCATTTTATCCTAATATTGGATATCAATTCTCAAGTAGAAACGAGAAAATTACCAAAATTGAACCAAAGAAGAATACAATGCGATTGAGTTTTTCATATAATAAATCAGATGTCATCACAATTGGTATTAGAAAACTTGGAGAATTACTTACAAAGTATCTATCTTAGTACCACATTTCTTTTCTTTTTCTTTAGGAAGAATTTTTCTAAAGGTTAAATAAAAATTAAATATTTGTAAGTGTAATATTTTAACAACGGCGGACTGATGTTTACATTTGTGAGGTCGGGTGGTAATAGTGGCAGTCCGCCGTTCCTTTCCTCTTTCTTTTACATGTATCTCACATAATTTTTGAATAATACAAAAACTTAAAATAACCGCATTCCTACCTACATTCAAACGTTTCTGGTGATTTTCATGAACGAACTAGAGGCAATTCGTCGTAAGAAAATGATGGAACTAATGAAGCAACTTGAGCAGAAAAAAAAGCTTGAAGAGCGTAAAAAAGAAGCATCAAAGAATATTGAAGATAAGCGAACTCAGCTTCTTAAGTACTTAATAGACGAAGAAGGCTATGCTTATTTACAAGAATTACGTAAAACAAAGGCTTACTTAGCTAGAGAAATAGAAGACATTATTATTGGACTTTACCTGAGAGGAATGCTTCAAAAACGAGTCACTCGAATTGTAGTTCGAAGACTTGAGCGGGAATTAAGCGGTGAAGGTCCAAATATATACATTAAGAGACGTGGCGATGACATAGTTGAATTTGGTAATCTATTAAAAAAGAAACTGACTGATGAGTAACTCAGGTAACATAAATTATTGATATAAATAGAAAAGAAAAGTTTATCTTGTTTTTAATAAATATCCTCACTTAACATAAACTATGCTACATGACAAGCAGGGGAACTCTTGTGAGCTATATATTCAAAAAATTAACACTCAAGAACTTTGTTACTCATAAAGAAACTGTATTAGATCTTGATAAATCATCAATCTTGCTTATTTCTGGAGCAAATGGTACTGGTAAGACTCTAGTCCTGGATGGCTTCATGTTGGCAATAGGAAGCTCTAGTGAACGACTTAAAGAAAAGCCCCTTGCGTCTTTTATAGGTCCTTTTGGAAAAAAAGCTAAAGTGCAACTAGTATTAAATAATCTCAAGATACCCAGCGAAAATAGACGTATAATATTTGTTTTTGATCCAGACCTCAACGCTCTTATAGATAGAGATACTATTGAAATTGAAGTAGAAATAACTCCTAAAGGTGTACGTGAGTACAGAATCAATGGTCGAAAATATATTGGGAAAAGAAAAATAATAAAACAAGATATTTTGACAATATTTCGGAGTATAAATAGTAATAGTGACGCTCCTCTTTTTGTAACGGAGCAAGGGACAATCTCCACATTTGCAAAATCTTCCCCTAGGAAAAAGTTTGAGGTGCTTCTCAAGTCAACTAATTTGCAGTACTATCTAGATAAAATTCTTGAAGCTCAATCTCTTTTAAGACAATCTCTACAAGAACTAACTCCTCTTACAAACGCATTACAAGAGGAAGAACGTAAACTAAGTATGTACCGTGCGAAGTATGAAAATTATATTCAAAAACAAAAGTTGGAAGAATACAAGAAGTCGTTAGAAACTGAGCTATTTTGGGCTCGTGTTGTAAATCTTGAAAATCTGCAACATAGTATTTTGAAAGAAATAGATAAGAAAAAGCATGAGTTAGAGCATATTACTACAAGACTGGAAGAATTAAAAATTGTATACAGACAAACAAATTCAGAGATAACACAAATTGAAAACGAAATTAAAGAGAGAAACGCTATAATAAATGATTTACAGTCTCAGCAGATGAAATTAGAAGCAAAAAAAGAGATTTTACAGAATGAACTTGAGAAATATGAAAACGCAAAGTCAATCAGGCAGAGTATATCTGCTGATAAGAAAAGGTATTATGAACTTGTTTCAAAGTTAAATCAAGACATCACTACAATTCAAAATCGTATAACGCAAGTAAGAAACGAAATTAAGTCAATGGAACGTATGATTAACGAGTATCAATCACATATGGGCGATAAAGATGAACTAATTGAGAAAATGTCATATTTAGAACGTTTATTATTTACAGATGCTCTTGCTTTTAAGGAGAAGTTGATTGAAGCCGAACTTGATGAATATGTAATTGGACCTATTTTTTCGATGATTAATATTAAGCGAGGTTTTGAAAGTTGGGAGCTTTCTGTACGAATTGCATTACGTAATCACTTTTATTCATTTCTGGCTGTCAATGAGCACGGTTATGTACATGCAAAGAAGTTGTATGATAAATGGAAAGGCAAAAAACCTAATATAACTGTTATAAAATTCTTTGATAAAACAACAAAGTTTAGAGAGCCTCTGAACAATCCCTATGTGTTTGACTATGCAGTTAATTTAATTGAAGGCGATTCGAGGGTAGTCTCTTATCTTAATAAAGTTGTTTCAGATGTTGTTGCTCAAGATACAAAAAATCCTCTTGTTTTGACCAACGCTGCTGTATCACTAAAAACAAACATAATTACTCAGGATGGTACTGTACAATATCTTCGTGAGGGTGGGTTTCGTAAACCCCCTCAGCCATTTATAGCGCCATTTGGTATTGATATAACTCAATTAAAAGGTACCACAAGTTTCTATGATGCCCGTGAAAAAATAACTAAGCTAAGAGAAAAAATCAAATCTTATTATAACGAAGAGTTTGTTCTGTCTCGTCAGTTAGCTGAACTTAAAAAAAGATTACTTCAGATGGAAGATTATTCTGATATTAATTCAGATGATGTTGAGTCAAAAATGAAATATCTTCAAGATGAGATATTTGCAATAGACAGCCAAATTAGTATAATAAAAAATAAAATATCCGAAAACGAGAATATTCTCTTTGATTTTGAAAAAAAACTAGAGAATTTAAAATCAAAACGACTATCGCTTGATAATGATATATTTAAATTATCAACATTTTATGATAACACAAATAATGAGCTTTCAAAACTAAATTCTCAGTTAGAGACTGTAAAACGTGAGATTAATGATTTACTCAAACAGTCATCGAGTTTTGAGCCAAGGCCTGATGAGCTAAAAACTATAGAAAAGATACAAGAGGAAATTAATAAAGTTGAAGGCATGTTATCAGTTCTTACAGCTTCAGAAGAAGACAAAAAACGATATGAACTCCAAAAGCAACGTGTAGAAGAGTTTAGAAAATATATACGTGAACGTAGTAAACATATTGAAAATCTTAGAAAAGATCTTGAAGTCAGAATAAACGACTGGATAAATACGATTCATAATATAATTAGTCAGATTCGTGAGATAATGATGAATCTATTAAAAGATAAATTTGCAAATGTGAGATTACGGGTTACAAATGCTGAGAATCCAGAGAAAACAGAGTTATTTATTGAAGTATCTGAAAAAAGTAATCCTGCATTCTTTAAAGGATATGGCCACTTGAGTGGTGGCGAAGAGGTTCTTGTCACTGAAGCATTTATTTTATCGCTTCATGTCTTAAAAGGTACTCCATTACACATAATTGATGAAATAACTCAACGACTTGATGATGCAAATAGGTGTCTAGCTTTAGATATGGTTATTCGTGCTGTAAAATTAATACAACACGAGAAAAATTATATTCCACAGTTCATATTGCTTACGCCAACTACATTGGGATTGAGGATTCCTAAAAATGTACATCACGTTATTTTTCTTAAAAGTCATCTCAAAGAAAAATTTTACACAATCCTTAGTGGTGTGGAATAATGAATTTTAACTTGCGTCATATAATATACGAATTATCAGAAGAGGAGCTCGGGGAGTACCTCACAGAAAGAGACATACGATTAATTTTGTGGACTATTGCAAAAGAATATGAAGAAGCTATAAAAAAACGAAAGGTAATTCCTATAGAAAGAACTGAATATGACCGTGAGATTGTCAATAAATTGTGGAAGATCTTGAAAAGGTTGGATGAGAAACTACTAAATTTACGAACTCTGATAGACTTTGTTCAGATGGTGCGTGTTAGAGACTATACATTATTATTGCAAACGAAGCCACATCTTGATAGGATATATCAACTCGCTGTAGAAGTGAAACGTAGGTCAACACCTATTGTATCTTTTCTTGGCTACCCTATTATGCAAAGCGAGTTATATATATCTGATAATATCCTTGAAAAGCCATCAAGTATAAGCACAGATTTAGATGAAAGCAGCATGAATGATAATATTCTCTTTAATTTGGAATCACAAACTTACTCAGAATCGGTGAATTTGAGTCTTGATGAAATAGAAAAAATGAAAGAAGACATAATTGAAAAAGTAAATGGAAAAGAATTTAGCCTTGATGAATTACCACGCATTTTTAAAAGCTGGGAGCTTGAACTTCTTAGCCAGATGCTACTAAGCAACGAACTTGAGAGTGAAATAAAAGGAAATATAATAAAATTTGGAAGAATAAAGCCTAAAGGTGTTGATATAACAGTAAAGTTGCGGGTTGAGCACAATGAGTGATAAATCAGATTCTTTTATCGAGTTTACAGAACAGAAAACTGATGAAGTAGCTCAGTTAATAGCTGCATTAAGTGCTAGATGGATTGGAGAGAATGGCAAGATCAGATATGGAGTGCCTGAAAAAAAGCTCTTAAGCATATTTAAAAATAATAAAAAGCGATTAAATGCCCTCTTAAGCGAACTTGAACGCAATATCGAACCATTAGGATTAATGCTAGTTAAGTATTATATGGGTAATGAAAAGTGGTATTGTTTGCGAACAGTATACGGTGTTCCTACAGAACTTACAAATGATGAGTATGCTGTTTTGGGAGTAATAATATCTACCATGGAAAGAAAAAAAAATAAAACAGCATTTCGTAAGAAGGAGTTATATTTGAAATTGGTGACTGGGGGGTATATGAGCCAATATCAACTTGATACAATCTTAAAAAGACTTGAGTTATTAGGTTATATCAACATTGAAAAGGGTAATATTTCATATGGGCCTAGGTTGCAGATTGAGTTTGATGATGAACGGCGAAAGAAAATAGCCGAAAAAGCCTCTGAGTTAATCTTTTAGGGTGGTGTTCTTATAAGTGAAATTATCTGCAAAAACCATAGGTGTGACATGTGCTGTATGTAGTCGTAAAATTGATTTGAAAGGAGCGATATCCGAAGAATGGAAAAAGTGTAGTGTATGTGGTATTTTTTTATGTCCAGATTGCATTAACTTAGTTTCTGAAACAATGAATGGATATTGTCCATCTACTATGTTGTTTAGTTATCCTCGCCATAAGCTTGAGCTGGAAAACATATCAACAGACGAAGTGCTTGTATTTGCTAAAAAGATACGTGAAGATGGACTGATAGGTCCCTTGATTGAACGATTATTTTATGCTTCATCACATTATGAAAAACAAACACCACCATCAAATAACACATCATGGTCAAGAAGCGATGATGCTATCACTAAAGAAGAATTGTGGCGCCGATATGGCCTTGTTATTGTAAAACGACGCCGTGGCAAATTTATAATGTGGGAAAAAATAAAATAATAATGTAGGGCTAAACTATGGGATCTAATGAAATTTATCCGGTTTACATAATATCCAGAGTGTTAGAAGGAATATTAAATCATGCCAAAAAAGAAGCTCCTAATGAAGTTATTGGATATCTAATTGGATATAAGCGAATTTTCAAAGATAAACTTTATGTGAAAATTATTGATTGGGCTACTGGGAGGTCGTTTTCTACACATACCTTTGCAGAAATTTTAGAAGAGGGTGTTATGGATGCAATGCTATTTATCAAAGAACGTTATGGTTGGAAAGCTAACCGACCTAGAATTGTTGGTATTTATCATTCACATCCTTTCGGCGTAGAAACTAATTTCTCATCATTAGATCTACAAACTTTTCATAATCCTTTATTTGCTGCCGAGCTTAACACATTCATTCTTATAGATCCCTACATTGACATGATTCGTGTATTTACATTTCTTAGGAATGAAGGAAAATTACAATTGAGTGAAGTGGATTGGTGTGAATACACCCCCTTTTATGGAGAGATAACAAATGGAAAATGAATTTATAAAGGCTGGTTACTTCGAAGAGGATCCTTTTGACCGCACTAAACGATATTTTGGAGAGAAAAAGTTTCATAAACTAAGAACTAGTTCTGTACTAGTTGTAGGGGCAGGTGCAGTTGGCAATGAAGTATGTAAGAACCTAGCACTTTTAGGAATTGACAACATTAAATTAGTAGATTTTGACAAAGTCACAAAATCAAATCTAAACAGATGTGTGTTCTTTAGACCAGAAGACCATAATAAAATGTATAAAGTATATGCCATACAAAAAAGGCTACAAGAAATTTCAGATACGCGGATAGATGCCTATCCTGTAAGAATTGAAGAAGCCCCTGAAGATGTATGGGATGTGGATTTAATAATTGTTGGTGTTGATGATAATTACGCTAGGTACTTCATAAATTCAAAAAATTTGTCACTTGATAATCCTAAACCTATTATTAATGGAGCTATGGGTCAGGATTTTGTTCAAGTTGATGTTCTTTATCCGCCATACACCGCATGTCTAGTCTGTCCATGGTCTGATGATTATACTGGACACATTCTAAGTCGGCAAGTTAAGCAAAAGTGCGATGAATACTTTATTGAAACGGTATCGAAGTTTCCTACAATAAGCTTTGCTACATCATTAGTTGGTGCAATTATTGCAATAGAAGCAGTTAAACTATTAACAATCAATTTAAAAAAAGAGATTTATAATGATTTACAACGAGTACTGAGTATAACTTCTCTTGGTAAGTCTATCATATATAACTTTCAAAAGCAAGAACTTAAAAAAATAAGAATCATGCCAAATCCAAAGTGTAATGAACCTTTATGCATAAAAAGAAGAGAGGATATTATTACTCAATCTTGATTTCTTTTGCGGCTTTTGCTTTTACTTTCTTTGGAAGTATTATCTTTAAGATACCATTTTCATAGCTTGCCTTAGCATTTTCAAAGTCGACTTCTTCTGGTAATGTAATCTTCCTGTAGAACCCGGTATGCCGGCGTTCCATCCGTATTACGTTTTTGTCTTTATATTCTTCTTTTGTCTTTGTCTCTGCTTTTACCTCAAGTGTGTTATCGTACACTTGTATCTTTATGTCATCTTTAGAGACTCCTGGAATTTCCATAGTGACAATTATGTTATTTTCGTCTTCCATCATATCCATGAGAGGCTCTTTTAATCCAAATTCTGCTTCAATTGATGGTATGAGCTCAGAAAATGTTTTATTAAACAAATTATTCATATACTCGCGTAATTTTGCAATTTCATCCATAACATCTGAAATTGTATATCCGTACCGTCTTCTTCTCTCCCAACTCATACTTATCCCTCCTATTACTTCTCAATAATCTCTAGTGCTTCTTTTAGTTTCTCTTTTACTTTCTCAAGTTTTTCTTTTGTTTCATCAATAGATTCAATGTTAATATTAACGCCTTCTCGTGCAAACTTCTCATATGTCTGATGGACTAATTGACCTGCCTTGGTTTTTCCTTTTAGATGATTTCTTATTGTTTGCTCAGTGCGACCCATGTCCTCTGCAATTTGTTCTATGGTCATCCCTGCCTTTTCTCTTGCAAGAGCTCCTGCTGCTACTGCTAATGAGTCAACCCACGTGAGTCGTTCATCTGGATTCTTTAGGATGTCCAGTACCTCTTTACTGAATAATGTTCCTAGTAGAAGGGCCGTTTCTAACTTATGGATTTCTTCCTTCCCAATTGGTTTCAAACTAATTTCACTCATATTTCAACCCCCCTTTATCTTATATTATGACTGTTATGCCTTCATTGGTAATCTTAAATTTATGACGGCGTAGACTGTGAGATGTACCTCTCATCTTCCAAATAATTAGACTTCTTTCTAATTGGCCATTAACTTCATCAAGGTCTAATCTAACAATGCCATCTGCAGCATGCTCGACACCGGGGCCGCCGAACCCTCTATCTGTAACGCTTACCTGGCTAACCAAAATTGATGTACAGCCCAATCCAGAAAGCACTTTCTTAAGCTGTAAAACAATATTTCTAGCAATTACTGGCTTTGTGAGGTACAATGTCGTAACAGAATCAATTACAACTCTTTGAGCATTAATCTCTTTAATTGCTTTTTTAAGGACATCTATAAGTAATTGTGGCTCATCTGGTGCTGTTACAACATATTTTTCCCGCTTTGCAGCCTCACCAATTCCAGCAGTAAATCCATCCACAATTGCAAATTTTCCATCTTCTTCATATGGTCTTGGATCCCATCCAAAGAGGCTCATGTTCTGTCTAACTTGAACTGGATGTTCCTCAAGAGCGACGTAAATTCCAGGTTCATCAAACTTTGTTAATCCATTGTACAAGTATTGCATTCCAAAAATAGTCTTTCCAGTACCGGGACCACCAGCAAGCAAAACAACGTTTCTTTTTGGGATTCCTCCATTCAGAATTTCATCAAATCCAGGGATTCCTGTTTTTACTCTAACACTGCCCATATGTATCCCCCGTCTAGTCACTTTTTGTGACTAAGTGATATATCACTTTATCTTCTATAAAAAATTTTTTATCGCAATTATGCTAAAAAATAATTGGTTATAGAAAATATTTTACTAAAAATTATAAAATAAAGTGAAAGAAATATGTGAAATGTATTGATTACTTATTTTTCCCTAAAATTTCTGCAATTACAGGAGCTACTGTTACATAGCTTATAGGACTTGGAACAGTATCTGTTCCAAAGACATCATATATGCCATTTGCAAACATTCTTGGTAGGGCATCCATTACTAAAATTGGATGTGTGCATGATGCAACTATTCTCTTAGCACCATTTTTCTTAAGAACTTTTGTTGCTTCAATTATTGTACCACCAGTGCTGATAATATCATCCACAATAAACACATCACGATCTTTTACATTCACTTCTCTGGTTTTAATTTCAACTTCTGAACCGCTCAACCTCTGTTTTTCTAGTACATCATACTCTGCTTTTAGTATCTCTGCGGCCACTTTTGCCCACTGAATGGCTTCTGCATCAGGACCTATAACTACTGGCTCTTCAAAATTATAGTTTTTAATAAAATATTCTGTAAGTAATGGAACTGCTGTAACATTCTTTACTGGTTTTGTGAATATCTGTTCAATATCTAGTACGCGATGCATGTGTGTATCAATTGTATATATTTCGTCGGTTCCTGCAGCTTCTATTAGTTTTGCTATATATGCGAAGCTTATTGCCTCGCCTGGCTTAAATCTTTCATCCTGACGCGCATATGCAAAATAGGGTATAATCCCAATTACTTTCTTTGCTCCTAGGTCCTTCAGAGTCTTCACCATTAAATAGTACTCTATGAGATACTCATCTGGTTTTAGTGCCATTGATTGGATGACTGCAATTGTTTTATCTTCAAGCTCTGTGTCGATTCTAACGTATTTTTCGCCATCTGGAAACTTTTTAAGCTCTGGAAGAAAGTACGGTATTCTAGTTATTCTACTTACTTTAATTGCTAATGCTTTAGAATGTCCTCCTGCGATAATTAAATCAACCATAGTAAAGACCTCACCTAAAGTGGTACATGATATTTAATCAAACAGCATTTAATCTTTTTTGTTAATAAAGATGCCAAATACTCAAGCTGAGTGATGCTTTATTTCAAGATCTAAGTAATATTCTTTATGCACCCTTTGGATATCGAAAATGCTTGGTACTTCTGTTACTGGATCATACATCTTCTTCATTAGGTTTTTTAATGCAGATGGATAGTTAACTACATAAGACAAATCCATAGGATAATACTTCCTTGATATACCTACTGCCTCAAAATCCCCATATTGCGAAAATAAAAGCTCCCAGTCATGGAATGAAACAAGATCTGGTGTTTGTGTATACCCTGGTACACCAGTAAACAGTATCTTAGGTTTATATTTTACAAACAATGCTTTATGCTTCTCTAATATTCGTCTCGCAAATGTATGGCTATCTCCACAGTTAAATGGTAACCAGATAGGCGGTGTACTTGTATTTATGTTAAATGTTGGATTTATCGCAGTAAAACAGTCAAAGTAAACTTGTTTAATCTCCTTTCCAATATGCTCTAAGTGATAAATAAATGTCAGCATTGCTAATTCGCTCACCTTTTCTGGATGTGTTGCGTGTATCTCTATGAACGAGTATCCATTCTCTAGAGCAAAGTTCATGACATCTTCTTTTAGTCCATCAATGGTCCCCCATTCACTTTCAGGCTTATCTTCCAGCGGGTATCCTTCAAGGTTCCATCCGTCTCTTTTTGAAGATCCAATTCTTGTAAGCCATTCTACTATTCTATCAGAGCCCATGATGTACTCAAATGGCAATAGCTCTCCAAGCCCTCCTACTTGAAAAAAGATATTATCTTCTATTTTATATTGTTTCCACATATATTTTACATCAAAAAAGATAATATTTCCTTGACTTCTTAGATGCTTTTTTATGAACTGTTTATATGACTCAGTTAGTTTCTTTAATTTGAATCGAATAGTATTAATGTGCTTAATCATGAACCTATCATGAACTGGGTCATAATGTATAATTATCTCTATATTTTCATCGTTTTCTAGTAGCTTTTTTGAAAATCTTACTCCTCCTTCTAGTGTTGTATTTATGTCATCTGCATCCTTTGGTTGTTTTACGCCTACCAAGAAATGTTGCGTTAGGAACGGTGCGCGGTAAAGAGCAGCTAGATGCGTGGCCCCTCCACTTGGAGCCCCTATGAAAATTGAATCTACTTTCTTATCGGAAGAAAATTTGTATTGATTTATTACCCAGTTTGAGGCTACTTCGCTATTAATTTCTGAAATCATACTCTCAGGAATTCCAATATTTTGCACCGATTTCTCGATAAGATTAATTTTTCGACTTTGGCTTAACATATTAGCAATTTTGGCAATAGGTTTCAACAGAGGATTAATCTTTATTGGTTCTATTATCTCATTTCGAAAAGCTGAAGAAACAGCTCTAACCATTACCGATGATGAATCCCCTTCCACGAAATATTGTTTCAAATATACACACTCCTTCTTGTGTTAAAGAATCGAATTAAGATTGTTATTTTAATTTCTTCTTATTTATAATTAATGAGAAATACTAATCAAATATAATTTCATGTGCCTAGTACTATTTAAATATATAATCTATAAAAATTTGAAAAAATAGGGGTTATCTTTGCAATATTTATATTAAAAATACAATTTTTTTTGGATTAATTGGTACCTCAGCGTAACTATGACTCCTCATCTGGTGTCAGACTCGTCAGGTTTTCGTCATTGGCATAATACTTTTTATTTTTTGGTATCTTAAACTTTTCTCTAAGAACGTTATTGTTTTTCGGCAATCATGAGTATTAAATCAATTAACCTATTTGAATATCCCCACTCGTTGTCATACCATCCAAGTACTTTTACAAGCGTGCTCTTACCATTACTTATGACCATTGTACTTGGACTATCGAATATACAAGAGTGACTGTTGCCAATTATATCAACAGATACAATTAGGTCCTCTGAATATTGTAAAATACCCTTTAGATGCTTATTTGCTGCTTTTCTAAATGTATCATTTACTTCTTCAACGCTAGTTTCTTTTTCAACTTCTACTGTAAGATCTGTTATGGACCCAACTGCTACTGGAACACGTAGTGCCATACCATTCAATTTTCCTTTTAATTCAGGAATCACTTCGCCTATTGCTACTGCAGCACCTGTTGTAGTTGGAATTATTGACACAGCAGCAGCTCTAGCCCTTCTTAAATCTCTATGTGGAAAATCTAATATTCGTTGATCATTCGTATATGCATGCACTGTTGTCATAAGGCCGCGCATTACTGTAAAGTTGTCATGCAATACTTTAACCATTGGTGCAAGCGAGTTGGTGGTACAAGATGCATTGGAAATTATATTATGTTCTTCAGGATTGTATTTTTCATGATTTACTCCCATGACTATTGTGATATCTGGTTTTTTCGCTGGTGCAGAAATTATTACTTTCTTAGCACCTGCTTTTAAGTGCTTTGTAGCACCATTTCTATCGCGGAAGACTCCTGTTGATTCAAGAACAATATCTACCTCTAAATCTTTCCATGGGAGTTTTTCAGGGTCCCTCTCATTAAATGTCTGTATTTCATAGTTGCCAACTATTAATTTATCATTTTTAATTTCTACTGGTTCATCAAGTGTCTTATAGATTGAGTCGTATTTCAGTAGATGCGCTAATGTTTTTGTGTCCGCAAGATCATTTATTGCTATAATATCCACTTTCTTAAAAAAATCATTATGTTTCATTGCCGCTCTAAAAAATACACGGCCTATTCTTCCAAAACCATTAATTGCTAATTTGTACTTCACAATAGCACCTCATCCGTGTTGTTGTCCATTTATAGTTTGGGTTGTTTTTGATTAAAATCCTTTGGTTAATGCGAATTACTACTTACTAATATAACGTCTTTCAATGAGAAGAATTGATACTGATATTAACAAAGCAAGTGCTAATAGAAGTGGTGAGATGGTCAATGCAAGTGATTTAACTAAGTATGTGATATATTCCGTTGTAAGTGGATTTTCTGTGAAGTATATATCATAGCTCAAAATAAGTCCATATATCGAGTAAATAGGCCAAGCAATATATCCTCCTATTAGTAATAAAATTAAAACAATTAATCCAATATTGCTTTTTGTAGGATCTAATATGGTGTGTGGTATTTCATCATCAGAATATTGGAAGTAATAGAAAAGAAGTACTGGGCATTCGTCGAGTGTAAAAAGCGCGTAGAGTTGCAAACCAAGCTGAATTCCTATTAATGGTATTAAAAGTATAATACCATAGATAAGCGGATAATGCCATATTTCTTTTGGTGGTATTGCGTGCTCTAGTAGAAAACTAGTTGAAAAAAATGCAGATGTAGATAAAAATAAAGAAATAAAATGAGTCATTGTAAAGCGCCATAATCCCCTAAGCGTGATTTTATGAGTCTTGTGCTGCTCCATTGTACATCATCTCAAAATACTTAATATCTTACTTGAGATTTCAGATAAATGAAGTTTGTCCGAAGGAACGCGTTTACCTATCAATAATTCATCTTGAAGATTATCAGAGCAAAACATTCCATCACTAACAATACCATATAAAATAACTGGCGGCAAAAAAGCAACAGCAATTATCCAGTCTTTTTTTATTTCCTGAATGTTTGTAACAATAACATATGACTGCCTTGTGTCTGTTACTACAGTAATCTTCAATTTATCTGCATTGTGATGCTTTGTAACATTTAAAACCTTAGTTCCTAGGATATCAATAGCATATTCTGGTCTGTTATCATCACCTAATGCTATTCTATTCTTCAGACCATATATTATCCTGATGTCATATTTCAGTTTTGAAATAATAAGTTTCATTTTGGTGTCAGACGAAGTTATTATTCGCTCAGGAGGCTTGACGAGCGACCATATCAAACCAATATTTGCTAGTATTGTGTTGAATGCCGGGTTATTAATAAGATCTTTCGCTTGCATAAAACTAAACTTTATAGACATTATATTGGCTTTAATTTCTTTAATCGCCTCAAGAACTTTATCTCTAGGATACTGATATGGCAACTTTTTATGAATAATTATATCTTCAAGGTCTTCTACCGCCCTCTCTGTAATTAATATTCTCAGATCCTTTGTAGTATCCATATTCCTCAGACCTATGTAAGTTATTAAAACTAGTGTATGCTACCTATTAGTCTCTTACTAATTTTAACTTTGTGTTTTGTGTTTGTTATCTTGTTTTTATAAAGAAAGTTGTATTATTTGAAACATTGTAAACAAAAACAATAAATATATTCAAGATGAAATTAAAACGTGTTACTGTGGGTTTGGGTACTATACTATGTGGTGACTTAAATGGCGTTACGTTCTCCCGAAGTGAGGATTCCTGGAACTTTGTTTTTTGTTAAATTAGAAGATGGGAAATTAATATTTATGAAACATGGTCGTGTTGAACGCATAGAATATGTCCAAGATGATGTTATATCAATCTATAAGAAAATGGAAGATGTTTTACGTAAGTATAATGTATTTCCAGGCAGGAATACATTGAAAGAGATAGCGGAAAATCTAATAAAAAACTATAAAGTTATTCTTGAACCAAAAGAAATTCAGCTTGAGAAGGACAAAAAAGCCATTGAAGAAAAAGCCTTAGAATTGAAAGTTTCTCAGTCTATCGTCTTTTATGTGGATGATGAGAAATTAGATGCCATTCTTGAAGAATTAAAAGTGACTGATAACTTGAAAAAGACATTAATAGATGACTACAAGAGCGGGATGGTCTTTCACACATTTTCAATGTTTTATGATGATCAAGAAGTCTCTCTTAGTTTAATCTTTTTAAATTGGACTAGGCTAATTGATATGGCACGAAAAGTAAATCTGCTTGTATTAATGGAGAACATGGATGATCCAGCAACGACAACAGATCTGTTTGAGATGATAAAAGAACTAAAATCAATGAACAATAACTTGATAGTGATTCTTGTTGGATTTACAAGTGAGAAGGATGTACGTGGCATTAAATTGAGTGTGTTACGAGATTTCTGTAAGTTGTATAATGTGCTATATATTGAAAATCCAGATAGTTTATACAATGTACTTCATGAAGCTTATGTCATACATAGTGCAAGTCCAGAAGAGAAGTTGCAAGTGATAGAAGGATTGCAAGAGAAATATCTTTCCATGTTAAGTGAACCTATTGAAGAAACTGTTGAAAAAACTTCTCCAGAAGCTGAGCAGCCTACAGAAAAACCAAAAGAAGCACCAAAGAAAAAGAAAGAAAAGAAGAAAAAAGGATTCTTTAGTAGATTTTTCTAACGATTTTTTTCCTCACCCTCTGGAGAATATATTGCTGTAGCAATCTCTCTTATTTTTTTAGCAATCTTTGGTCCAATTCCTGGTATATTTGCTAATTCTTCTTCAGGGGCATTAAATATATTTTGTAATGTTTTAAAATGCATTAATAGCGCCTTTGCTCTTCTGCGGTCTATGAATGGTATGCCTGCTAAGATGTATTCTTGGATTTCATAAGTTAAGAGTGGTGCTTTAGTGCTTCTAATTACGACACATCGTTTTAGTTCTCTTTGCTCTCGGTTTGCAATTGCGTAAATAAGCAATGCAGATTCTTTACCATTCCTAGACCAAATGATTGGGATATTAAAGTCTGTAACTATACTTGCTAAAGCACCTCTAATAGCATTAGGATTTACACCAGAAACAGCAAAAATATCGAACCCCTCTATTAACAAAATCGGTTTTGGATAAACAGAAGAAAGATCCTTAATTTGCTTAAAAAGCCTTCCATCAATAATTGAAGTAACAAAATCTTTTGCTTCTTTTCTTTCAATACCAACTCTATCAGAAACAACAAAATCTCCACAATCCAAATTTGTTAACTCGAGTTTTACATTTGGCATTAAAGATAACTCTTTAACAACCTGCGAATTTCCCTCACGAGAATCAACAATTATTTTAATAATTTGGGCTTCAGTTTCCCTGTCTTTTTCTTTCTTTTTCATACTCAAAAATGCGTCTAATTGTGTTTGCCCTAAATCCAACTTGTTCACTCCTCGCTTATTTTTATTTAATTCTCTCTTTAGATCTTTTAATACTTGTTTCATTTTTTGCTCTCGGTGATGTGATGCCCAATAATAACCTTCATCTCTAGTTCCTTTCGCAATCAATACAATAATATGCCCTTTCCGCTTACGTCCAGTACGGCCCATTCTTTGGATTCTTCTAATAGCACTTGGCACATTATCATAAAAGACAACTAAATCGCATTCTGAGATATCGATGCCTTCTTCAGCAACGCTTGTTGCTACCAATATCTGAATCTCGCCACTTGAAAATTTCTTTAGAGTCTCAATTTGAGTCTTCTGAGTCATGCCTTCGACTGTCCCTCTCTTTTGTTGCCCTACAAACCATGTGGCTGAAAAACCATTTTTATTCAGTACGTCAGCAACAAGTTGTGCAGTTACTCTGAAATGTGTAAACACAAGAATTCTTGAGTTTGGATTTTTCTCTATAAAGTCTTTCAGAATCGATATCAAGGCATTAATCTTTGGGTGTTCTATGTTTTTATCCAACAAAATCCTTGCTAATGCCTTAATTTCTGAGAAAAACTCACTGTATACGAGCTCTTTAACCGCTCTTGTACCCCCAGGTCGTGAAGCTTCTTTTTCTATCTTCTGAAGATACTTGTAAAAAGAAGACAGTCCTTGTGTTTCTAGAAGTTCCATTAAATAAGAAAGTCTTATTGCATTTGCTACCTTCATAAGTATTCCGTAATGGCTCGATGTGGGTAATACTTCACGTGATAATTCCTCTTGAATTTTTGCTTTTATTTCTATTAGATCTGTTCTTTTTACGTTTCTTATATCTGTACTGTTGACATATCCATGCTCTTTGAGTTCTCGTAATATCTCCTTGAGCTTATCACCAATCAACTTAAGAATCCTGTAAAATTCTTCTGGCAGTTCAATTCTGTGCCAGTGTATCTCTCTTTTTTGTACATAAGGTCTTACATCTGGGCTTCGTTCATCTCTAATTTCTATATTTTCAATGTATAAATTCTCAATGATCTCTTTTATTTCTTCGTCGCTGGATCCTGGGCTGGCTGTAATTCCAAGTATTAACGGATGCTCGGCATCGTTCATATATCTCTTCGCAATATATACATAAGGGTATTCTCCTACTGCTCTATGGCACTCATCGAAGACAAGTAAAACAACATCACGTAATGTATATCTCCCCGCTGTTAAATCATTTTGTAATGTTTGAGGTGTCATAAATGCCACTCTTGCTTTTTTCCAAAGTTCAAACCTCTGTTTAGGACTTTTACTCCCTGTTAAAACAATTAGTTTATCATCAGGGACATTTAGCATTTCTTTAAATGTTTCTCTATGCTGTTCTACGAGTGGCCTTGTTGGTGCGAGGATAACAACTTTAGAATCTTGAAACTGAGCAAGTCTTGCTGCAGCAATAAGAACTGCAATTATTGTTTTACCTAAACCAGTTGGTAGTATAACCATTGTATTTCCGCGCAATGCGGATGCAGCAATTATCTCTTGGTATAGCCTTTTCTCAATAGCATTTTTCTTTATGAGTGGATGTACGAAGAATTTTCTTTGTTCCATTGGTATTTCCTCTAAAGATGATATTTTTAATCAATACGATTAATTAATAATGCTTAATGAGTTTGATTCATCTTTATAATATTATTAGTCTTCAAGACTTATTAAAGTGGAGAGTGTACTCCCATACCTGAACTCTTCCGATAATTGTTCTCTTTCTAAAGCTAAATGTATCGCTAAAAACTGCATTGGTATCATTGCTTGAATTATATAGAATTCATCATCTAGACCATCATCAAAGAAAATTTTGTATTTCACATCATTATCTACTTCACGACCCTTTATTGAGACATAATATGTTGATATGCCTTTTTCTTTTAGAAATTGTATCAGCATTTTTAATTTCCCTTTTCCACTATTGGAAATATCTAGCAGTATCACCGCACTTTTCTCATCAACGGGAATTAAACCATAATGACAAAATTCCTCAAGCATAACAGCTTCGCTATGGACCCAGCTCATTTCTTTGAATTTTGCTTGCGTAAATAATGCTGATATATATCCTGGACCTGTACCTACAATGAAGAAGTCTTTTATGCTTCTTGTATCCGCGGCAAAATTCATATTATTCTCCATTATGTCTGTGCGTTCATAAATTTTGTCTACGAAGTTTGGTAATTGTTTGAGTTGCGTGTACGCTTTGTTTGTATCATTTTCAACTGATTGCTTTGATAACATTCCGTAGTTTATTGCTAAAATTAAAATAGCTAAAACAGCTGTTGTTGATACTACCGTTGGTGGGCCAAATACATCTTTGACATTTGTAGAGAATGTCACATCAGAAATCTGTGCAAGTGGGGAGTTTTCAAAATTTGTAATTGCAATTACATGCATACCGTTGCTTTTTGCTTTCTTAGCAGCTTTTAAAGTAAGTGGTGTCCTTCCAGATGCAGAAAAACATATTATCGCGGATTCTTTACCTCTACTACGGTAATGATTAACAAACTCAAACGCTTGAACGGCTTTTGTATATGTTTCTGTGTATTTTTCAAGGAAGTACTCTCCAGCAATTGCTGCAAAATATGAATCTCCACAACCAGTTGTTAATATCTCTTTGATGTTTAAATCAGATAGTCCTTGAGCAATACCTTTTATCTCAGATTCTCTATTTATGATATCTCTTACATATTTTCGTTGAGATTTTATGTTTTCTTTTGTTTTTTTGAGAAAATTTGAGAATTTCACGATATCACCACAATCTTTTTGTCAAAAAATTAAATAAAGATTAGTACAGTTACTAGTAGATGGCAAGATTAAACAATTCAGGTTAGTTAATACTATCGATTAATAGTTTCTTGTATTTGACACTTTGGAGGCTTTGTAATGACTGATTTCGAATTCGTCTATCCATCAAGTATTGATGAACTTATCAATTTTCTTGATGAACATGGAAATAATGCTAAGATAATCGCAGGTGGCACAGACCTTTTTCTTTTAGTAAAGCGTGGTTTAGTAAATCCAAAATACATCGTTGATATATCACGAATTAATGAACTTAAATATATTAAACAAGATGGCGATACTATACGCATAGGACCACTTACAACTTTTACTGAGATCATTGAATCTGAGCTGCTACAGTCAAATCTTCCATTACTTGTTGAAGCATCTAAGACTATTGCAGCGCCTCAAATCAGAAATGTGGCAACAATCGGTGGAAACCTAGTTAACGCCTCTCCTGCTGCAGATAGCGCTCCCCCTCTAATAGCTCTTGGCGCAAAGCTAAAACTTCGGAGCGCTAACAATACACGAGTAGTTCCAGTAGAAGACTTTTTTGTGTTTGTAAAAAAGACTATTTTAAAAGAGAACGAGATTCTAGAAGAAATCGAGATTCCATTACGGAAAGGCTTAGCTGGAACATTCATAAAAATAGGGAAGCGAAATGCATTGGTGTTAGCCATAGTCTCAGTCGCAGTAGCTCTTACAGTGAATAATGGGAAAATAGACTATATTAGGATAGCTCTTGGCTCAGTAGCTCCAACGCCACTACGAGCTAGAAAGGCAGAAGCAGTGCTTCTCGACAATGAACCAACCAGAGAACTAATTGAAAAAGCAGCTGCCACTGCTAAAGATGAAACGTCTCCTATTACCGATGCACGTGGTTCTGCAGAATATAGAAAAGCCATGACATATGAATTAACAAAAGTAGCAATCGAAGATGCTCTTGCAAAGTTGGGGGTTGAGTTGAAATGAAAACTCAATTATTAAAAATGAAGGTTAATGGCGAGTACGTTGAAATTATGGTTAGACCTGATGCAAGGCTAATTGATGTTTTGCATGACTTAGGATATCTTAGTGTTAAGGAAGGATGCTCAACTGGCGAATGTGGTGCATGTACTGTCATAATGGATGGGCGAACCAGACTGTCTTGTATTACCTTTGCAATGCAAGCAAATGGGAGAGAAATTATAACTGTAGAAGGGTTAAGCAAAGATGGACTCCATCCAATCCAGGAAGCGTTCATTGAAAAAGGCGCAGTTCAGTGTGGTTATTGTATTCCTGGATTCATTTTATCCGCAAAATATCTTTTAGATAGAACTCCAAAGCCCACTCGAGAAGAGATAAAAGAAGCAATATCTGGAAATCTATGCCGCTGCACTGGTTACCAAAAAATAATTGATGCAATTGAAGCTGCAGCGGAGAAATTGAGAGGTGAATAAGATATGGAATCAAGTATGGTTGTTGAAGTTAAAAAAGAAGAATTAAACGTTGTTGGAAAACCTGTAAATCGTATTGATGCTGTTAGTAAGGTTACAGGAACTGCAAAATACGCTGCGGATTATGTATTTCCAAACATGCTTTATGGAAAAGTAGTTTATGCCGATAGGCCTCATGCAAGAATTTTAAAAGTTGACACAAGTGAAGCTGAGAAGGTTAATGGAGTTGCAGTAGTTCTTACAGCAAAAGACGTTCCTGGTCAGAATAGAATTGGAGGAGCAGTTCCAGATCAGCCTGTTATTGCAGACGATAAAGTAAGATACGTGGGCGACTGTGTTGCATTGATTGCTGCTGAAAGCAGGAAAATTGCAGAAGAAGCTGCGAAAAAAGTAAAAGTTGAATATGAGGACTTGCCTGCTGTATTTAATCCAATTGATGCATTAAAAGAAGACGCGCCAAAAATACATGATCAAGGCAATCTCTTGACCTATTATAAGATTAGAAAAGGTAATGTTGATGATGGTTTTAAAGATGCTGATGTTGTAATAGAACGCGAATATAAAACACAAATAATTGATCAAGCTTATTTAGAGCCAGATGCTTCTGTAGCAATACCAATTGGTGATGGTCTTTTAATATATAGCTCCACACAACATCCTTTTACAGTACGTAGTATTGTGGCTCGAGCAACTGGACTTCCAATGAGTAAAGTTAGAGTGGTTCAAGCAACCTTGGGTGGTGGCTTTGGAGGTAAAAGCGTCACCTCAGGACTTGTAGCTGCTCGCGCAGCAATACTAGCACTAAAAACATCACGTCCAGTAAAATTAGTTTATACTAGAGAAGATGTAATGCGTGAGCGATATAAACGTCATCCATTTATATTGAAGTATAAAGTGGGTGCAAAGAAAGATGGAACTCTAGTTGCAATGGAGATAAAATTCTATGCAGATGCAGGTGCATACTCTGAGTCGTCACCTTTTGTCTTGTTTAGATCAACAGTTCAATGTACTGGCCCTTATGAAGTACCTAATGTGAAACTTGATGCATATATGGTATATACAAATAACACATATTCTGGAGCAATGCGTGGTTTTGGTTCACCTCAAGTTAACTTTGCGGTTGAGTCATTAATGGATGAATTGGCAAAGGAGCTTGGCATGGATCCTCTTGATTTGCGTTTGAAAAACGCATTCAAAAATGGATCCACAACTGCTACTGGGCAAGTGCTTGACAATCACACAGTTAGCATACGCCAAGTTCTTAAAAAGATAGCAGAAATGTCTAATTGGTATGAAAAACGAAAAGAATTGGGGCACGATACTGGAAGATACAGACGAGGAATCGGCTTAGCCTGCAGTTATCGTGGTGTTAGTCTGGGTGGTGAAGGTGCTGATTATGGTGGTGCCTTAGTAACAGTAAACGAGGATGGCAGTGTATCAGTTACAAGTGGTATTGCTGAAAATGGACAAGGTGCAAAAACAGTAATGTCTCAGATAGTTGCAGAAGTTCTTGGGATACCCTATGAATATGTGTATTTTATAGATACCGACACTGGTTTCTCACCTGATAGTGGTATGACAGTAGCTTCTCGTGGTACAATTATTGGTGGTGGCGCAGCTAAAAATGCAGCGATGATAATTCGTGACCGTATGGCAGGTGTGGCATCTGAGCTATTTAACGTACCTAAGGAAGATATTGAGTTTAAAGACGGATTTGTCTTTTCAAAAACGAATCCTAAAAATAGAATTTCTTTCAAAGAACTTGCTAGTATTTGTGTTCAAAAGAAAATTAGCATGACTGCATCTGGCTTCTTTAGTTTGCCTGATGTCCATTGGGATCCTGAAACTGGGAAAGGTACTGCATATGTTACATATGTATATAGTGCAAATGTCGCAGAAGTTACAGTTGATACCGAAACTGGCGAAGTAAAAGTTAACAAAGTCTATGCAGTGCATGATCCTGGTCGTGTTGTGAATCCTAAAACTGCACGTGGTCAAGTATATGGTGGTGTGGTAATGGCTATTGGTATGGCGTTAAAAGAAGACTTTAATGTAGTAGATGGGTACCCTCAAACGCTAAACTTTGATAAATATAAGCTAGTTCGTGCTAGTGAGATTCCAGAGATAGAAGTTGCATTTATAGAGAATCCAGACCCCTTTGGTCCTTTTGGTGCTAAAAGTTTAGGTGAACCTGCGACTGAAATAGGAGCTCCAGCAATTATAAACGCAATAGACCATGCAATAAATGTGAGAATACGGGATCTTCCAGCAACACCTGATAAAATTCTAAAAGCACTTAAAAAATGATTTTTTACTCTATATTATGTGGTGATGTTATATGGCTATTCTACAGGTGGAAAGGAAAGTTGGGGAATTAGCCGTTGTGGGAAAATCAGTTCCACGTGTCGATGCAAAAGAAAAAGTAACTGGCCGTGCAAAATTTGTTCGCGATATTGTTTTTCCTGGGATGTTATATGGAAAGATGGTCCGAAGCTCATATCCACATGCAAAAATTGTTAAAATAGATACATCTGAGGCAGAAAAAATACCTGGTGTTGTTGCAATTGTAACAGCAAAAGATATTCCTGGGAAAAATATTGTGCCTCTTATCATTGGAGATGAACCATTTCTGGCAGAGGATAGGGTCTTATTTTATGGTGAGCCAGTTGCAGCTATTGCCGCCATATCAGAAGAAATTGCAGAAGAAGCTGCGAAAAAAGTAAAAGTTGAATATGAGCCATTAGATCCTGTTTTAGATGTATTGAAGGCGATTGAGCCAGATTCTCCAAAATTACATAATTATGGTAATATTGCAAGCTCCTATCGTATTATTAAAGGGGATGTTGAAGAGGGCTTTAAAAACGCAGATGTTGTTGTTGAACATGTATATAAGACTCATCATCAAGAACAAGCTTATCTTGAGCCACAAGGAATGATTGCAGTTCCAAACCCAGATGATAGTATAACTGTGTATGGAACTATGCAATGCCCTTATTATGTTCAAAATGCAGTTTCTGCAGTTCTTGGATATCCTCGTCATAGAGTTCGAATAATACAAACCACGACTGGTGGAGGCTTTGGCGGGAAAGAAGATATTCCATCTAGAATTGCAGGGATTACTGCACTTTTAGCCTATAAAGCCAAAAAACCAGTTAAACTTGTTTATACACGTGACGAGGATATACTAGTAACATCGAAACGTCATCCTGCTATAATAAAGTACAAAAGTGGTGTTACAAAAGATGGGAAGTTGGTGGCAATAAAAATTGAAATGTACTACGACGCTGGTGCATATGCAACTTTGTCGCCTGCTGTGTTATGGCGAGGAATAGTACATGCTGCAGGCCCATATAAGTGTCCAAACATTTTTATAGAGGCCTATGCAGTTACTACTAATCGTATGCCTTCTGGTGCATTTAGAGGTTTTGGAGAACCGCAAGTTGTTTTTGCTCACGAAACACAAATGGATGAGCTTGCTGAGAAACTGGGCATGGATCCTGCTGAGTTTAGACTTCTTAATGTCTTAGAAAGCGGCGATGCCACTGCTACAGGGCAAATAGTAAAAGACATTGGTTTGAAAGAGACATTATTAAAAGCATTAGAAATGTCTGATTGGAAAAATAAACGAAAAGAGTACGAGATGTGGAACTCCCACGAGAGACGATTTAAGAAAGGAATTGGTATCTCATGCGCCTTTTATGGTGTTAGCTTGGGTGCTAGTGGAAAACACTTAGATGGCGCAGGAGCTGTAGTTCAAGTAACACCAGATGGTGGTGTTATTGTAGCTGTTGGTACAACCGAAATGGGACAAGGTATGAAAACTGTATTAACTCAAATTGCTGCTGAGGAATTCGGCATTAGTATTGATGATGTCTACCTCATGGAAACTGATACCGCTGTAGTTCCCGATAGTGGTCCTACTGTAGCATCAAGATCAACATTGATGTCTGGGAATGCGATTCGTGATGCATGCAGAAAGATTAAACATAATTTGCTTAAAGTGGCTGCGCAAATACTCTCTGAAGATGAAAGTAATCTTCGCTTTGAAAATGGTTTCATTGTTTCCACAGAAAACCCAGATAAGAAGGTCTCATTTAAGGAAGCTGCATCAGAGGGTTATAAACAAAGATTACAACTTGCAGCAACAGGGTGGTATAAGGCATCACCAACATCATTCGATAAAGAAACTGGCCATGGGGATGCATACATAACTTATTCATACGCAACACATATTACTGAAGTTATTGTTGACACAGCTACTGGAAAAGTAAAGCCTACACATATTGTTGCGGTTCATGACTCTGGAAAAATAATAAATCCGGTGCTTGCTGAGGGTCAAGTTCAGGGTGGTGTTGTTCAGGGATTGGGTTATGCATTAATGGAAGAAATTATCGAAAATAAAGAAGGAATTCCGCTGAATGCTAACTTTACAGATTATCTAATTCCAACGTCAATGGATGTGCCTGATATAGATGTAGCATTTGTAGAGACTCACTACGAAGAGGGGCCATATGGTGCAAAAGGTCTTGGCGAGGTACCTCTTCTAGCTTATCCACCATCACTTACTAATGCAATTTATCATGCAACTGGTGCAAGACTCTATGAAATACCTGCAACACCTGAGCGAGTTTACTTTGCAATAAAAAAGAGGAAGGCATAAATGATATCTGCTGTGATATTGGCTGCTGGCGAGTCAAGAAGAATGGGTTTGGGTAAATCAAAGGTATTGCTTAAGCTTAATGAAGAAACTATCATAGAACGCCTAATACATGTACTTCAGGATTCAAATGTTAGTGATATAATTGTTGTATTGGGCCATAACCCAGAAGAAATCGAATCAGTCATACAAAATTACGATGTAAAGATAGTTTACAACTATGCATATGAGCATGAGATGACATCATCCTTTATTATGGGCCTCAGTCGCGTATCTATGCTATCCGAAGCTGCTTTCCTAGTACTTGGGGACCAGCCTTTATTGACTAAAAAACTAATAACAGATATGCTGGATGCCTATGAGAAAACACCTGCATTAATAATATCTCCAATTTATAAAGGCAAGAAGGGACATCCTGTACTCTTTGATAGAACACTATTTACTGAGATTTTATCTTTAGGGCCGCATGGAATTATCAGAGATATAATCCATAGACATAGAGATCGAATGATTACTGTGAAAGCAGACATAGGTGCTGTGTTTGATATAGATACTCCTGAAGATTATAAAAAAGCGAAGGAGTTAGCTCTTAAGCTTCTCAGCTAACTTATAGACATCTCTACTATGATTTCCTGTACCGCCTCTCATTATTTTTACTATTTCTGACATAATGCTAACTGCAATTTCTTCTGGTGTTGTAGCTCCAATGTCTAAGCCAATTGGTGTGTAGATGGATCTTATTTTTTCTATAGGGACTCCTTTTTCTTTTAGTTCTTTAAATAGTGTTACTGCTTTTGCTTTACTGCTTAAAAATCCTATATATTTGGCATCTGTAGGAATAACTCTATTTAGTGCCGCACGATCATGATTTGGTTCACCATGCACGATTACCACAAAAGTATCTTGTCTTATATCAAGTTGTTTTAGTGCTTCCTCAAAGTTCTCGTTATATATCCTCTTAGCGTTAGGAAAACGCTCTTCAGTCAGTGTAGTTGCATTATCATCTGCTACAGTTATTTCAAAGCCAAGCATATTCGCAATATCATATACTGGTTTTGCTATATGTCCAGATCCAATAATTACCATTTTTGGATTTGGTTCAACTACATCGACAAACACGTGTAATTCCCCACCACAAATAAGTCCGGTTTTTATTGCTTCCTTTGAGTAAACTTTATCTCCATATAATGAAAACACAAGATACCTCGGTTTTCTGCTCTTAAGTGCCTCTTTGACTTTATCGAGTAATAAACGTTCAAATGCACCGCCACCAATGGTGCCTATTTGATCTCCTGCATCAGTTAGAATAAGCTTTGTGCCTACATCTCTAGGTCCCGAACCTATCTTCTTTACTATTGTACAGATTGCGACTGTTTTTCCTTCTTTAAGGAATTTGCTGATCTGCGAAAATAGTTCTTCATTTCTCATTCAAAGATCACCAAAAAAGTTATCATTGTTATATGCCAACATTATATAACTGACTTTATATTAATTAATTGATAGGGTTTTTAAATACGGTGGGCGATTAACGTTTATGACTTCAAATGTGTTCTCCTTATTACACGATAATACACGAGCCGTCCTAAAAAATATGAGTATTAGTTCCCCCACAGAAGTACAAATACAAGCAATTCCTAAAATTTTAGAAGGTGCATCTGTTCTTATAATTTCACCTACTGGGAGCGGAAAGACAGAAGCTGCACTTTTACCTATTTTTCATAAAATTCTTCTCTTGGAACCTCATATTAGGCAATCTGGAATTTTGGCGCTATATATAACCGTTCTGCCTACCCGTAAAAAATATGTTGAGTGCTAATTTTGTTTTTGTATTGGGTAGACTTCCTACCTCCCATCTTCATAGGCTGGCTTTCGGGGGGAACGGTGACTCCCCACATCTTCAAGGCTTTCAAACGAATATTCCAACTTCCAATTACATCTCTATCTGCCTCAAAATTGCATTTCTTGCATCTCAATACTCGGTGCCCATTCGAGCTTAATTTACCCCCACATATCGGGCACAAGGACGAAGTATAAGTGGGATTTACGAAAACCACCCTAACACCATTCAATTTAGCTTTATACTCAATAATTGATTGCAATTTCCTAAAACTCCACCTGTGAAGCCTACCGTTCATTTCTACTGAATAACGGATTGAAGTTCTAATTTCAGTTAAGTCTTCTAAGGCAATACCACTATATTTTTCGGCCAACTCCACGATTTTATTAGCCAATTTGTGGTAAAGGTCATTCAACCTGTTTCTCTCCCTCTCCCCATATTTCTCAAGAAGTTTCTTTTTCCTTTTGCCGACTTTCAACATCTTTTGAATCTTTCTCCTTTTAGTGAAATAACCAGTTCTCAGCTCCCGCTCGTGAGTAATTATCTGAACAAATCTTCCGTCTGGAAGACTTAGAGTAATATTATTTTCGTTCAAATCAATACCAACAAAGGTTTTAGGCTCTCTAATTCTAACCTCACTGGAAAAGACTACGTTAATGAATGTTCCTTTGAGAGTTTTAACAAGCCAAGCCTGACCAATTTTCCAATCATTGAATTTCTCATGATATTTAGCTGGATAAAACTCTAAAGGGATTCTTCCATTTGAAGTGGAAAGTTTGATTATTCCTTTTTCAAGGTCGAGTTTGAATAAGTGGTCATCAAGCATAATAGCCTTTTTCTTGAAGATAGGCTTTCTGTTAACTTTTCCTTTCTGCCTTCTCTTCCGATAACTCTTGTAAATTGCTGTAGCCATTTGGCAAGCTGTGCAAATGTAATGACTCGGCAATTCTGGATATCTATTGCGTAAGCTTTTGTAAGTCTCCTTTCTAAGTCTCTTAAAACTCGTGATGTTATTCTCGTAAGCATAAGAGATTAAAAAGTTCACAATCTCGCGGTATGTGGAGAGTAAGCCATCTAACCATTCAGGCGAATTTTTGAGTTTGAATTTCGCTGTAAGCTTGATCATCCTAAACACATCCAGTAACCATTATTTTCTTTTTGTCTTATTTATCAAATAACAAACAAACCAACGATCTATTATTCACTGCAGATACCGCCATTACCATTGATAATCGATTTCAGCACATCCCTCAACTCTTCTATGCTGCTGACTATGAAGTCGGCATTCATCATCCTCGGCCTCAAATACTCCACAAGTCCATTAACTGGTGCCTCCATCAACGCAATGCACTTGACATCATATCTCCTCTTTATCTCAAAAAACTTCATATTCAACTGCGCTGCCCTCTGCCTTACCCGGTCCATCAACCTACGCCTACTCCGTCCCATCTCCAGCCTCGAACACTCTATTATCACATCCACATTGTTTCTGTCTCTGTCACCTCCACCTCCATCATTTCCTGTTCCTCTAAATTTTCCTCTGACCTTAACATGAAAATCAACTATCACCCATGATTCTCCAACCTCTAACTTCACTCCAGGGCGACCTTCAACATCACCTAGTAACAACGCCCGCTGCTCCTCATATTCCAACCCCAGACACTTTAATAAACCACGCACTTCTAACTCCTGCTCCGTCCTCTTCATACTCCTATGTGCATTCTGCAACCACTTGCCTACTCCTCGAACTTGAAATCTTCTATTACTCATGATATCACCTCAACTATTAATTAATCGATAATATGCCTCTATTCCCAGGCAATTCATCATCACCTTCAAACATCCTTGTACCAACCATCTTAGTCCGTTCATTAATCCAGATCAGTTCAATCGTTTTGTATGCAAAATATGACATCTTAGTGATTGTATTCCGTAGCCTCAAACCCAGTAACATCCGAATTTGCCTCATTATCACTGGCACGGCCTCGTCCTCCATATCTTCTACATTTCTAGACTTTGCTTCAACCTCGCTCGTTCCGCTTATTATCAACCAGCTTATTCTTTCCTTCACCTTCAATACCTCTCTTCTTAAGCCATTTTCTCATAAATAAAAATGACATACTCTCACTTATTTTTATATTTATTGACCTATAAAATGTTTTTGGTTGAAACAAACGGTAAATACAGCTTTATTTTTAAAAATGAGGAATCTAATTCCTTTTTTTATATTCAATACTCAAGAATGTATAGATGAATCGACTTGATAACTGGAATAAAAATATAAAATATGTTTTAGAAATAATAGAGAAACAGCTAATTAATATTACAACACTTTGAGATAATGTGTCTTAGTTTATATTATTCACAGCCTAATTTAATGATAGAGATAAAATGGGCTCTTGTCTTATTTGGCTAGAGGAGAAGAGCTCGCAGGGCAATCGCATGCCCTATATGATAGAAACCGTGTATGGCCATGGATGCGAATATAAAATGTTTTTGGTTAAAACGGAGAGCGCGATAGATAGAGTAATCTCTTACCACTTGACTAAGAGTTAGTGGTGAAGTGAATTAATCATTGATTCTTGAACTCAATGCTGACAGGACTCTCGTGATGGCTCATACTATAACACGATCATCAAACGCATCACGTAAAAGTGCAAAATACATATTACAGAAAAATATTACTAACTTTAAACGAGTGTCCTACAAAGCAAAAATTATAGAGGCATGTCGACAGTTGTTAATATACTGCCATAGCTCGTTGGGTTGCCTTTCGCTTATCGGCTGTAGTGCTTCTGCCACTTGACATACCCACCAAGTTCGAGATACTTCTGGATTGTAGTATGACTTACTCTGATTTCGTACTGGCGTTTCAGATGCGATTTGATTTTATTTTCTTCGCGCCCCAGTTGAACTTTTCGCGGATCTCGTATATTAGAAAGATTACGGACGCTGGTGTTTTCTTAATCTTCTTCGGCCGTCTAGGGCGATCGATGAGGCCCGCCTCGTCCTTTTTCTTATAGCGTTTCAGCTACTTGTAGAATGTCTTTCTGGAGACGCCTGCAGACTCGCAGAGGTCCGAGACTGTGAACTTGCGTTGAGATTCTGGAGTTGCCATCAACTTAAAATACTTGGAAATCAACCATTTTCTTAGCCAGACGGGGTCGCGTCCGGCTCGGGGATCTCTGGGTGACATGGTGATCACGTCGATTTGTTGTTTGTTCCATGTTGCCCATCTTCCCGCTATTAACTGTTACCTATGTTCGTTGCCCACACAGTTAAAACGGCAGGCGATTAACATTTATGACTTCGAATGCGTTTTCCTTATTACATGATAATATACGAGCTGTCCTAAAAAGTATGCGTATTAGTTATCCTACAGAGGTGCAAATACAAGCAATTCCTAAAATTTTAGAAGGTGCATCTGTTCTTATAATTTCACCTACTGGGAGCGGAAAGACAGAAGCTGCACTCTTGCCTATTTTTCATAAAATTCTTCTCTTGGATCCTCATACTAGACAATCTGGGATTTTGGCAATATATGTGGCTCCTTTAAGGGCGCTTAATAGGGACATGTTTGCCAGAGTTTTTGATATTGCATCTCGGTTAGGTATATCTGTTATGTTGAGGCATGGCGATACCAAACAAAGTGAACGGCGAAGACAAAGTGAACATCCCGCAGAAATTTTAATTACAACACCAGAGACACTTCAAGCCATTTTGCCAAACAGGAAGATGCAGAGATGGTTAAAAGCAGTACGTTGGGTTGTTGTTGATGAAATTCATAGTTTAATTTCGAGTAAACGTGGAATTCAACTGACCCTAGGTCTAGAACGATTGAGGGAAATAACAAAGTCAGAGATCCAAATTGTCGGTTTATCTGCAACAGTCGGTAAACCTAGTGAAGTGGGGAGCTTTTTAGTAGGTGTTTCTAGGCCATTTGATATTGTTGATGTATCCCGTGAAAAAACATACGAATTCATTGTTGAAATGCCACAACCAAGTGAAACTGATTATTCTCTATCCCTACAGCTTAGAGTTTCACCTCATTTTGCAGCTCGATTGCGAAGAATGAAAGAACTAATTGAAAAGCACAATAAAGTACTCATTTTTGCAAATTGTAGGGAGTTTGCAGAAATTATTGGTTCAAGACTTGTTGAAATGGGTGTAAACGTGGGGGTCCATCATAGTAGCCTCTCTCGTGAAATCCGTGAAGAGATTGAACATAATTTGAAAAATGGTAAATTAAAGGCTGTAGTATGTACAAGTTCTCTAGAACTTGGAATTGATATCGGTGATATAGACCTCGTCATACAGTATCTTTCCCCTAGGCAAGTAATTGCATTACTTCAACGGGTTGGAAGATCTGGTCATAGTTTGTCAAAAGTATCAAAAGGAGTTATCATTACAGGATATAGTGAGGACGTACTAGAGATTTTAAATTTAATTAAACTATCAAAAGAATCAAAGCTAGAAACACCTCGTATGTTAAAAAACTCGCTTGATGTTTTAGCTCATCAAATTGTTGGAATTGTTTTAGATCACTCGAAAATCAAGGAAGAATATGTTTACAAGGTCTTTAAGCGTGCATATCCATATAAATCATTGGATTATGAAAACTTCCTAAGGGTAATCGATTTTGTTGCGGCTTTAGGATACATACGAGTAGATAGTGGAACTGGATATCTACATATTACAAAACGTTCTAGGCGCTATTACTATGAACATTTAACAATGATTCCTGACGAGATAAAATATCCTGTTTATGATTATGATACTGGAAATGAAATCGCGTATTTGGGTGAAGACTTTTTTGCAGAGCATGGAAAACCAGGAACTATTTTCATTTTACGAGGACGACCGTGGAAGATTATTGAGATACATGGCATGAAAGTTTTTGTACAACAAACAGATGAATTAGAAGCAGCGATACCTAGTTGGGAAGGGCCTATACTACCATTGCATATTGAAACGGCAATTGAGATGGGAAAATTACGCAGAGCCCTAAAGCATGAAAGTAATTTAACAATAACTAATCTTAAAAAAATCTTTGGAGATGCTGTAAGTTGCGTAAACGAGCAAACACATCTAGATGTTGCATTGTCCTTAATTAAAGAACACATCAAAAAAGGCTTACCTCTGCCTGATGACAAGAATATTGTGCTTGAGCATTATAAGGATATGTTAATAGTTCATTCAGTCTTCGGTGATGCTGTAAATAGAAGCTTAGCTAATGTTATTTATGATTATTTAACTAACGTTTGTAGTCAAACACCTTTGTTTAGAATTGATGGCTATAGAATAATGTTTTTGAATGTGCCTTCTGTTAATTTAGAAAAGCTCAAGGAATATTTAATCAACTTGTCTGATGAGGAGTTTAAAAATCATTTAGAAGGCCATTTAGATTCATATGAAATGCGTCATATTGCATTAAGATTTGGTGCTATGCCCCTAAGTATGTTTCTTAAAACACCTGATTATCTCAGACGACTGCCAGAAGAATTTTATGATACACCGGTATATGATGAGACAGTCAATGTTGTGCTAACTGAAAAATTTGATTTTGATAATTCATTATTGGTTCTTCGTAAAATTCGAAATAAAGACATAAACATTGATTATTTTGTATCTGAGGAGGGCCCCTCACCTCTTGCAATTCCAATTATCGAGCGATTTGGATTTGGGCAAGAAATCATAACAAAAGCAGATACACCCTCAACACTCAAAGACATAATAATGAAACAATATGTGAAGCTAATATGTACAGAATGTGGTAATCTCTGGACAGCTAAGATTGCGGAACTAAATGACTCAGTAATATGTGAAAAGTGTAATTCTACGTTTATTGCTCCGTTATTTTGGCGTGTGAATGAAACTGTTAAAGTGATTCGTGAGTATATCCAAGGCAAGTATTTTGAAAATGAAGATGCAGAAAAATTATGGGTCAACGCTAAACTTTCTGCTGATTTAACTCACACTTACGGCAAAAAAGCTATTATGGCCTTAGCAGTTCGAGGAGTAGGTCCAGCCACCGCGTTCCCAATACTTGCAAAAATGCATCGAGATTTGGATTCTTTTTTTGAGGATTTATTAGAAGCAAAGAAAACTTGGTTAAGGACACGTGAGTATTGGAATGATATATAATCATGACCATATTGTCATATCTTATCTGCTATACAGTGACTGATAATACAGCTAAAACTAATAACTTATATATTGGTTTTGTGTAAAACACATCTGTCGGAGGTAGCTCTCTTTGCACTCAGAATATATGGAAATCCCCCGTATAGTCATAATGGGACGAAATGTAGTTGAAAAACTAAGTATGGTGTTTCATAAACTAAGAATTGGAACTAGTGGTGTTTTAGTTAGTGGACCAGGAAAAGTAATTGAAATAGCAAATGATGTAGTTGTTCCTATTTTAAAAGAATTGGGAAAAGTGGTAAATGTCGATATTGAATCTGATTTGGATTATGATATCATAAAGAAGATTTATGATGTGTGTAAAGCAGAAGATTGTAAATATATTATATCCGTTGGCGGTGGGACTGCCATAGATGCTGGGAAACTAGCAGCATCGTGGGCAAATGTACCCTTCATAAGTTTTCCAACATCAGCATCTCATGATGGTATTGCATCTCCTGCAGTTTCATACTTATTACGGAAAAAGATACTAGCGCATGTGGGACCAGAGTATCTGAAAGTCAATGCTCCTTATGCTATAGTAGCTGATACTGAAATAATAAGCAAGGCACCAAGACGGCTGTTAATCTCTGGTTTTGGAGATATGATTGCTAAATTTACATCAGTTAAGGACTGGCAGTTGGCGCATAGATTAAGAAATGAAGAATACAGTGAATATGCCGCAACTATGGCTCTTATGAGTGCTCGTATTGTAATGGATAATGTAGACATTATTTCTAAGTGTGATGAACCTGCTGCTAGGATAGTCACAAAAACATTGATTGGCAGTGGTGTTAGCATGAGCATTGCAGGAAGTAGTAGACCTGCTAGTGGATCTGAACATTTATTCAGTCATGCTTTAGACATGTTGTCTGAGAAATATGGCTTTCAAAAGGCCTTACATGGTGAGCAATGCGCTGTAGGCACAATCATTGCTAGCTATCTGCATGGTGAAGATTGGAAACATATCCGTAATTTAATTAAGAAAGTTGGTGGTCCAGTTTCTGCTAAAGATTTAGGTATAGAGGATAAGTATGTAATTGAAGCATTAACAATAGCGCACACAATTCGACCTAATAGATATACAATTCTTGGTGATAAAGGAATCAGTAAAGATGCTGCTATAAATGCATTAAAAGTTACAGAGATTATTGATTAAAAATTAAAATAGAAAGAATAGTTAGTTTTTCATTTATTTTTGATGTAAGATTTCATTCAATTCGTTGAACGTTTCACGCAGCACTGACTGATAGTCCATGTGTCCTTCTTCTATCTTTTTCATTTTGTCATATAGTTCTTTAGTTCTTTCATCTGAAACCAGTCTTCTATATCGCGAAGAAAGATAGTTACCAACCCTAACACCTAGCAAAGTGGGCTTGATCCATCCATTTTCTTCCTTTATGTATTTTCTATCAAACAGTTTTTTAATCATCACTGCATATGTACTCGGTCGACCAATCCCTCTTTCTTTCATCTCTCTGACCAACTCTGCTTGTGTGTATAACTTAATTGATGAACTCAACCAATGTTTTACGTTAATAACTTTAAATGTTTGATTTTTTGTGAACGTTGCAATTTGTTTAGGAAGATTCCATTTATATTCTTGTGTAAATCCTGCTTTTATTATTTGCCTTAATCCTTCTATTTCAACGATTTTGTCATTAACCCTGCCTTTAACTTTCTGCATTTCTATAGTTGCTGGGTACATTTGACTTGCCATGAATCTCCGGAAGATCATATTATACAACGCAATATGCTTGGGTGTGATTGGTTGAACAGTCTTTATAACACCTTCTTTAAGCAAATCTATTAACTGTTCCTTATCAATTGGTCTTACAGGCCTTATACATTCATGAGCTCCGAGATATCCCCATTGCCTAGGAAGATACTCATTTTCACCGTATTTTTGAGAGATGTATGTTTTTGCAATTTTGAATCCTTGTGGGCTTACACGTGTGCTGTCGGTTCTGTGATATGTTATTAAACCTGCTTCGAAGAGATCTTGTGCTAATTGCATTATCTCTGTGGGTGACATTTTTAGGACTGAGGAAACTTCTGATAGCATAGTGTCAGTTGTATACGGCGCTGGAGGTTGAATTATCTTTGAAATAGATTTCACATCTTTTACTTCAAAAATAGCAGATTCTAGCTGTCTAGCTTTTGCTTTACCCTCAGTAATTGTTTTTATGTTAGGATAATCAATCACAATTGAAAACCCATTAAATTCAAGCCTATAGTAGTAG
>Ga0164318_10000041_pt1 | contig 60955 bp, 67 predicted proteins | sample GuaBasSedimGuay9_FD_113734 | JGI IMG/M metagenome (GOLD analysis project Ga0164318, IMG submission 113734) | Subseafloor sediment microbial communities from Guaymas Basin, Gulf of California, Mexico - Guay9, Core 4571-4, 0-3 cm | ecosystem: Environmental > Aquatic > Marine > Hydrothermal vents... | reverse complement strand
CTTGTAACAAGATAAGGACACCTATTCATCTTGTGGTGATGCATTTGTAGTATTAGTCGCTTCGTTAACCGACTTACTAGTATATTTCTTTGTTACAATATAATAACCTAATGCAGCTAATAGAAGAATCACACCAATGATTATAGATACTGTATTAAAGAATGCTTCTAGTCCACCTGTGTTGATTTGTTGCGATGCCAGATAGCCAAGATATGCGTAAAAGATACTTCTTGGGAATCCACCCAAAGTGCTTGCAATGAAAAAGTCCCTAAAACGCATTTTTGTGAGACCTGCACCGTAAGATACTCCATCAAATGGTATAAATGGAATAAATCGTCCAATAAGAACAGCCCATGCACCCCATCTCTCAAACCATCGATCTGCAAAAGCAATAGTTTTTTCACCAACTAATCGCAATACAACAGGCCTGCCACCTCTCTTAGAGATATAGAAACTTGCAATGGATCCTGCAGCAGTTCCTGCTCCCCCAACAAGGCCACCAACAATAGGACCATAAGCTGCACCACCAAGAAAAAGCATTAATTCACTTGGAATTGGTGCAAGAATTGCTTGAAGTATAAGTGCTATGAAGAATCCCAGAGGGCCCATCCAAATCACAAGATAAATCAATAGATTGTAGATATAGATAAAGAAATTAGATATTTCCTCGAGGATCATTCGTTCAGTGCCTCTCCAATATTTCTTTGAAAAAATAAAAACAAAGTCTTTTTAAACTTGTCGTTGTTATGATTTGACAATAAAAAAGTTGATTAAATCAGATTATTACGTTATGAGGCAGAAGCATATGTTCGCAACTGGTGATTTTGTTGCTAAGTATGTAGAGAACTGTACCAAAATTAATCCAAATGGAGTTGATTTAGCACCGATAAGAATTTTCATGATTCCTACTAAAGACATTATTGCTGTACTAGATGGAAATAAACGTGGTTTTCTCAAAAACAACATATTTCATGAAGTTTATGACATAAAAGTTGAAATAGAACCCCGTGCAAATGGGTATTACAAAATTCCAGCAAATTCAATTATAGAAGCAGTTTTTCCAAAGGTAGAGATACCGCATGACTTTGTAGGGATAATGTTTCCAAGAAGCACACTAAATCGATTAGGGATTATTAAATCACAAACTGGCCTTCTTGATAGTGGCTACGTTGGAACACCAACACAGACATTTCATTTTCTTATAAATACACATATAAGCATTAAAGAAAGTTGGGTCCAGTTAACCTTCGTTAAATCAATAGAAAAAGTAAAAAAAGGATATAGAGGATACTATCAGAAGAAAATTATATGATATAATGATTAACCTACGAATGGTGAAAGTTTTGCAAGCTAATAACAAGATTAGGGTATCTATTGGAACAGCTGCAGTTTTAGGATTACGGAGGATAAAATTAGAAGCTATGCCAACTACAGCATATTTTATGACATATTCCAATACAAAATGTACAGCTAATTGTGCGTTTTGTACTCAAGCTAGAGAAAGTTCTAGTAATGCAGAATTGCTATCACGTGTTATTTGGCCAGTCTTCGACTTGAATATTGTTTTGCAAAAGCTTAAGAAACATATCAGCTCAGAAAAAATCCTTAAGAGACTGTGTTTGCAAACGATTAATACCCCAGATTTATTCACTTATCTTGAACATTTCTTTACGAGAATACAAACATTAGAGATTAACATTCCAATTTCTGTAGCAATACATGCAGTAGAGCGACAAGTACTAGTGAAACTAAAAGAAATGGGCGCCACGGATATTGGTATATCAATTGATGCGGCAACAAAAGACATTTTTGATGAAATAAAAGGAACTAAAGTCGGCAACTCATACAATTGGGATGCATATATAGACGCTCTCAGAAATGCAATAGATATTTTTGGTGTAGGGCATGTTGCAACTCATCTGATAGTTGGGCTAGGTGAAACAGAAAAAGATGCTGTTGAGTTTATACAGAAAATGTACGATATGAATGTGTCTGTAGGATTATTCGCATTTACACCAATTCCAGGAACTCAACTTGAAAACCACACACCACCAGATATACGAACTTATCGGAAAATACAATTAGCCCGCTATCTCATTGAGAAAAAAATTTCATGTCTTGAAAGATTTTCTTTTTCAGAAAATGGAGAGATAATTGATTTTGGAATCCCCCTAAAAGAGCTGTATAATATAATAAAATTAGGCACTCCATTTATAACAAGCGGTTGTAAAAACTGCAATAGACCATTTTATAATGAAAAACCAAGTTCTGAATTGTATAATTATCCATACAAACCAAACTCAAGTATAATTAGAAAAATCTTATCAGAACTTTTAGGTGAAGAGGTGAAATTAATTGAGTGAGAAAAAATGGCGTTTTTTACCACTTTCTGTTAATGATGCATATACAAACATGGCCATTGATGAGGCCATTTTAAGAAGCCTAGCAGAAGATAACAGCATACCTAACACAGTAAGACTGTATCGTTGGAATCCATCAGCTGTATCAATTGGATATTTCCAGAATCTTCATTTAGAGGTGGATCTTGACAAGGCCAAAAAAATGCATGTCGATGTAGTAAGGCGATTAACTGGTGGTGGTGCAGTATATCATGATTATCATGGTGAAATAACATATAGTGTAATAGCCAGATTAGAGGGTTCTGGTATTCCTAAAGGCATTTTAGATTCATACAGGTACATATGCAATGGCCTGATTATTGCATTAAAGAACATGAGGATTGATGCTGAGTTTAGACCATATAACGATATACTAGTTAATGGTAAAAAGATTTCAGGGAGTGCCCAAACAAGAAAAGTAGGAATTATATTACAACATGGAACTCTTCTTGTAGATGTTAACGTTGATAAAATGTTCTCACTGCTCAAAGTTCCTAATGAGAAAATAAGAGATAAGCTCATTGCCAGTGTAAAAGAAAGAGTCACTTCTCTTAAGCATGTATTGGGTAATAAGCCATCATTTGATTATGTTGCAGAAGCGCTTAAAAAAGGCTTTTCGGGCGCACTAAAAGTAGATTTTTACCATAGAGAGCTTTTTGATATTGAAAAAGAAAAACTACCTTCACTCATTGAAAAATATAAGGATTACCAATGGCTAAATTTGCGCTAACTTGGTAAGCAAATAGGAGTTTTGAATATGTCACTAAATTTAGATATAAGTGACAAATCATTAGAAGATCTATTTAAAAAAGCCATACAGAACAAGAAATTCATGGATCAACTATATAACGCATCTAAAGAAAAAAGAACTAAGCTTTTTGATAAAAGAGTAAGAGTTTACTACCCAAGTAAGGCCTTTCCATCCATCTCTGTAACTGGAACTCAGTGTTATCTACATTGTAAACACTGCAACAGAAAATATCTACAAGGGATGATTCCAATAACAACTGCACAAAAATTAATTGATTTCTGTCACAAACATGCAGAAAAAGGAGGTACTGGATGCTTAATTAGCGGAGGATATACAGCAGGAGGATTTGTTCCTCTAAATAAATTCATAAATGCAATAAAAGAAATCAAAGAAACTACATCTTTAGAGATTAATGTACATACAGGGATTGTTGATAAAAAGATGGCTGAAGCTTTAGCCTATGCAGGAGTAGATTCTGTTTCCATAGATGTATCTGGTGATATAAAAATAATAAGAGAGATTTATGGGTTGCAAAAAACACCTGAAGATTATTATAAATCACTCATAAACCTAAAGGACGCTGGCATTAGAATAACACCACATATAGGAATTGGTTTTTATTATGGAAAAATAGATCATGAGTTTGAAGCTATGCGCATGATTAAGAAAGTAGAGCCAGATGTATTAGTATTTGTTGTTTTTAGACCGACTCCAGGAACTCCACTAGAAAACTTACCACCACCGCCATTAGAGCATGTACTTTTAGTGATGGCATTAGCTCGACTTTATATGAATAGTACACCTATATCACTGGGATGTATGCGTCCCTCAGGCAAATATAGATTATTATTAGAAGAAAAAGCGGTAGAAATAGCTGCTGATAGAATTGCTACACCTGCTCGAAGTACTGTATCAAAATTTACTAAGGAAGGTTATGTCATAGAGGAACTCAATAAATGTTGTACGCTCTGATTTTCTAATAGATTTAACTGATTTTTTCTTGTTTTTTGGTGTCTCTTCGCTACTAAGTATTGTTTGAATTATCAAGATTATTAGAACGATTGATACCGGGATTATTAGGCCATATTTATTTAATAGAATCGTAATTAACCCGATACGTGGTATGCAAAATATAACAACACCTTTAACATCTTTTGCAGGAACAGGATATGGATCTGCAACGGGATTTGTTTCTGGATTATCTCCTTTAGTATAGAAATATAACTCCCCAGAAGAATTAACAATTGCAATTACCCTATGTACAACTAGCGTATTACTCCACTCAGCCCAAAAAACAATTATAGATCCATTCTCAATATCTTCAGGTGGCACTCCTTTTACTATTAATAAATCACCTTCGTAGAAAGTTGGTTCCATACTTCTTCCTTCTACAACAACAATGGGTGTATCGGTGTTTAGAATAACACGTAATCCAATATTAACAAAGATAACTGCTCCTGTTAGAATAAGAAGCAATAGTAATGTAAATTGTACATCCTTTTTTGTTTTTTCATCCTTGAAATATCTTTTTAGTTTTAAGTAGGACATACATATCTCTCCGCGTATATAACTTAATGCATTTCAGATAAGATTAGTACTTATCTTAAAATTAAAAATATAATAACAGTTTATAAAGTAATCCATGTATATAGAGGTGATATCATGGTAAGAGAGTTTTTAGAGGTTAAATCAAGCGATGCATTTCTAAAAGTTGCAGAAACAGCAACATTTGTCATAAGGGTTGACCCATATCTTTTTGTACAATACTTTGGATTCATGATTTATATTGATTTAACTAGGCTCAAATCAGAGGAAGTAGGAGCTCTATTAAGGAAATTAAAAGACAAATTCATTCTTATAGAAAATATTATGAGAGCTGATTCGTTAAGTGATTTTTTTGCTAAAAAGAAAATGCCCCAGGCAAAGACATAAATTTACTTATAAAGCTCAAAAGTTTTTGACTGGGCTTGAATCGATAGATACCTTTGTCGGTCAAGATACCACACACAAATTTATTTTCGAGTGATGGAACTAATGATTGAAGTAATTGGTAGTATACCAAAACTTGAGGTATTATTCTTATAGGATTCCCTCGTCTTATATACTTCAAGATAAAAACATCAACTTGGCCATTATTTTTATCTAACGATAGCAAATCTATATGCCCTACAATTTGTCTATCAAAGGACCATACAGGAACTACAGCAGCAAATGTGTCAGGATGCTTTATTAAAAAATAATGAAACAATTGTTTTCTTTGAGGTTTAGGAAATCGTTTTACATATTCAGTATACACACTAAAATGATTATCTTTGACTATATTCACTAAATTTTCAGCACGTAAGATTTTTTGTAATATTTGTAAATCTGACTTTTCTATAGCTGGCTTTATATCAGATACTTTTGTTGTATTAGGGCTATTGAAAAGGGCTGTAGGAACATTCCCTAGTAGTATTTTGTCTAACAAAAAAGCAGCCATTGGATGCAAATGTTTATCTTTAGCCATAGTTTCTACTTTACTCAAATCACACAAAAATTCATATACTTGTTTGTAATGCATAAACACAACTTTCTTTATCATAAACATCAAAACATTATCTAACTTTAGATTATTTAGATTTTATTAGTGAGCTGAACATGTATATATGACAGCAATAAATACCATGTTCATGGAGAGGAATATCTATGCCAAAGAAAAGATCAAATGAAAATCTATACACAAAGATAATGATGCTAGCAAAACGAAGAGGATTTATCTGGGGACCAACGCCAGAAATATTCGGTGGTGTATCTGGATTTTACGATTTAGGACCTCTTGGAAAAGAAATGAAAAATAATATTATTAAGTTTATCTCAAAAAGGCTTTGGACACTTGGTTTTTGGGAGATTGAGTCACCCACAGTTACTCCTGAGATTGTTTGGATGTCGTCAGGGCATCTTGAAGGTTTTACAGACCCCATAGTACAATGTAAAAAATGTAAAGCTGTTTATCGTGCCGACAAACTAATTTTAGAAATATTTCCAGAACTATCTGTTAGTGAAAAAAATTATGATTCGCTGAGTAATATAATTCAAGAAAAAAATATAAGATGTCCTCGTTGTGGTGGCGAGTTTAGTAATGTAAGACCATATAACTTGATGATGAAAACAACAATTGGGGTTGATACTACAGGATACCTACGCCCAGAAACAGCAACAACTACTTATTTATTATTTCCGAGATTGTTAAACTTCTTTAGAGGTAACTTACCAATTAAAGTTTTCCAAGCAGGGAAAGCTTATAGAAATGAAATTTCACCACGTCAAGGCGTATTAAGATTAAGAGAGTTCACACAGTTAGAAGCACAAGTTTTCATTCTAGAAAAACAAGAATATGATTTTCAAGAATTTAAAGCAATTGAATATTTTAAAACGCCCATATTATCGAGTAGCATGCAAGAAAATAATGAAACATCACCAAAAATTATGACATTTAGAGAACTTATTGATGAGGGAATTGTTAAAAAAGAGGCTTATGCATGGACTATTTGGGTGGGTTATCAAACACTATTAGATATGGGATTTTCACCAGATAAAATAAGACTTAGACAACATTTACCTGATGAAAAAGCACACTATGCTCTAGATGCGTGGGATATTGAAGTTTATACGAAGGATTTTGGCTGGATTGAAGTTTGTGGAATTCATGATAGAGGAGACTATGATCTTTCAAGACATCAAACATACTCTAAGACAAGCATGGAAGTTAACGTGAATGGAAAGAAAGTTGTACCTCATATCTTAGAAATAGCATTTGGTATTGAAAGGCCTTTATATTGCCTTCTAGAGCACTCTTATCGAGAAGATGCACAACGAGTTTGGTTAGACCTTCCAGCCTTTGTTGCACCTATTCAAGTAGGAGTTTTCCCTCTAATGAAAAAAGACAAATTGCCAGAAATTGCATTTGAGGTTTACAGCAACCTCATAAAAAATGGTATCAAAGCAGTTTATGATGAAACAGGAAGCATAGGTAAGAGATATAGAAGGCAAGATGAGATAGGGACGCCTCTCGCTGTTACAATTGATTATCAGACATTAGAAGATAATACAGTAACCTTACGAGATAGAAATACAATGAAGCAAGAAAGAATTAAAATAGAGGATGTAGTTCACATTATAAAAGAAAAAACGAAAAATTAGATTAAAGACATTTAATAATGAGCTTGATTGTCCCATTAATATTTTACTATATTATATACTACGATTTATAAATTAGTTATTTTTTGTAGATGATGAGGCACTTGCTAAAAAGTTAATGATAATTTCTGTAGTGTGCATTCCTACGTGATGCGTTTGATGGCCATGTTACGGTACGTGTCACCACAAAAACTGTGTCAACATCAATATCAAGAATTGTCGATCGATTCTCTCTCCACTAACTTTTAGTCAAGTGCCAGATGATGATAAATAATGCAGATGTAGTAGTTGCTTACTTAACTGGAACATATACTTTAAGCCGTGCACTGCTTGCATGTAACTTAAGTTTTCCTTCTTGAGCCATTTTTTCTAGTAGATCTTTTACAACACTAACGCGGAGACCTGCACCTTGAGCAATCATTTGTGGTGTTATATACTTATTTTTCTTAATTATGTTATCAATTTTCTGGCGTGCTTCATCGTCAATATGAATTGATCTTGTTACTTTTTCCTTTTCTACACGTCTAGGTTTATAAGGCATAGAACCACCTTCGCTGTAGTTGGTAGCTACAACATTATTTTATGTTTTGTTTTTAAGTTTTCCGATTAAAATTACTACTTTGAAAGTCTTCGTTTCCATTCTTCTACTTTTTCAATAAGCTCCGTCAGTAAACCACTTGGCAAGGGGGCTGTTTTTAATTCCTCTAACTTAGATGCAAAAGAACGCATTTCATGGTATGCAAGGCTATAAGGGACTTTTTGCATTATTTTATCGCGTGCATTTATAAGCAACTTTGCTACTTCTTCTGCAGGTGCACCATTCTGAGCCACTCTAACAACTTCATTTAATGCCTCATTGACAAAATAACTTGTGGCATCCACGCGTACTGTAGGCTCTTTCTTAGGTGGAACTGGCTCTGACACAGTAGGCATGGCAGGTGCAGGGATAGATATTGGTTTTTCAGGTTTTGGTGGTTCCATAGATGGAGCTGATGGAACTGGTTTTTGTTCAACGGGTGGCGCTGGAGGTGCTTCTGTAGGTGGCGTTGGAGCTTCAGTTACAGGAGGTTTTGCAATCTCAAGTTTTTCTGCTAGGGATTTCAAAGCCTCAATTTTTGGCAATACATTCATTACTGATTGAACACTCTCTCTAAGCCTTCCTAGATATACTATAGTATCACGAATATTTGTAGAAAGTGTTGATAATGATTCCTTTAATTTTTCAATTACTTCTTCTAATGAAGCATCTTTCTTTTCTTCACTTTTAGATTCTTCCATTTCAGCCATAAATATGCCCTCTCCTACGATAATTTCAAATAGTCGAATTAAATAACATTTTCACCTTAAGTATGGTCTTATTATTGCATATATATTAAATTAAAGAAATAGATAAGCTTTAAGGTTTTAATTTAAAAAAAATTAAGAAGATTAAGGCTATAAGTTCCAAAATAATAAAAAAACGCGGTGATATAAATGGTTGCAGAAGGAGAGCCTCATGTACTTCAGAAGTCAACAGATTACCAAAAATTAATTAAAGAATTTGGAGTAACTCATTTAAGCAAAATAATTCATTTATTTAAAGAACCACATTACTTAATTCGGCGTGGTATTTTTTTTGCTCATCGTGATTTAGATAAAATTTTAGAGATGCACCGTGAAGGGAAAAAATTTGCGATAGTAAGCGGAAGAGGGCCATCTCATAAGATACACCTTGGTCACATTTTTATTTTTCAATTTATAAAGTGGTTTCAAGACGAATACAATGCAGAAGTCTTTATACCCCTTAGTGATGATGAAAAATATGTATACAGAAAAATAGCATCGTTAGAGTTTGCAAAATATTTTGCATATGATAATGCACTTGATATCGCTGCTCTTGGATTTAAACCAGAAAAAACACATTTCTTTATATCCACAGAGTATACGCCAGTCTATAAATATGCGGTATTATCCGCAAGACATTTAACGTTCAATACAATAAAAGCAGTTTTTGGTTTCACCCAAGAAATAAATATTGGAGCTATCTTTTATCCAGCTACACAAGCATCACATATACTATTACCAACATTAATGTATGACTTACCAGTGCTTGTTCCAATAGGCATAGATCAAGACCCCTACATAAGAGTCTCTAGAGACGTCGCTGATAAGTTAAATATTTTTAAACCAGCAGCAATTCATAGTAAATTTATTCCAGGATTAGATGGGAATCCGATGTCCGCTTCAAAACCCGAAACAAGTATTTTCTTGAACGAAGATGAAAATATTGTAAAGAAGAAGATATGGAATGCACTAACTGGTGGTAGAGGGACTCTAAAAGAACAACGTGAGCTTGGCGGGGAGCCAGATAAATGTGTAGTATTTGACTGGTTTAGAATGTTTTTTGTGAAAAATGATTCGGAGTTAGCAAAAATTAGAGATGAATGTAAAAGTGGTGCTAGGCTCTGTGGTCAATGTAAAAAAGAGCTTATACAATATGTAAAAGACTTTCTAAAAATGCATAAAGAAAGACGAAAAGAAACATTGCCTAAACTACAAAGCTTTTTTGAACATCCAATAGATGAAAATGTTGTGAGTAAAATAGAGGCGGAAACATATGAGTGAAATATTACCAAAAGGCAAATTATCAACCGATTTGCTAAAGAAAATAATATTTCATAAACTTGGTGTCGAAAATAATAATGTAATAATTGGACCAAAAGTAGGTGAAGATGCTACAGTAATTCGATTGCAAAGCAAATACATTATTGTCACAACAGATCCGATAACAGGTGCTGTAGAAGACATTGGTCGGTTAGCTATAAATGTCAATGCTAATGATGTAGGAGCTTTTGGAGTGAAACCAAAATTTTTCCTAGCAACTGTATTACTACCAGTTGGTTCTACTACCGATGACTTGAAAAAGATTATGACTCAACTTGATGAACACGCTAAAAAGCTAGGCATCAGTATTGTTGGTGGACATACTGAGATCACAGATGTCGTAAAACAACCAGTAATTATAGGAATTATGATTGGTGAGACTGAGAAAGATGGTTTTGTTACATCATCCGGCGCGAAAATAGGCGACAAAATTATACTAACCAAATATGCTGGAATAGAAGGAACAGCCATACTTGCCGAGGATTGTAAAGAATTTCTCAAAAAATTCTTGACGGAAGAAGAACTTAATTCTGCAAGAGAATTGAAATTCCATACTTCAGTAGTTATTGATGGGACAGTTGCGCTCCGAAGTGGTGCAGTTACCGCAATGCATGATCCAACTGAAGGCGGTGTTATTGGTGCACTCTATGAGATAGCTGAAGCTTCGAATGTAGGATTTATTGCATATGAAGAGAAGATCCCTGTATTGGAAATAACCCAAAAGATCTGTAGCAAGATGAATATTGATCCCTTGAAACTAATTAGCAGCGGCGCATTGCTAATAACAGCAAATCGTGATAAATACAAAAAGACGCTATCATATCTCAAAGACGCAAATATTCCTGCAACAGTAATTGGTGAAATAACAGATAGCAACAGAAAGATTCTTGTAAGAAAAGATGGTACACATGAAAAAATAACTGAAGTACCTATAGATGAGCTTTGGAAAGCGCTAAGAATTTGTAGAGGGAAAGAAAATGATGAGTAATGAGATTGAGGTTGTAGTGTTTGACTTTGATGGCACTCTGTTTGATACCAAATTAGATTATAAAAATATGAAAAAAGATACTTTTAATTTCTTAACATCAAAATACAATTTACCACAGAATTATCTCAGTACAAATTATCGAATAAATAAGATGGTAACATTGACAATAGAATACTTAAGAAATCATGGCAGAAATGTAAATCCCGATGAGGTGCTTGAGGATATAGATGAAATATTAAAAAAATATGAAATAAAGGCCATTGATGTTGGAAAACCAAAAGATGGACTTATTGATGTCTTAGACTTCTTGAAAAAGCGTGGTATGAAAATAGCAATTCTTACGAACACAAACAGAGAGGTTATAGAGGCAATTTTGGAAAAATATAAAGTAGACTCTTTTTTTGATATAGTTGTTACAAGAAATGAAACAAAGGTTCTTAAACCAAATCCTAAAGGACTATTATTGATATCAGAAAGTTTTAATGTACCGACGCATAAAATAGTGTTTATTGGCGATAGCATAATAGATATGCAAACTGCAGTTAATGCAAAAGCTCATGCATGGGGTTTTGTAGGCGGTGTTTCTAGTGATAATGATTTGAGAGAAGCAGGTGCAGAATTGGTTATACGCAATTTAAAGGAAATCAAAACAATTTTTGATGATTGTTAAGTCCTAATTTGTCAACTATTGATTTTTTTATATGATTGAAATTTTCTCTTGTGAGCTCATAAACAAGCACGGAAGAATTTACCCTCTTTTTAACTTCATTTATGAATGATTTTACAAAATATAAACCTATGGTTGCTATTACAGGTTTTTTTACCGCGAAAGAATCAATCAGCTTTCTTTTAAATTCATTAGATATAAGCTCCATTTTACCTATTTCATCAACAATAATAACTTGAGCCTTCTTAATAGCCACATCAAGAGCATTAATACCAATTCTGTGTAAAGCATCTAGATTAATGTAGTATTTCCCTACACGGTAATTCGATTTAATGTAAATAGATGCTAAAAAATCTGATTCATTTGACATTAAATCAACAATTTTGAAACCAATACGACGACCTTTTTCTCTTACTTCGGGTGTTATAATACCCCCAACAGATACTTTTTTAAATTGTAAATATTCGAGTATATGTCTAATTAATGTTGATTTACCCACACCAGGTCTACCTGTGATGAAAATCTTCACAAGGTTCATATAAGGTCACCATATATTGCACATATACAGAAATAAATCATAACTTTAAAAAATATAACTTATCTCATTTGTGTTAAGTTATATTTCACTTTTAGCATATGGAGGATACTTTCTGTGAGTAGAGAATTTCCGATTCATTGGATAGAAGAAATTGTTGATAAAATAATAGCCCGTAAGCCAAATGTTGCAGTCATAAGTACTGGGAAAACCACTAGTGGACGAATTCATGTAGGCATTATGAGGGAATTAATAATAAGTGATGCAATAACCCGGAGATTGAAAACAAGAGGTTATAAAGCAAAATTCCAATTTTTCGTTGATGATTTTGATGCTGCAAAGAAGTTTCCTCCAGACATACCCAAAGAATTCAAAAAGTATGTTGGCATGACATTTAATGTTATACCAGATCCTTATGAGTGCCATGAAAGTTACGGTAAGCACTTTGCAATGGAGCTTATAGATACTTTTAAAGAATTTGGCCTTAATCCAGAAATCATTTGGACGCATGAATTTTATGAGAAAGAAGAAACAAGAGAAGCAATAAGAACTGCTCTTAAAAAAGTAGATATTATAAGGAAAATTTATGAAAAGTATGTTGCTCCAACATTAGCAGAGGACCAAAGGGATAGCTACATTAAAGAACTTCAGCACTGGTATCCATTGATGGTTATTTGTGAAAAGTGCAAACATATACTTGGAAAAAGAAACGGGAAAATAATACCAAATAGAATCTCAGATTTTGATGCAGAAAGAGATGTCGTAGAATACACTTGTAATCACTGCGGACATCATGGTACTGTTTCAATTAGTAAGGGAACAATAAAACTAACATGGAGAGTGGATTGGCCAGCAAAATGGGCAATTACAAAAGTTACATGTGAACCTGCTGGGAAGGATCACTGTGTTAAGGGTGGTGCATATGATACAGGATTAGAGATATGTAAAGAGGTTTTTGGTTATGAGGGACCTATAAAGGTCCCATATGAATGGGTTAGACTTGGCGAGTATGATATGAAAACTCATAAAGGAATAACATTTACTCCAAGTGATTTTCTTGCAATAGCTCCCCCTGAAGTTTTGCGATATCTTATTCTCAAAACAGATCCGATGCGTGGAATTTCCATAAAGCCGGAATTTCTACCACGGTTGATGGATGAGTTTGAAGATTTCGAAAAGAAATACTATAGTGATCGATGCGATGACTTTACGAAGTATTTATATCCATTAGTATACCCTGATGAGAAAACTCCAGATCATGTGTTTAGAATCCCGTTTAGGTTTGCTATAATGATGACACAAATAGAAGACATACTGGGTCACGAGAAAGTTATTGAAAAGTGTAAAGAGATGGTCATGAAAATATATAATATCAAATATAATGATATTTCTGATGACGATATCAAAAGGATTGAAAGTACATTAAAACGTGCTAAAAATTGGCTGGAAAGGTACGCACCAAGTAAGTTAAAATTCAGAATAACAGACAATATTGAGGAAATTAAAAATAAGCTAACAAAAGAAGAAAAAGAAGGTATACTAAGAGTTGCCGAGGCCATAAAAACACAAGATATGACGGAAAATGAATTGCAAAATTATATATTTCAAGTAGGTAATAGCGTTAAAGGCTTAAGCCCAAAAAGATTGTTTAGAGCAATATATATGGCCATTTTAAATCAGAAATCTGGGCCTAGATTAGCCCCCCTTTTATTAGCATTAGACAAAAAATGGGTAATAGACAGATTGATGGCAGTAGCTTCAGACTAATCAGTAGCTTCAGTACTCTCTCTTGATGAAATTGCTTCTTTCTCTACTTCTTTTAGTGGTGCTTCTGCTGATGCTAACTTTTCTTTTAACTCTTCAATTATTTTTTCCTTCTCTTCCAGTTGGCTATGGAGAGATGAAATTTTTTCTTCATACTCTTGTGATAGATAATCTTTTAACTCTGCCACAAATTCCTTTATTTTTGATAACCGTGACTTTAAAGTCTCTTCTATAGACTCGCGAACACTGATTAAAAACGACTCATACCAATCCTCTACGGCAGCAGCGTATGCATGCTTTATAGCGTCTGCAAAGGGTCCAATCCCAAGCGATTTTATTTGCTTATCTATAGAATGTTGTAACTCAAGAATCTGGTCCTTAAGTTCACTCATGCGTATATTGATGGATGCACGTATTTTTTTTGTCAAGAAATCTATTTCTTTGTCAATCCGCTTTTGAATTTCATCATCCACTTTTAACACCAGTTTGTTAGTTGTTTACCCAGAAATCTTTTGTTCAAGTTCACGTATCTCTTTTACTAATTTTTCTCTACGAGATTTTAGATCTGTTATTCTAGACTGATACTCAGTAAATTCTATAAACCCACCTTCGTAGTTAAATTCCAAGTCACTAATCTGCCTTTCTAATTCAACAAGATTTTCCTTTAGTTGATTTATTTGATTTTTGACTGCTTCTACATCAACAGGCGCTGGTGGTTTTGTCTCTGGGACAGCCTCGCTAAACGGTTCTTCAGGAACAGATATCTCAGACATGGGTGGCAAACTTACCTCTTCTTTTAACTCTGTCTCTGGCTCCTTACGTACTTGAGGTTGAATTTCTGGTGTTACAACCTGCTCAGTTGCTTTTGGAGGAGTTGGTTTTTCAGTTACTGCACCTACCGCTTCTGGAATGGGTTTTTCTGGGGAAGGTATGGGTTCTTCTTTTGCAGGAACTGTCTCTGATGCCACTGTCACTTCTTTTTCATGTAATAGTGTTAATATTTTATCCACTTTATCCTCCAAACTCTTTAATCTTGTTTCAATATCAGTGACAGCTTCTTTTGGTGCTTCTATAGATTCATTTAGTTTTGTTAGTATATCTATCAACTTACCAAAAAGTTCTTTTAAAACATTAATCTCATCAATAATATTTGAATTGCTCATGCCATAACCGCCTCTGTAATAATTTTTAATAATTTTTCACGATTTTTTGGATCTATTGCAATCATACCATAAGTCTTTAAATTTAATATTCTACCAACTTCTGCAGGTGATAAAGCTCCAGGAAGGTCTTGTTTGTTTGCTATTGCAAATTTTTTAGAGTAAACAGCTTTGGTATGAACTAATGGTAGGATTTCTTTCTTCGTTGCTTCAACATTTCCAGGTGAACTATCAGTAACAACAAATATGACCTCAGATCCTCGTATGAGGATATCCCAAGCAGTCATAAATCTTTTTTGTCCTGCAAAGTCGAATACAATAACTCTATATGGCCCAATAGGAACTGCTAAGGGCTTTCTATCACCGAAGATAGTTGGAATATAATCTAAAGGCACTTCTTCTTGCCGAATTAGCTTTAGCATTGTTGTTTTGCCAACACCACCAAAACCAACGAAACCTATTTTTACGGGTATTCTCCTAACTACATTCAAAACTACATTCCTAAGGTCTTCCTCAGAGACTGCTCCAGTTTCGTATTTTTCTAGCACTTGAGACACTAGAAAACTCATAGACTCCATTCGTTCTGGTTTCTGACTAACACGATCAAATAGCATGCAGAAGTAAAGACCACCAGTATGTGTATACGAAAATGTATATCGGACAATATCAGTATGTTCAATTTCACCTTCATTCAGATTCTTTGCTGCCACGAGAAAACTTTTTTCAAGCTCACTTACAGGGATTTCAGGAGTTTCTGTTAACTTTTCATGATGAATCAGGGATCCATCACTCATTTTTCTGATAAAAACCTCACGAATCACTGCGCTACCTCCTCGACAAGAAATTCATAGAGACTTATAGGATATACTGTATAGTATATTATTGACAACCCATTAGTTAAATTCTTTTCTGTATATAATAGTGAATTTTTGAAAATTTTGAGGTTTGTTAATTATTTTTTGATAAAACTAAAAATATATTTCTGCATCTAACTTATATAAACATGCTTCTGCTTTAATCAATAAGTGTTGTTGAGTCATGACAATGAAATTTATAAAAATTATACCAATCTGCGCAGACAGTCTAGGTACTCGAAGTATGTGTCTGTTTGTTGAAACACCAGACATAAAAATTTTAATAGATCCTAATGCAATATTGAGCGTTCGTTATAAATTACCACCTCATCCTATTGAATATAAAACACTTAAGGACTGCATAGATTCAATAGTTAATTTTTCAAAAAAGGCAGATTACTTATTTATCTCACATTATCATTATGACCATTATATGCCATTTTTTGAGGATTACACATTTATGTATACAAACAGTAGTATTGCAGAAAATGTTTACTTAAATAAAGTTCTTTTTTTGAAAGACATAAACTCGGCTATAGATAGTTGGCAGCAAAAACGTGGAGAAATTTTTCTGCATAAAATCAAAAAATTAACAGATCATATAAATTATGTTGATGGAAAGAGATTTGAGTATGGCAATACAGTAATTCAATTTTCACCTCCGATGCCTCATGGTAGTATTGAACATAGAGGTTTTGTCGTCATGATGACAGTAATGTACGACATTGAAAAATTTATCTTTGCCTCAGATGTATATGGCATTCCATCGACCGAAACACTCACATATATTTTAAAGGAGAGCCCAGATTGGATTTATCTTGCTGGACCACCACTATATCTGGAAGGAATAAAAATAGGACCAATAGCCATAAAAAAATCTAAGGAAAATCTTTCAAGACTTGCAACTAGAACAAATATAATAATAGACCATCAGTTAGTTAGGTCTCACAATTGGAAAACTTGGTTGCAAGATATACGTTTTATCTCTGAATCTCATAACAACATAGTGTCAACAGTTGCAGAGTTTTTAAAAGAAGATTTCAAACTTTATGAGGTAAATAGAGATTCCTTGTGGGAAAAATATCCACCAGATGATAGATTTATTGAGTGGACTAAACTTGATAAAAGCCTTAGGAAAATTACTCCACCACCAATAATACTATAACATGCTGGTTGAATATGTTTAACAAATATTCTCGAAAAATAATTAACTTTAAAAAGGACTTTCGTTTATTTTCTGTCGTCAATTGGTGAGGCGTTTCTAAGATGAAAGTATGGATAGATATCCTAACACCAAAACAGTCACTTTTTTTTAAACCGCTTATAAAAGAATTAAGAAATCATCAACACGATGTTATTGTAACGAGCAGAGATTATAAAGAATTAAATGAACTTCTTGAACTCCACAAGATAGATTCAAAAGTTATTGGAGAGCATGGAGGTGCTGAATTAAAACAAAAACTTATAGCAAGTACTAAAAGAATTTTAAAACTTACTGAATTTATATCAGCAGAAAATCCTACCGTTGCAATTTCATTTAGCTCAGTTGAAGCAGCACGAGTTTCTTTTGGTTTAAAAATACCACATATATGCATAAGTGATTCTCCACACTCAGTAGCTGTAAGCAAACTTACAATCCCACTTTCATCATTCTTATTTACTCCTTTTGTAATACCAAAGAAAATCTGGATTCAATATGGGATTAGTGGCGATAAAATAATCAAATATAAGGCGATAGACGCATTTGTGTGGCTAAAAGATTTTAAACCAGATAAACAAATACTTGAGAAATTAGAACTGCCAAAAGAGAAGAAAATAATAACAGTGAGAACCGATGAAAGCTTTGCTGCATATTTATTAGGACGAACGAACATAGTAAGTGATTTTTTAGTTGAACTAGTAGAAAACATCGCAATTAAGTTTTCAAGTACACAAATTGTTATTATACCGAGATACCTGGAGCAAATTAATTATTTAAAAAACAAAATCAAATGCAAAAATGTAAAAATCTTAGAGAAAGCAATTGATGCTCAATCACTGCTTTACTTTTCCGATTTATTTATTGGCGCAGGAGGCACTATGAGCTTAGAGGCCGCTTTAATGGGGATTCCTGTTATTTCAATATTTCCTTCAAATCCGACAATGATTGAAGCATATTTAATAAAAAAGAAATTAATTTACAGGTGCTTCGACAAAGACAAAATCATTCAGTACACCCAAAAGATAATGAGGAATAACAAATACCGAGAACTCCAGAATAAAAGAGCTAAGAAATTACTTAAATCATTTAGTGACCCAATAAGAGAAATAGTGGATTTTCTTGAAAGACAATTTTAACACATCAATGTTTTTTTGATTTTATTTCCTCGAAGAACTTTATTAGGTCACTTAAATGTTGTTTTGCTTCAGGTTTTATCTGCTCAGCAATCATCTCTGGTGATTCTGGCTTTAAGAAATCAATAAGGAGTACTTTTCCATTCTTTATGATGATACGAGGTACATATTCTTCTGCGAAGAATTCTCCTTCAGGGGGTTTCTGTATGAGTTCTAATGTTCGTTCTATCTTGACTTCTCCAAAGAACATAGTTTTCTTTTCAGATATCGTATATATTCTATCTCCAATTATTACCATTTCTCGCTTCATGCCAGGAGGAACTGGAAGTTTTTCTATTTCTAATGTAGCAGTCTCAACTAATGATTGTTGAGTCGGAGTGGAAGTCGCAGTAGCTCTTTGTTGAGAAACCACACCTAATTCTGCTTCAGCCAGTTTTCTATGGTCTACAAAAGGTGCCGTTCTTTGTGTAACAGTCGCTGTAGATCTTTTAGAATGCTTTTGTGATACCGCTAATGTCTCTGAAGTTTTTATTGCACTAGATACTTGTTCTGCAGTAGGTGTAGGAGGCGTGACAGCTTCCTTTTTTGCTACTTGTTTGCTTTTGGGCTTTTCTTTTGGAGCAGGTAAATTAAGTATTTTTTGGAATGTCGAATCTTCCTCTCCTTCATCAAGTGAAACAACACGATAGCTCAATCCACGAGTCATTCGTAAATTCGATGCTTGCCTTGCAGCAATAAATTTTTTTCGGACTTCTGCTTTTTTTCCTTTCCAAACAAAGATTTTTTGTGAATCATCGTCTACAATCAGAAGTACACGGTCTGCACGAAGCTGGTCTTTTCTGGGAGTTACTTCTTCGAGAGTACCATCACCCAGTACATTATACATTTTCATTACATTTGCCACCTAGTGTATTTCTAATGTGATGAGCCTTTTTATATTTTTTTATGATATGCTCATCATTTTTTAGTTTAACTATATTATAACATTAATTTAAACATCTGTTATTGATTTGGACATACTAATTTAAAATATATCACTGTTTGACATAACATTGAAACATCCATTCTTAAATTTTTTCTATTAAGAATAAAACTCTTTCATCACTTAGCCAGTCAATTCTTCCAGCATTATAACTATCAAGAAATTTTTTTTCATTACTGGTAATTATTTTATATGCAAGAGTTACACATTCATCTATTCTACATTGAGACGTATCAATTTCAAAAATTTTTTCTTTTTGAAAAAAGGATAGCATGTCGTATGTAATAGAGCCTAATGCTTCGGCCAAAATATTCTCATTTATTTTATGTTCGGGCCAGTTTCTCTTTTTAAGACGTTCCAAAAGTATAAGTGGGTGAGTGCGTAAAACAATAATTTTTGATACGTGATGAGGTTCTATAATATCGCAATAAAAACATTCAATTAGAAAACATTTTGTTGACCGACTTAAAAAAGAATTAATATATTCTTTTAGTGCATCAATATCAATTATCCAACTCTGGTGATACTCATCAAAATACTTAACAAATCTTTTTTTTAAAGCAATATCTCCCAACTTAAAAAAAGGCAATTTAAGACGCTTAGACAATCTCTTGCCAATTGTAGTTTTCCCCGTACCAGGAACTCCAGTCAATAGTATATTACACAAAAACAACACCACGTTTAAAGCACATAGTTTTTGAATATATAGAATACCGAATAAATATATAAAGTGAATATAAAAAATGTTAGAAAATAATACCAAATTTTTTACTTAGCTCAAGTAATCGTTTTAGAGGAATATCTTGATAGGATTTGTCTGGCAATACCCTGCGAATAGATATTGGTAAAATCCCCTTCTCAAATTCATATTCTGCTATCTTAATGGGGTCTTCAACACCTCTTGGGATATCTATAAGTACAGGAGCGCCCATCGACAATTGAAGCGCTCTAGCACCAATTATTCGTGATCGCTCAAAACGTGTTAACCAAGGAGGACCAATCTTTATATCTGATGCTTCAACAATAGATAAAGAAATGGAAGATTTATCATCTTTACTCTTCTTCTTCGGGACCAGTTTCGCCGCCTCCACTCTTACCTCGTTCGAGTTCTGAAGCTGCAATGACATCATCGATTCGTAATATCATAGTTGCAGCTTCAGTCGCGGATTTCAATGCTTGTTGTTTGACTACTAATGGTTCCCATACATTAAGTTTTCGCATATCGTCAATTTTCCCTTCGAAACCGTTCACACCATAGAAATATTCGCCGTTCTCGTGCTGTGTTATTAAGTTTGAAATTATGTCAATTGGGTCTAATCCTGCATTCTCTGCAAGTGTCCTTGGTATCACTTCAAGAGCTTCAGCATATTTTTCAACGGCAAGTTGCTCTTTACCTTCAAGTTTCTTAGCAAAAGCTCTCAATCTCATAGCTATTTCGATTTCCGGTGCACCACCACCAGCTACGACTTTCGGTGTTAATATTATGTTTCTCACTACGCATAATGCATCATGCAAAGATCTATCTACTTCATCGACTACGAGTTCAGTACCACCACGCACAAGGATACTCACTGCATGAGGATCTTTGCAACCTTCAACGAATACCATGTTGTCATCGCCAACTTTTCGTTCTTCTACAAGCTTAGCAGTACCTAAATCTTTTTCAGACATATCGTCCAAGTTTGTGATTATTCTGGCACCTGTAGCCTTAGCTAGTTTCTCCATGTCGCTCTTCTTAATTCTACGTACTGCTAGGATACCTGCTTTTGCTAAGAAGTGTTGTGCTAGGTCATCAATACCCTTTTGGCAAAGAACTACGTTAGCACCAGTAGCTTTAATTTTTTCTACCATTTCCCTCAACATATTTTCTTCAGCCTTAATGAAAGCTTCAATCTGATCTGGTGATGTTATGTTCAACTTTGCGTCAAATTCAGTTTTTTCGACTTCAAGACTTGCTTGGATTAACGCAATTTTTGCATTCTCAACACGTTTTGGCATATCTGGATGAACAACTTCCTTGTCTAGTACAATACCATCTATAAGCATAGTGTCTTCTATGCTACCACCAGTTTTTTTCTCTATTTTTACATCATCAATATCAACATGCACAGTACCATTAATCTCTCTCATCACTTTTTTGATTGCACTTACGGCAATCTCCGCTAATTTATCTTTTGCACCAGAGACTATCTTGCTTATCATGGATGTCATAGCAATGTTCTTAAGAAATTCATCATTGTTTGTATCAACATCCACGGCAATCTCTTCTAGAACTCTTAGTGCCTCATCTTTAGCTTTACGATATCCATCGACGATAATGCTTGGATGTATATCTTGATCTAAAAGTTCCTCTGCTTTTCTTAATAGTTCACCAGCCAAGACTACAGAAGTAGTTGTACCATCACCAACTTCCTCGTCTTGTGTTTTTGCAACTTGTACCATCATCTTTGCGGCTGGATGCTGAACTTCAATTTCATCTAAGATTGTTCGGCCATCATTTGTAATTGTTACATCACCAAAACTATCTACAAGCATCTTATCCATACCATGTGGGCCCAATGATGTACGAATTGATTCTGCAATGGCTCTAGCAGCCATGATATTGTTACGCATAGCATCTTTTCCACGGGTTCTCTTAGTACCTTCTTTCAAAATAAGTACTGGAACACCACCTAATTGTGCTGCCATTTTCTAGCACCTCCACATAACCAGCAGAATTATAACAATTCCGCAGAAGTTTATCTGTGATTTCTGATATTTGAACTTCTATTTAAATTTTACTCACAATATTTCTTTTCGAGCAGACACAACATGTTTCATAAGCTTGTTTTTTTTTATTTTTTTCCAGAAATATATCTCCACAAGCTTATTCCAAGAAAATAGCCAAAGTGATATAAGTACTGCCGAAAAAACAACTTTTAAAGTTCCGCTGATATATGGAGAGAGTGGAGTGGGAAAATTCAATTGGAAGGGAACAACAAGTAGATCAATTATTAGGAATACTATGAGCATACTTATCCAAACATAACACATAAGACAGATAAGGAATTTGCTGGCTTTCAAAATATCACCCCAGGAATTAAAAGAACAGTAAGAATTGCGAAAATCCCAGAAATGGTTGTTAAAATTATAAAGTATTTCACGATTTCATATTCATGCAATGGGCCATCTACTAGAAGAAGGCGAGTTAGAGTTAATGGTGCTCTTGGATCATCACTTGCTTTTAGTCTACCATCATCAAGCAAGTATACAGGCCTCGCCTTAAGTTGATGTCTTTCAAAAAGTCGGCCAATGCTTGCCAAGCTATGATAAGAATTCATTATATAAGGTATTAAAGCAACTAACGCTGCTACTTCCACACGTCCAAGTATTGCGATAAGACCAATAGCAGCGCCTATTGTTAGAGATCCCGTATCTCCAGAAAATGTTTTAGCGGGATATTTGTTGAAGAGGTAGTAAGCAACAGTTGCACCAAACATAATTAACGATAAAATAGCGCCAATTTCTGAGCCCATCAATAAACTTGCAATGAAAAGTACAAAAAAGATTATCACCGCAGTTCCTGATAGAGCACCATTAAAAACATCAATCATATTCGCAGCATTTGATGTAACAGCTATTGTTAGTGGCACTATGGGCCAGTAAGCAATTGTTAATCGGGTTTCACCGACAATGGGAAAACGAGGTTTTGGATACACAACACCCGTAAAAATAAGGGGTAGAGATGCCAACAAAATCAATAATGGTTTCATCTTAGGACCTAATGTTTTTAGGTCATCAACAATTCCAATTATAGCTACAAGCAAATATACTATTAAAAAAGATAAGAAATACATGAAATAACTTGGGAAAAGTATCATAGCCAAAAGAGTTGTTATTGTGACACCAATTACAAGCCCTAATCCGCCCATTTCAGCAACTTTTGGTTTTTCAAGCTTGTGTACATCTACTCCTTGGATTCCTTTTTTGTTTAGGTATTTTATCAATGGGGGCATAATCAGATATGTTAGCATAAAACTCACAATAAGTAAGAGCCCATGAAACATTATATCTTCAAACATTGTAATCATAGAGAAGACCTCTCTTAATTAACGAAATATATATGATTTCGCAGTAAAAGCGATAAATAAATTTTTTTACTAAATAGATTGCACAAATACTTTGAGAAAGTTATCAAAAATCAGTTGATATAAAAAAAGAGTTTTTATATCCCTAAGAGCATTAACACATGGTGGTCTTATGATGAAGATGACAGATAAAGTAGGGTCTATAGAGTATGCCATTAGGGATATAGTAGTCCCAGCTAAAGAGTTGGAAAAGAAAGGTGAAAAAATCATCTACTTGAACATAGGAGACCCAATAGCATACGACTTCGATACACCAGAGGAAATTAAAGCTGCAATAATAAAGTTCATCAAAGAGGGGAAAAATGGTTATTCTGATTCTAAAGGTGTGTTAAGGTTAAGAGAAGCCATTGCACTACGTGAAAAGAGAGAAAATGGCATAGACTTGGACCCTGAAAAAATAATAGTCACCCAAGGCATTTCAGAAGCAATTAATTTTGTATTTAATGCTGTTTTAGAAAAAGGCGATGAAGTGCTAGTACCAGGACCAACTTATCCAACATATATTTCATATGCTAAACTAAATCAGGCAACCGCAATTTCTTATGAAACCATCGAAGAACAAAATTGGCAACCAAATATTGAGGATATACGCAAGAAAATCACAGAAAAAACGAAAATAATTGTTATAATTAATCCGAATAATCCGACAGGTGCTGTTTATGACGAGAAAGTTGTAAAAGACATTATAGATGTCGCTGCTGAACACGAGATAGTAATCATAAGTGATGAGATTTATGATAAAATAACTTACGATAAAAAAGTTAGAAGCACAGCATCACTAACGAAAGATGTCCCAGTTATTGTCTTCAATGGATTTTCGAAAGTTTATCTGGCAACAGGATGGCGACTAGGTTATATGTATTTTATGGATCCAGAAGATAAAATTGCAAGCATACTTGAAGGAGTTGAGAGACAGGCTAGAATTAGATTGTGCGCTAATACGCCAGCTCAATTGGCCTTAGCAGAAACAATGAACACTACAAAACACATCAATGAATTGGTTTTAAAACTGAAAAATAGACGCGATTATGCATGGAAGAGACTGAATGAAATAGAAGGTATAAAATGTACAAAGCCTGATGGTGCATTCTATCTCTTCCCAAGAGTAGAGCTTGATAAAAGCAGATGGAAATCGGACAAAGAATTTGTTTTAGATTTCTTATTAAAAGAAAAAGTTTTAGTAGTCCATGGAAGTGGATTCGACGAAACTTATGGAAAAAATCACTTTAGAGCAGTATTTCTACCACCCTTAGACACACTCGAGGAGGCTTTTACTAGACTTGAAAGATTTATAACAAAAGGATGACCTACAATCGGATACCACTAGTAGGTTTTTCAAATTTGAATATACATCTTTTGTCTTTTTTATCAAGCTTGTAAGTTATACCAAGTGCATCACTTACTTTTGAGAATATCATCCAGCACATGTTACATGGAAAATCGTTTGGCAAGTCTAATCCTAATTGTTTGATTGTAGTGGTTCTTTCATTAAGCAAACATTTTGGGACTTCGCCCACAAAGTGTTGTGAATTAAATTCGACAGTCACTATGTTAATACCCATAACTTCTGCCCAATGTACTAAATTGACTATTTTTGATTCAAATGATGCAGCAGCAGATGCTTTCCATAATTTAGCTAGGTACTCTGCATATTGATCCCAAAAATTACGAACAGCGGTATCGCCATACTTTTCACGAAGCAACGTTGTTAGCAAGCCCATAATAAGATCTAGATTAGCAACTGCTCTCTTCCACTTTTCTTCTAATGTGAGATTTGAGATTTCTTTTTTTGCTTCCTCTTTTGCGAATTCTATAGATTGTACAGTTATGCTTTCTTTTGGTAGTTCTACTTTTTCTTCAACCATTTCAATTGGCCGATGCTCTTCTTTCTCAGGAGGCGTGGGTGGCGGAATTTGCTCTCGAACTGGTTCAGTAACGCTTGTTGCAGGTTGCTCTGTTGGTGGGGGTGTATATGGTGTGCCAGATTCTAAGTAATTTAATAAACGCCCTACAGCTTTCATTACACTAAGCATATTAAACATTGGTATTTTTATTTCGCTGTATACTATAGCGGATATTTCACTTACATCAAGACTATAAATTGGCACTAGAGATACCACTGTTTTTCCTCTTCTTATTTGAACATGATATCGATCGCCCAATTTACCCAAAACTACAAAGTAGCTACTACCAGGGATAACAACAGGAGGTGTAAGAGGTGTAAATGCTTGTGACAATAAGAACACCACACAATTTGTTATATACACTACTCAATTTTCTTGTATTTGATTTTGAATATAAAATAGTTGTCATTAAGAAGATAATATATTTTTTCACAGCACTATTCACGATTTTTAATAGTTCATTCGTTTAGCCATTAAATAAGCATCTTCTCCATCACTATAATAATGTCTTAATGTTTTTACAACTCTGAATCCAAGACGTTTATAAAGATGTTGTGCAGGATTAGAAACACGCACTTCAAGAATTATTTCATTAACAGAATATTTACGGATTGCATCAAAAACAGCAAGCATTAATTTTGTACCAATACCTTGATTTCGATACTCAGGTAAAACTGCAATAGAAATTACGTGACCTTTTTTAACCCATCTAAATGAAAAGGAGCTTAAGCCACTTTCCACTCTAGTAAGTACATAACCTACTACTTTATCATCAACACGTGAAACAAAACATATATCAGGCCATGTAGTTATAACATATTGGAAGTATGAATACGGGTAATTTTCAGGTAAACATATTCTATTAATCTCAACTACATAAGGGATATCATCTAAGGTAATGTTTGAAATTGTTATTTGTGGAATCATATAATCACCAGCAGTTATTGCACGATTCAAATTTAACTTTTAACAAATTATTAATAAAAAGTTAGTGATAAGGATGATATAAGGTTGGTGTTGACTTGCAAGAGGATGTTTCAGCAAATGTCGAAGAAATAGTAAGCAAACAGTTCTCAATTGAACAACGCATAATATTTACACACAAGTATATTGTATTTTTCATAAAAAGAATTGAAGAGAACCATATACTACGTCAAAAATTCATGAGCATTTATCAACAGTTAATTAAATACAATCTACTACCAACATTACAAAATTATGAGGAAAATCCAGATATATTAATTCTTAGAATTGTTAAAATTCCACATAAAGAGGAAAAAAGCCGTTTAAATTATGTATTACTATTAGTTACAATTGCTACAATATTATCAGCAGGTTATAGATTTGTTTTTAATGATATTTTCTTAGCGTTCTTCCCAGAAGTGAATCCTATAATGACAGTTATATGGTATACTATAGCGCTATTTGGAATTGTAGCAATTCATGAAACTGGTCACATTATAGCAACTAGAAGATATAAGATTAAAGCCTCTTTGCCTTATTTTATACCAGATCCTTTTGCAGTAATTCCAGCATTACCAACAATAGGAGGAACTTTTGGTGCAATCATTTCCCAAAAAACTCCAGCTCCAAACAGAGATGCCCTATTTGATTTAGGTTTTTCTGGACCAGTTATAGGTTTTATTGCAGCAGTTATAGTTACAATCATTGGTTTAAAAATGTCGGTTGTGGTTCCTACAACAACACCAGGAGAGATATTACCATCACCATTAATCTTCGATATACTCGTTAGAGTAATAATTAATCCCCCAGAAAATATGGATGTCCTTGTGCATCCTTTAGCTTTTGCAGGATGGGTTGGATTCCTAATAACTGGTTTAAATTTAATCCCAGCAGGTCAACTTGATGGTGGACACATAATGAGAGCAATTTTTGGTAGTGAAAAGCACCGCGTCATCACGTACATTAGTATTATCGTACTAATTGTACTAATGTATATTCCAATGGCAATTCTCGTTCTTTTATTAAGCTATGGAAGAGAACATCCAGGTCCACTTGAGGATATAACATCTATCTCTTTAAAAAGAAAGATAGGAGGTATAGTAAGTATTATTATGATTATTCTGTCATTACCACCGCTAATTGTTTATATGTTTTGATAAATAAAAAAATAAAGCTTAATATGGAACTGCTTTATAAAAGCAGCGCCTCATATCCATAAGATTTGGAAGTTTCTTGATAAGACCTTGTTTTTGTAACTTTTTTAACGCGTAACGTACAGTTCTTGGAGAAAAATTACAAGCTTTCGCAATTTCTAATGATGATAAAGGACGATCAGCATTTAGGAGTGTTTCATAAACTAACTTAATACTTGAATTCTTTGATAATTCTTTCTGAAGAGATAACATTTAATTCACCTACAACTTATTCTGTATATACAAATTATTTTTTACATTAAAAAACTTTTTCCTATACCGAAGAGTATTTTTATAGAAAAAGCGATTTATAATCGTTAAAATTGTTATAGATTTTTTTGTGGATGTGAAAAAAATTGAGCGAGAAAGAGACAGTTTACCCAGAGATTGTAATAATAGAGGAGCCAGAGAAAATTAAACTCCTAACAGATCCCATAAAAAAAGCAATCCTTTACCTATTACGCGGGAAAACTCTTACAGCTCGGCAAATTACTGAAGAATTAAAAAAAACAGCATTATTTGATAGCAAAAATATAACTGTTCAAAAAATAAATTATCACTTAAAATTACTAGAAAATGCCGGATTAGTAAAAATATCAAAAGAAGAACCCATTCCTAACAGGCCTCATATGACAACAAGATACTATACACGAGTAGCGCCATTATATTTAGTTAGATATACTCCTGATTCAACAAAAATGGAAATCAGTAGTAAGTTCGATAAAGATACTTTTAAGAGGTTATTGCATTCTTTTGGTTATAAACTTTCAGATGATGAAATAAACACATTGCTGGTAAAAGTTGTGGAATTCGAACGATTACTCTATGATGAATTTATAAATTTTTCAAAAAAACAAATTCAGCCATCAGGCGTTAATCCATCAGTTCTTGCAAAATTCTTTAAAACATTTGGTCTTATCTTCTCAATGAACAATGAAAAAGTAATTTCATTAATAAAAGAAATAAAAAGTATGTTGGACAACTCCATTAAAAATAGCAATTAACCATAGAAATAAGAGGTCATGCTTTACTGATTTTATGTAATTTCTCTCTTAACTTAGTAAGTAATTTTATTTTTTTGTCTATAGCAGACACAATGTCTTCAGGAGATATATAATTGGGCAAATATGGTAGTAATTCGCGCATAATTGCAAATTCAAAATTATCAAGTTGTAGAGAATATGTATTTCTCCAAAATGAGTTTGTGAGTGCTTTTTCTTTATTAAACTTTATAACACCAAATGACTCAGGTAAAATTTCGATTCTAGATATAAATCCATCATTATAGCGAAGAATAACTAGAGAAGGATACATATTTACTTTGAATACATCCTCTCCACTAATCCATTTATTTTTTCCTGGAAAGTATGCACTTATCTCTTTAATAAAGATCTTGACTCGTGAATAAAATTTCAGAAACCTGGAAAAACTCATTCTAAGATTCATATCATAATTTCTTCTTGACACTAATGCTACACCTTATGTTACATTATATATCTGAAGGTAAATAGATGTAGTACATTTACATTTTTTGAATAACAACATAAACAAACAAATGAAAGAAAAAAGTGTTATTTTGTTAAACTCTGAATTAGATTATTGTATGTTTCTAAAATCTTATTTTGCCGGCCTTGAAAGTCATAAGATGGCTCTAGTTCAATGCTATCCTTAAGAATCTTGAAAATAGACAAAGTACCTTCTTCGCTTTCAACAACCAATTTATTCCCATGTTTTGCAATGTAGATCTCAGGGAAGTGTGAAAGTATTGCATAAATGAGTATTCCAGCTTTAACATCTGGAGATATCTTTGATGGTTCGATTTTAACTTCAGGTACTGCTACAGCTTTCTGTACCTTGGCAGGTGCTTTTTTTGGTGCTGGCACTTCTGCGGTTGGTGCTACCTTCTTTTCAGGTATTGTTTCTACTGCAGGTTTTGGTGGTGGTGAAGGTATACTTGGTCGAGGTGGTGGTTGTGGCGTAACGGCTACGCCTTCTTCTGATTCTATTTCTGCAAGCTTCCCATCGATAACCTTTACCTTCCTCAATGTTGATTTTAATAATTCAAACTGACTACGAACAGTTGAATCATCAAGATTCTTTTCGTCAATAATATATAAGTTATCGCAACCCACACCAACTTTAATATTACCGTAGTCTAAGCCATGCCCCAAAAGTCCATGTGCTACGCGTTCGGCACCACGCTTAAATAACATTTTTGTACCTGCACCAAACCATAACCAAACAGCTTTATTAAATTCGTCGACCACAATTATGATGTTGTCAGAAGTAAAATTCTCTGGACTTGGAGGGACCGCAACACGGTCGCCAGATTCATACCTCATCATTAGCAAACGATACTTCAATGAAGGACACCTCCACTTAGAGAATTATTTGTTTTTTTATATTAAAAAGGTTTATGTAAAGAAGATTTAGAATTTATTGATTTTGAAGCTAAATGATTTATTTTTGATAATTTAAAACGAAAAACACATTCAAACACATTTTACTCAATCATTACAAAACTTAAAAATAGCAATATATATCTTCTTATTAAATGAAAATTAATTCAAAAATTATTTTTTCTGGCGATAAGTTTTAAAAAAGCTTTTTTTGGAGAACCACGTTCGACAAAAATATTTTTACCGTATAAATAGTAAAGTTTAAATTGTATTAAAGGGGGATTATGTTTGAGGAGGAATAAGATTTGTTTGATAAATATCCACCTCAAATGAGGGCAACACTGAAGAAAATATACGAAGAGTGGCAAGCGACTAACTTAGAGAAGACTGGAAAGTCATTTATACAATTTGCGACGCAAAAATTAGGTAACAAGTATTACAAAGAAGTCATAGAGATTGCAGAAGAAATAGACAGGCAAAGTGGTTCAAAAAAGAAAAAGATACTGTCAGCTGCAGTTACCTTTGCAGCTGCATTAGTTATTGGGTTAAGCAAAGCAATGCGGGGACAAGAAGATTAATCATTTTCTTTTACGGTAAACATACCTGTTTTTCTATTGTCTAGTAGCTTCCCCAAATTTTTTTATTAATATTTATTTCTTATGAAAATCATATACACATCAATTAGCTTATGTGCCTATAATTTTGAGCGAGTGTTCGGTAAAAAGTTTTAATAACGAGAATATAATATTAGCAAATACTATCATTATATTCTATCAGAGTAATATATCTTAAAAGGGTGTTAGAAGATGGTTATGGGTATTGTTCTTGCAGGTGGTCAAGGATCTAGGCTTAGACCTCTAACGTATTATTTTCAGAAGGTCATGATTCCTGTTGGGGATGTACAAAAGCCCCTGTTGGAATACGTTATTAGACTTATGAAATACTATGAAATTAAGAAAATTGGAATTTTAGTTAATTACAAAGCAGACCAAATTATAAACTACTTTAACAGCGGTAATCGATTTGGCGTTGAGCTTGCATATGTATTCGACCCGCCAAAGGATTTAGGAAGTGGAAGTGGTGTTGCGCTATATAACGCAATAAAGAAACTAGACATAGAAGAAACTATGTTGATATATTATGGGGATATACTAAGCAACATTAATCTCGGAGAGCTACTAAAGTTTCATAAGGACCATGGGGCTCAAATTACAGTGGCACTTGCAAAAAGTTTTACAGTAAGTGTTGGTGTCGCTGAGATAGAAGAGAACGGAAGAATAACAAAATTTAGAGAGAAACCAACATTAGAGTGGCCAGTGAATATAGGTATCCTTGCTGCTGAACCGAGTGTTAAAGATGTAATAGAAGAGTTGCTAAAAACAAAAAAGAACATAGATATTTCAAGCGATGTCATCCCTACAGTTATAAAAAAATATGGAAATGTGTATGGCTATGTCTCTGATACATGGTGGTATGATGTGGGCTCTACTGAGAAATTTGAAAAATTGAAACCAGAGACAATAAATGAAAAACTTGGATTTTTGTTTAAAGAAAAAAATCAGAAAGACGTTCCGAAGATCTATTAATCATTTTTCTTTCCTTATTTTACTGAAATATGGCTATTTTGTTTAAGAGATATATGACCGTGTGTCTTCAGAGGGTTCTCTAACTGTTCTTCGCTCCTCCATTAATCTTGATTGTATTCGCTCTAACGCTTTGTGCATTTCAGCTATTTTTTCTTCAAGAGGTGATAAATCAACGTTGAGATTAAAAACAGTATTTAAAACTTCTATAATAACCTTTGAAGCTTTGGGATCTGCCTTTAAAATTTGTTCTGTAAATTGTCCAGTTTCAGCTAATAAACAAGCGCCATCAATTCCATGCAATTCATTAGCTAATACGGGAATTAATCCATTTTCCCCATTAATACTACCATTTTTGAAGATTGTAACATTATCACAATTTAGAAATTTCTTAAGAACATTTTCAGAGGTACCTGTAACATGGACTTTCGGTTTTTTTGGTTCTGAAAGTACAACATTTGCTGCGCAAGCAATTATCATTTTCACGCCAAGTGTTTTGAAAAATTCAGATATCTCTTTTGCATATGAAAATTGACCTTCAAGTGATTGAGGTTGTGCATCAGAAGTAACTATTATAACATCTTGTTCATCACGCTTCCAGAGATAAATTTCAGTTTTTAGAAATCTAGCAATACCATTTTCATCTACAATTACACGTGGAGGAAAATCTAGGGAGTAAACATCAGCAATTTTTGTAGGTTTTGCATGTTCAATTATTGTTTCAACAGCGAGTTTTCCAACTAACCCTATTCCGGGAAGACCAATAATTCCAATAGGATTTTTTAGTTTTAGTTGACTTAAATCTATATATCTTTTAAATATCATCAAAATCACCTAAGTGTTAGGGTATATATAGTGACCATCATTTAAAAAAGTTTTAGCATGAATATTGAGAGACTGATATAAATGAAGAATTATAAGAAAGTATGTTAGTTGTTAATATATAGCATTCGTTAGCACTTGGTGAGTATGATGAATGATGAAAACAAAAAAGATTTAGATATAAAACCTAGATATAAAATTTGGCTGGAAATGAACAAAGAACCTTTATTAGGTGAAGGTGGAGCAAAACTGCTTCTAATGATTGACAAGTACAACTCTATAGCAGATGCAGCAAATGTATTAAACATATCATATAGATTTGCATGGAATTATATTAGAAAGATAGAGAGAAAAACGAAAAGAAGGATTGTTTATACAAAGAGAGGGGGGGCTACTGGCGGGAAAACTACTCTTACCCAGTTTGGTAAGGAGCTTATGAAGAAATACTTTTCTTTGAAAGCACATATGGCGCTTATATTTAATTTTCCTGAATTATGGTATGGTAGCAGATATATGAAAACAAAAGTAAATGTATTAAAAGGAACCATCGTAGACAAAAAAGCCCTAGGTGACTCATTTGCAATTAAAATCAAGATTGATAAAGGTCAGAAAGTCTCATTTTTTGTACCGTCACAGCACATATCAAGTTTACAACAAGATGATTCAAATAAAAAAACGAGAAGAATTTCTATAAGCCCTCTAAAAATAAGTATTATGGAGTATGGTGATAATGAATGAGCTAGAGATTACAAACGTTAACGTTACGATAATTAATGATGATGTTTTGGAGGTAACAGCAGAAATCAATAAACCGCAGCAAATTGTAGTGATAATATCAAAGGAAGATATTGTGTTCCAAAAATTTTCTGTGGGTGATGTTGTTAAAGTAATAGTAGAAGCAAAAGATATTACACTCAGTGACTCAAAGGAGAGATAAGATGAAAATTCACCTCAGCAAAAAAGGTATTCGTTCAATAGGTATAGCAGAAAGCTTTGTTAAAACGGAAAAAAAGGCGGTCATTGTTGGAATCGTTATGCGTTCAGATTGGCTCATTGATGGGTTTAATATAGATTTTGTAACAGTTGGCGGTTTAGATGCTACCGAAAAGGTGATTAATCTTATAAGTAACTTAAGTAGAACAGACATAACAGTAATACTTCTAAATGGTACGGTTATAAGTTGGTATAACATAATTGATTTAGAAAAAGTATTTAACGAATTTAAAATTCCAGTTATTGCACTATCATATAGAGAATCAGAAGGTATCGAAAAGTACATTTTAGAGAATTTCCCAGAAGATGCTCACAAAAGATTAGAAATACTACAACACAATAATCCTCGAGAAAAAGTAAGAATAAAAACAGGATTTTATGTCTACATAAATTTTAAAGGAATCGATAAGAAAACAGCAATAAGAATATTAAATAAATATACTTTGATAGGTAAATACCCTGAACCGATACGTGTCGCAAGGATTATAGCAAATAAACTCTATAGGAAACTAAAACTTCTTGATGTTGGTGTTTCCTAAAATGTCCGACTTGGCATTTGATAGAAAAGAAATATTTTTTTCAAGATTGTTCATACTGCTAAGTGCAATAGCTATACCCATTTACTTTATTATATTAGTAGCATTCATACCAAGTATTAATTTACCATTCCTAAATGTAATAATTACAGATACGGCCTTAGAGAGACTAATAACCACTACTTTAGTCGTAATCTATTTCTCATTACCTATAGATTTCATAATTTTCATCAAACGATATAATCTAGCAAACACACTTTTGCAAATGAGACGTAATACAGTTTTAATTCCATTGAAATGGAGATTATTCTATGGCTTCAACGCATTAGTAATCACATTATTTTTTGTACTGCCATTTATTGCACCAATTTTATCTGTTATTATGACAGTATTTATTGTTGGTAGGATAATAGGAAAGTATTATCATCCAGATTATCATAACAAGTTTCTATCTATATTTTTATTCTTAACATTAACTATAATTTTTGAAATACCAGCAGTATATTTAGCTATTCAATTTATTCCAGAGTATATTCCCATCGCAACTAATATTCTGAAATTATGGTTTGAAAACATATACGTAGTTTCAACTCTATCAATACTGCTAGCAGATACATTGACATTTGGTTCACTAATCGAGTTTATTTTTCTCTATAGAATTGATAGAGAATTAGATTCTATTGGTGTAATAGTCTCACAAGTGCCAAGAAGAAAGATTTTTGCATTTGAAGGTGTATTTTATACTAGTTTAGTTTTATTCTGGATCTCAAAACATCCATTTAGCTTTGTTTTTATAAACTACCTGAATATGATATGTCTAGGAATTGTTGCAATGCTCTTTATAATAGGACTTCTTACTGGAGTCAGAAGAAGAAAAGTTAGTTCAGGATTAGCTGGTCTATTTTTTGCTGTAGCATTCTCAGCAGTTTATCTTTTCGAACAAATTAATAGAGAAGCAATTACTATCTTATATGGTATTTCTTTTGTGTTGTTTGTGGCAGTTTTTGTAATCAGCTATAAGCAAGCTCAGAAGTTGTATGCTGCTTAATCATTTCTACAATTGTCTTTGCTGCATTGTACTTAGATGCTTCTTGTTTTACATATTCAAGAGCATTTTTTACATCTTTAGAGGATATCAAGTGGTCAATAGCTTTTCTTAATTTTGTGTAAGTTAAACTTGGCTGATGAAGTAAAACACCTACGCCTATTTTTCTCGATGAATAAGCATTTGCTATTTGTTCTGTATGCGCTGGAGAAGGGATCCATATTGCAGGTTTCCCTAAATAAAAAGTTTCAGCAACTGATAACTGTCCAGGCCTACCAATAAAAACATCACATGCATTCATTATCCCTATTCGGTCATCTATCCATTCATAAACCCAAACATTATCCTTGTGTATAAATACATCCTTTTTTGCAATGTTACCCTTACTGATGATAAAAACATAGTTTTTAGGGAATTGTTTGAAGAGTGGTAGTAGGATGTTGTCTATTAGAAAATTGACTTCATGTCTTGTTCCGCTTATACCAGCATATATTAAGTAACTGTTCTTCGAGTTTACGCCATACTTGCGTCTAATTTTTTGTTTTTCGCTATCTGAAAGGAATACGGGTGGAGTAATTATAGGCCCAATAAAATGTACTTTTTTTGATAACGTTTTTGGAAGATCTAGCGTTGCATGACTAATGGTCAGTTCAGGTGGAAAATCTACAGCAAGAATTTTTGTACTCCTATTCCAGAAAAGCATGAGAACATGAAGCATGATTATTTCGCCCATTTTTTTAAGTCTCTTTCGCCATTTTGTTAATTTTTTAATATGCGGAATATACAACCGTAGCTGATTTGTAAGAAGATAACAAGGTTTTTCCCTAAGAATAAATGATGCAAGAACCGTAGATAATCTTGTATCGCTCAGAATTATTTTTGGTTTAAATGAACCTAAATATTTGATTTCAAGTCGAAGTTGTTTAAAAAAGGTCCAGAGTCCTTGAAACATGCGAACAGCTGTTCGTTTCATATCAACAGTTCCATCTGGTCGCTCCACCATTCTAATATCTGGAACTGTAACAACAGGAAATCCATGTGTCTTTGCATAATTAATTGCATCACCATATGTTGAAAAGAGTACATCATATCCAAGTTTCTTTAATTCTCTTGCAATAACCGTACAGCGACTAATATGTCCTAGACCGATACCACAAGGTGCTAAGTAAACGAGCATAGTACACACCTGAACAAAAAATTTATTTCATGCTTGAAAAGAGTCTATGTATAAATTCATTCATTAGTTTACTTAAAAAATTGACTCTTACTAACAATATGATAACTCTCACGAGGGCCTCTTATTGACTGCAAATGAGGATAAGATAGAATTAAAAAAAGCGTTAAAAATAAAAATTGAATCATTTTCCGATTTAATAAGGCTTGCAGTGACATGGGCCACACATAGAGCAATCCCAATGGTATTATATTTTAAAACAGGTAATAACAAACATATATATGCAACGTTTTCAGTCATTTCGAGCCATTATGATTTTCATGGATTACCAGTAGTAATGTTTTATGAGGGTGATAAAGAACCAGAAGGTGTTTTCATAGCTTATTCAAGTGACCCAAAAGAGGAATGGATGTTCAAAAATGCAATGGATGAGCGAAAATATCAATACATCCCAATTATAAAGCTTGCTGAACCATTACCATTCTATTAAAATAATTTTTAAATAGTTAATTTAAGAGCACATATAGAAGAGTGGATTATAGTGAATGCAAATACTGAACAAGACAACTATAGGATACAAGAGGGAGATTTAGTACTTCTTTATGCTAATGGTAAAAAGTGGTTAATTAAAGTGGATCGTGAGAAGGAGTTTCACACACATAAGGGCTTCTTAAGGTTAGAGGAGATTATCGGAAAGACATGGGGTACGCCAATAAAAAGTTCAAAAGGAGATGTATACTTTTATCCAATGCGCCCCTTGATATCAGACTTAGCCATGATGTCACCAAGAACTACGAATATTATCTATCCAAAAGATTCGGGCTATATATTAATAAAAGCGGGAATTGGGCCAAATAGCATTGTAGTCGAAGCAGGTACTGGAAGTGGTGCCTTAACAACAATATTGGCACATTATGTTAAGCCACATGGGCATGTTTTTACTTACGAAATAAGAGAGGAATTTATCAAGAAGGCAGAAAGGAAAATCAAGAGATTAGGTCTTGAGAAGTTTGTTACATTTAAGAATAAAGATATTTGTAACGGAATTGATGAAAGAAACGTAGATGCAATAATTTTGGATTTAGCAACACCTTGGAAAGTCGTTAAGCATGCAAGAATCGCCCTAAAAAGTGATGGGGTTTTTGTCTCATATTCGCCCACGATAGAACAAACAATGAAAACAGTAAAAGCATTGGAAAATGAAAATTTTATTGGTATAGAAACTTGTGAAATATTACTTAGAGATATTCTTGTCCGAGAGGGAAAAACAAGACCAGCTTCTCGAATGATTGGTCATACTGGATTTATAACATTTGCACGAAATACGGTAAAAGAAGAAAACAAAGACCAAGAAAAATAAAGGTGAAACTATTACTTTTTCTTGTAACGCGTCCACTTTTTCTTCTTTGGTTTTTCTTTCTTTGGCTTTGTGGGTTTTTTCGTTTCCTTCTCAATTGCTTTTTTAGCTTGTTTTTCTTTTTTAAGAATTTTTCTTTTGAATTTTTCAATTCTACTTTCTCTCCCTGTATAGATGAAAAGACCTAAGCCCAGAAGTATTGCTAGTATGCCAGCTACAGCAGTATATTCAAGCGTAGGGTATTCAATGGGTTTCGGTATATGATAAGTTATTGTATTTCCTTCAATGGTTATATTTCTAGCTAACTCTGGAAGTAATACTTCTACATATATGTAAGATGTATTTGATAATGTAGCATTATAGAAAATTTTATTCCAAGTTTTATTCCAAGTTTCTACTGGGTAATTTTTCAATGCGTTAAATACAAAGATGTCCGAGGCATTCCAAGTAACTTCAGTTGTTTCATTACCTATTGTAACATTATTTTTTATTCTATAGAAAATAGTAAAGCCAAGCCAATCCAGAGAAAAGGTATAAGTATCATTCAAAATCAAAGTTTCATTTTCTGATGTTGTTATGTTAACATTTTTCACTGTATCATTAAGAAAGAATGACATTATAAATGTATAATCAGTATAGTTGAAATCCAGTGTGAAATTAGCAATGGTAAGATTATAATCCGTTGATAATGTAAAGTTAATATCATGAAATGTTTCATTTATAAATTCATCTCGAGATTCATTAAATAGAATTGCAGTTACATTGGGTAATGTCGTTGTTATATTTCCATAGGTAAGAGTCTTATTTTCAAGACCAATAACTGCATTAAAAACAATATCACGGTTATCTACTATAGTCACATCTGCGTTTGTTTTCGACTCAATACCATGTACTGGATATGGCATGATAAGTAACCATAGAACTAGTGTTAATAACATTATTCTTTTCAGTGAATTATTTCTCACTTCAATCACCAACCGACAAATACAGATAATAGTTGACTAATAGTTGTTTTAGATTAAATACTATCTATTATAAGCTATTTGTTATTTTTGAATACTCTACCAACACCTCTGAATACTATACCTTCAGAGTCCATTTTATCAGGATTGAAGATATGTCGTCCATCAACAACTGCTGCAGGTCGACGCATAAGTTTAAAATATTTTTTGAAATCTGTATTTTTGTACAAGCTATGAGCAGTTACCACTACAATACAATCAGCATCTCTGAACAACTCATCGAAAGACTTAGCAGAGTCAATGCCAAATTCAGATTTTATTTCATCAGGAGATAATAGAGGATCATGTGCAGTAATCTTAGCACCTTTCTCTTGTAATATTTTAATTAAAGGTGCTGCAGGAGTATGATAAGTTGCTTTTACGTCACCACGAAAAGTTAACCCTAAAATACCTATTTTGGAGTTTTTAATGGGTTTTTCACATTCGTTAAGTGCGTCAGCAATAAGCTCAACCATATGATATGGCATATATTCATTTAGTTGACGAGCAATGCTTGTTATACGAAGAGGTACATTTTGCTTATTGGCAACGTCAAGTAGAAAATAAGGATATAGCGGTATGCAATGTCCCCCTACACCGGCACCAGGAATATGGATATGCGAATATGGCTGGCTATTTGCTGCATTTATTGCTTCAATGATATCAACACCTAGCTTTTCTGTCAATAAGGCCAATTCGTTCGCTAATGCAATATTAACATCACGATATACACCTTCAAAAACCTTTACTGCTTCAGCAGTTCTTATATCACGTACTACAATCACACCCTTCTTTGCGATTTTAGAATAGATAGCAGCAATAGCCCTGGTACTATGCTCATCAAGACCACCAATTATTTTTGGATAGTGATCTACTATGTCAGCTATAACTTGCCCAGAACTAGTACGTTCTGGGGAATAGGCAAGACCAAAATCGACACCTGCTTTTAAACCAGAAACTTTTTCGAGCATCTCTCTAATAGGACCTTCAGTTGTTCCTGGGGGGAGAGTTGACTCTATTAAAACTATATCACCTTTAGTTAATCCTTTTGCAATGGTTTCAACAGAGTTCATCATATACGTTAGATCTGGGCGATTTGTATCATCAATAAGTGTTGGTACAATAGATACCATAACATCAGCTTCTTTTGCTGCATTAACTCCATTAGTTGTCGCTTTTAATCTGCCCGCAGATACATTTTTTCTCACGCCTTCATCAACACCGGGCTCATTAACTAGGTATGACTTTCCAGAATTAATAGTATCCACAATTTTTTCATTTATATCAACACCAATAACATTAAAACCAAAATTAGCATATGTCACCGCAAGAGGCAAACCAAGCTTTCCAAGGCCATAAACAGCAATTGTGACATTTCCTGAAGAAATTGCTGATTTTAATTTATCTTTAGGCAAACGATAAAGCTTCATAGAATCACCTGTTAAATTAACTACAATAAGTAGCAAAAGTAAATATGTGAAGTTTAATAAATTTAACTCACTCTCTAAAATGATGATTGACGGACCCGGGGGGATTCGAACCCCCGACCTCTGGCTGTCCTCCAAATATGACCGAAGGCCAGCGCTCTATCCAAACTGAGCTACGGGCCCAACATTCTTGTAATATCATGATATCTGAACCATCTTAAACTTTTCGACTCACATGCGCTCAGGTGCAGTGATACCCATAATCCCCAATATATTTCTTAAAGTTATTTGTGTAGCTTTTACAAGTAGTAATCTAGCAATTCGTGTGGATTCTTTTTTAGCAGAAATTACTGGACAATTCTGGTAAAACTTACTGAATGCAACAGCAATCTCATATGCATAAATAGGTATTTTGTTAAGTTCTATTTTAGTTCCCCATCTCTCTTTTCGCATATTTCTAACTATCTCAATAAGCAGATCTGGGTACTTGCTTAAAAGCAACAACAAATTATGTTCCCATTTAGTCGACAATTCGCTATAGATGTCTTCATTATCGAGATATGTCTTAAGTGTCAAATTATCAACGCCACTTTTTTCAAGTATTCTGGTAGCACGTGCGTGCGCATATTGAACATACGGAGCTGAACTACCTTCGAAATCTAATGCTTCTTCCCAACTAAACACGATTTTCTTTTCAGGAGACTGTTTAAGTAAGGAAAACCTTATGGCGCCAATACCAATACTTTTGGCAATTTTATTTTTTAGCTCTTCAGAAAGATTTGGATTCCTCTTTTCGACTTCAGTCCTTGCTTTTTCTATAGCTTCGCGTATCATGTCATCAACAGTATAGCCAATCCAAGTACCTTTTCTTCCAGAAAACTTCTCTTTTTGAAGAGTAACATGCTCATAAGCCAAATGATGTGAATTCTCAAATTCTTTCTCAAACCCCATTAGTTTTAATATGAGATATATTAATCGCTGTGGATGCGCTTGTTCAATTCCAATTACATTAATCACAATATCGGCTTTATTGAATTTTTTAGATTCTCCTTTTATTAATGAGGATCTCCAAACAACTTCCCCATTTGGTTGTTTATCAAAAATAGTGTATTTCAACGGATCTTCTATTAATCCAAATTTCCACAACTGGAAAACAATATCTTTTCCAGTGTATGTAGCCGTGCCATCAGACCTAATTAGAACCATATAGGGATCCTTTAAATTTTTAAACTCCTCAAAATAGTCCATCTTAGCAGCAATACAGCCAGCTTTTGGGCCACTTTCAAGTTTTAATATATTATTATACTTAAGAATCAAATTCATTGCTTTGGATAGTAGCCCTGAGTGTGCTATATCGCTCTCCCATATTTGAACATCATGATAGATATTAAGTGCGTATTGCGTATTGTATTGCTCCTTTACACAGAGCTCAGATATCTTTCTTAGAAATCTTATAACAGTAGGATCTCCTTCCTCCATTTGTTTAAGGATAGTTCTAACTTCTTTTTCTGCAACTTTACTTTCGCTTATTTCCTTTTCAGCAGCTATGTAGATTTCACCAAGAAAGTGGTCAAATTTTTTAGATGTATTATCAATCTTATCAATTGTAACATTTTGCTTTTTCAATTTCCATATTATTTTAGCAGATTGCAGTCCTAAATCATTGATGTAGTCCATCCTAATTGTTTCTGCACCTAAATTCTCGAAAACTCTTGCTACTGTATCACCAAGCACAGCATTACGTGCATGACCAATGTGCAACGGTTTTGATGGATTTACTGATGGAAACTCTATAATTACCCGTTTACCCTTCATAAAATTGGATTTTCCGTAATCAGAGCCCTCTTGTAGTATCGCTTGCAGTGTCAATTTACTTATAATGCTTGTTGCGAGTTTAATGTTAACAAAAGCTGGCTTTGCTATGCTAACAGATTCGACATATAGACTGGATTTAACTATGTTCTTAATCTCATACGCTACTTCTATAGGCGATTTACCTAATTTTTTTGATAGGGAAAATGCATAAGTTATCGCAATATCGCCTAGTGAGGGATCGGGTGGTTTACTAAATGCCCTCCTGGCAACTTCACTTTCATTAACATTAAAATGAGATGCTATAATATGCGCGATATTAGATAAGATAATATTCCAAGGATTTTTCAACGTACCACCCAGATAACGTTCTATATTATCACATACTTTTTAATTTCATAGATAGATAACATGTTATGTGAAGTTAGTAAGCAACTATAAAAGTATTTCTTGTGAACATCGCGCTAGGGTATAATAATTTTATGAATTAAAGATAGTGAAAAACTTAAATAGTCTATATGATACACATCAAATGACGCCTATATATTGGACCCGTAGCTCAGTCTGGATAGAGCGCTGGCCTTCTATCCCAGGGAGGACAGCCAGCGGTCGCGGGTTCGAATCCCGCCGGGTCCGCTTTTATAATTTCATTTTTTTACATGATTATCTCTTTTTAACTCTACAGAAGAAGTGGAAGAATCATTGATACTAACCAGAACATCATATGTGCAGGTATTGTTGAATATAAGCTTCTTTTCCGATATTCAAAAAGAACACCTAGTAGTATTTGCAATGTCAAGAGAGTTATAAAAGATATAATGTTTCCGAGGAACAACAATGAATAGAAAATAGATGCACCGAAAATGCCAATAATTGGACCATGTGCTTTTGATAAATATCGTTGCAGTATACCACGAACAAGGATTTCATTAGATGGCGCTAGAATTAAAACTGTTGCAATCAATTGTATTAAATATTCAGTTGTGTTTGTTGGTGTTGTTTTTCTGATCAGCTCTATTAATTCTGGGCTTAAGCCAAAAAATTGAACGCTGATCTGATATTCGAATTCAATTAAGAAGTAAAAAATGAATGAGAATAAAACACCTATTAGAATATCATTAATTATTTTCTTTTTATCAGATACTGGCAAAATGAGCTTCACAAAGTCTAATTTTGCTAATTTAAAATATACTATTGGGACTAGAGCAAACACACCTTGTAGCATCAAAAAGAAAGCATACGTAATAGGAGTAATTAGAACAGCACCGCCACCTATTGACATTAAATAATACTCGACAGCATAATACGCAATGAAATATGTAATGAAAGTCAGAAATACTAAAGATAAAGCAGAATTCCATGTGAATTGAGCCTCTGCCAGTTCTTCTTCTGTCTTTAGCCTAGCATTACAAATTGGGCAATATATGAAATCAATATCCCGAATTATTGCACCACAATTAGGGCAAACAATTACTTGTTCCTCTTTTTTTTCATGAGAAGAAACATCTTTAGGTTGGTTGTCTGAATTTCCTGTAGCCATTTACTTCAACCTCGTCAATTATTCAACATAATATTATTTTAATTTAGTCATATGTACGCACTTGACTTAAACTTGCTTTGAGATGAAGTAACATAGCATAATGCTTATTAGGATTTTGTTTTTAATGACTAAAAGTAATGGCCTAATGAGCCGGGGTATCATATATGAAAAAAATTATTGGTTTTCTAAAATTAATAAGACCAATAAACTGTTTAATGATGGCACTTGCAGTTTTTATTGGAGAAATAATAGTTGCCGGGCTGAACTTGCCATTAGATAAGTCTTTCTTTGCCATGATGACTGCCTTTTTCCTAACTGGAGCAGCAATGGTTCTTAATGATATTGTTGATTATAATGTAGATTTAATAAATGAGCCTCAGAGGCCACTGCCAAGCGGTGTTGTAAAAATACCCGAAGCAAAGTATTATTATATCCTGCTAAGCATATTAGGTGTAGCAAGTGCATTCTTTGTGAATATACTCGCATTTATGATAGCAATATTATACTGGTTTTTAAGTGCATTATATGATCTAAAATTAAAGAAGACCGGTTTATTAGGCAATATTGTAGTAAGTGCATCTGTAGCCATTCCATTTATCTATGGAGGGTTAGCAATCTCCATGGCGATAAATGTACTACTTTTATTTTTCTTTACTGTAGCCTTTTTGGCAAATACTGGCCGAGAAATAACGAAAGGTATTGTAGATATAGAAGGTGATAAGGTAAAAGATTATAAAACAGTTGCAATTAGATATGGTCCTAAAAATGCTGCTCTTCTTGCAACGCTTTTCTATCTTACAGCAGTAATACTTAGTCCGTTTCCGTACATTATTGGCATTGCAAATATCCCTTACTTAATTGTAGTTAGTGTTGCAGATATTCTATTCGTATATCTCACAATTAGATTATTAAAAGATCCTACCCGTATGACAGCAAGATTTGTGAAGAATAGAGTCCTTATTGCAATGCTTCTTGCACTAATTTCATTCCTTATAATTCCATTCTTTTAGAAATATAGCGCTACAGAGAGTGAAAGTGACTGATCAAAAAACAATAATTATTAGTGTCATAGAACATAGTAAATTTATAACATTGGGGGACTATTAATGGACTCAATGCAAAGATGCAAAATCTGTGGTTCAAATGATATAAAATACATTTGCCGAACATGTAGCAGTGTTTACTGTGAACGATGTGTCATAAAAGAAACAAAACCATTTTTTGTATGTACAAAATGTAATTCATCAAATATAGTAAAAAGTATTCATAATGGAAACTTTGTTCTTGTCTGTAGGGATTGTGGTTCTAGCAACATTAGCCAAGCAATAAGACATATAAAAAAATGCCCCCATTGCAGAACACAGATAGAAAGTATCGATGATTTGTGGAATAAAATACATAAAACGTACACAGATATATTAAAGTCGTTTCAAGAGAAAACATATAGGCTATATGAATTAATTGATAACCTTGTCACATTGAGAAATAAATTAATTCTAATTAGAGAAAAAGGGTTTATCCATGATATGGGATTGGATGAGGACATGGTCGATCTTTTTGTAAAAGTAAACACAAGACTTCATGATTTGACTAAAATGATTAACACTCTAACAGAGTATAATCTTCTTTTACCCAGCTCTAAGAGTTATTTTATGCAATATCCATTAGAATTACTTAGGAGCGAGCAAGATGTATTGCAATTACATGAACTTCTGAATAATATTTCAGTGGCAATAGATAATGTCTCAGATAGCCTAATATCAAATACAAATAGCATAGTAAAGCGATTTCAGGATATAGAATTTCATCTTAATTACTTTGATAAGTACTCATCGTATATTAATTTAGAAAGTGATGAGCTTCCGATTTGCGCAATTCCAGATATAAAGCTTCTAAAAAGCGTTAATGATATGAAATCAAAAACAAATGGAACAATACTTCTTACCTTTAAAAGACTGATTTTCATAGAGGAACACAATGGAAAAACGTTAGTGCCATTAAATATAAAACTTGATGAACTAGGTATAGAAAACACAAAAATTATTGGTTTGATAGCAAAGCGATTACAAATACCATCAAAATATGGTTTAATAGAGATTGGTGGAGATTTGTCAATATTAGAGATTATCAAAAATTATTTAGAGACAGCAAGAAATTTAATGCATACTGTAAAGAAGCCATATTTAGACGATTTATACAAACAAACAATTAACATTCAAAAATTCAGAAAAGCAGTTAATGATGCTATGAAAGAATTACGTAGAAAGAAAGTGATACCAAGGTACCCTCAAGAAATAGCAAGTGAACCACAAAGAATCACAGAAAGTGTGCCTGCAACAACGCAAGATGCTGTCGCAATAGAGGATTTATTTAAAGGCAATAATATACAATTTGTTAACGAAAATATAAGTATACAAAGTGAAGAACAAAAACAAACCCAGAGAGAGTCTATAGAAGATAAAATTTTAGAGCTTGAAAGCGAGAGATATGGTATCCAAAAAAGTCTAGAATTACTAGATAATCAATGGAAAGCTAGAATGATATCACAGATGGATTACATAAACGAATACAATAGACTACAAGCAAAACTATACAAAATAAATAAAATGCTTGAAAAATACGCAAAGCAATTAAATTAGTTTTAATTTGTAAAACATCACTTATCTAAGCACCTTTAACTTGTTTGCTCTTCCTTTGACGCTTCTTGCTTTAATTTTTTCAATAATTCATCAATTTTTGCTTCTTTTTCTTTTTCAGCATCGCTTACTTCTGGTGTAGTAGTAACTGCCTCTTCTTCGCCAACAGGTGTTGGTAGTCCACTTAATGCTTCAGCCTCAACCTCACTCTGTAGTAATTCAAGTTCTTGTTGTATTTGCTGATTGGTTTCTACATCTAATGGCACACCCATTTGTTTCGCAAAAGTTCGCATAGTTGCATCAACTTGTTTACCCATAACTTTGAGTTGAACAGCTTTACGGAGAGTTTCCTCCGATGAGATGAGTTTTGTTGCTTGCGCAAGTACTTCTTGGGCTGCTGAAAAAGCCTCAGCAACTTTAGCCATATCTTTTGCCTTCTTTATAACATCTAATTGATGGTTTAAATTATAATAGATGCCACGATACATTTCTTCCATCTGGTTACTATAGTACCATTCAGAAAGATATTGTTTTGCTAATTTTTCGTTATTTCGCTTAAGGGCTTCTTTCGCTTCAGCTCGAGCTTTTCGTGAACGAGTACTAAATTCTCTTACTCGTGTTTCCATTAACTCCAAAGCTTCCATCATTTTGGCAATTGCTTCTTTTTGAGACTTAGGTGCTTCGCCAGTTTTTTCACCAAACAAAGCAGATTTTATTTTTCCGAGTACACCCAAAAAGTCCACCTCAAGATATATAATAATGTATTACAACTTACTACTCTCTATTAGAATATATAAGTCACATCCTTATTATCTTTTATTACATGAACATATATCGCTTATACGCAATTTTGCTTTAGACTTAGATTTAGTTATGTGCAATAGTGCTATAACCAAACTCATTCTTGATTGACAAAATGATAACGCTAAAATATTATCATCTGAATCTTTGTAAACAAATATTGGTACATCATTATAAGTTATAGTATTATCAAAAGAATAATTCATCTTAAGAATGTTAATATGGCAAGTACTAAGCAGAGCTGACAAATTTTGCTCTATAGTACATTCAATAGAATCAAATGTAAAATACATATTTTCAAAGTAAGTTCGAAAGTAATAAAGTAAAACTCTTTGTAAGAAAGAGCTAACTATCACTGATTTAAAATCAAATTTTGGTATTAAACTTGGTTCAATTGGAACTTCAACGCTTAATTCATCACTATACGCTTTTTTAGTAATTTCAGGTTCAGGTATTTGTATGAGGGGTTGTTTGTCTTGAGATTTATTGGGAATTTTTTCGATAGTTACAGGTTCAATTGTAGATTTATCTGTAACATCTTCAAGTATTTGTTCTTCAAGATGATGCTCAGATTCAATTTCACCTAAAACAATTTCATCTTGTGATGGTTGTTCATCAACCGTTACCAAGCTAGGTTCAGTTATAGCATTTACAATATTTAGAAACTTATTAATTATGCTTTCATCATCAGTATCTTTTAGAGCCAATATGCATCCAGATAACATCGTGATAAATGTTAATTTATCACCTGCAACTAGTGAAAGTTCAGCAAGTATTTCTTCTTTGAAGATAGACTTGTCATAAAAGCATAGCTGCCAAGTAGTTAGAGGAGACACTTTTAAGGTTAATTGTAGTGAATTTATGTCATGTAAATATGTTGAATTATTAGAGGCAACATATAGGCAATAAAGTGCAATAATTTTTTCATTAGTGTTATCAAGGGAATCTAACAATTGCTTAGCTTGTTCAATAAACATATTCTTTTTTTCCTCGTCTTGCTCAAGCTGGTGTAGAATTGCTAATGCAATTATTTTGATATGTTTTTCAATGCGTTGACTTGTCGATAAAAGATTCGCGATATCACGCAATTCATTGCATAAGTCACTTTTAAAAAGTATACAATATCTATTGAAACCCCAAAGAAAAATAGGTAGAATCTCTTTCACAAAAGGATCTTCATTGAGTTTGATTTTGTTCTCATGTATTATATCTAATATTTTTTGATAGTTGTTTGTTATCTTTTCAGCAATCTGCTCATCAGGCTTGAATAAGTATAAATGTAGTAAGGCTATGTTTGCAAGAGAATACTCCTTAATCGAGATTAATATTTGTTCATCCAATGTATTTAAAATATAAGTATAAACATCATCTAGATTCTCTACTGCCATATATATTCCTCAGTGCGTCATACTTCTTCTAACCGCTTTAATCTTTCTTTAGCTTTTTCAATTTTTTCACGTAATGGTTCAGGAAACTCTTCCTTTTCAGTTACTGGCTCTGTAATTCCTTCTTGTGCTGCTAGTTTATTCAATTCTTGATCAACCACATCATCAGTTATATCAACACTGACTGTTTTTGGCTGTATTGCAGAAACAACAGCTTCTTGAGTGCGACTTAACTGCCTAAGCATTTTATTTATTTTTTCAGCTTCTTTTGTTACATTAGGAAGAGATGGCAGTGAGAGAGTTATACCTTTCAATGTTGCTTGTATATCACTCAAAAGTGATTGAGTTTTACTAAGAAGTTGACCTTGGCTTAATTGAAGTACAATAGAATCTAACGTAGCTTTGTAATTGTCAATGCTCATTGCCTGTGCATTATACTGAAGATAATATTTCATATGAATTCTGGCCTGTTCTTTTTGTCCAGACTTAAGGTACTTTAATGCTCTCTGTTTACTTTCTTCAGCTTTCGCTTCAATTTCTCTACGATTCATATCAAGTAGTTCACTAAAGGTTTCTAATTGGATTATTAGGTCTTCTGGTGACTTTTTTGGCGAAAGCCAATTTTTAATAGACTCTACAATCTTAACCAAGAAAATCTCCTCATATTTACATTTACATAGGAATTTAAAAAAGTTATTAAATCAATGTTTATTTTATTAATAGTGAGAAATTGCGCGTATGGGTGAGTTTTGTGAGTCATAATTTACAAGAACAAGCGAAAAAATTAGCAGCAATCGCTGTGAAATATGATAAAGCAGGAAATAAAGAGAAGGCTTTTACGTATTATTTCAAGGCAGCTGAACTTCTATTAAAGCTTGCAGAATATACAAAAATAAAAAAACTGAAAGCACGTTATCTCGAGTATGCCAATAAGTACATAAATAGATGTTATGAACTTAAGGGAATTAAAGAGGAAAGCCTTAAAATTGGTGAAACACCAACAACGTTCCCTATGGAGAAAGTTAAAAAGAGTACTAAAATGTCAGATGATGAAAAAGCTATTTTTGAGGCTATTTCTGATCTAGTTATCCATGAGAAACCAAATGTTAAAATGAGCGATGTTGCTAATTTAGAGAATGCAAAAGAAGCAATAAAAGAGGCAGTGATTCTTCCAACTATACGACCAGATATCTTTAAAGGCTCAAGAAAACCTTGGAAAGGTATACTTCTATTTGGTCCACCAGGATGTGGAAAAACTCACTTAGCAAGAGCAATAGCAAATGAAATCAATGCTAACTTTCTTAACGTAGATGCTGCATCCATTTTCGTAAAATGGGTTGGTGAATCTGAAAAACGAATTAAGGCTTTATTTAAATTTGCAAGGATGATTCAACCTTCAATAATATTTATAGATGAAATAGACGCAATGGGAACATCCAGGGAGAGGGAAAGTGAGAGTGGCGTTGAACATAGAATTAAAACTCAATTTTTGACTGAGATAGATGGTGTACTTTCTGATGCAAATGAAAAAGTAACTGTACTAGCTGCTACGAATATTCCATGGGCAATTGATCCGGCGTTAAGAAGAAGATTCGAAAAGAGGATATATATTCCACCACCAGATTTTCATGCACGCAAAAGAATTTTTGAGATAAATTTACGAAATATTGATTTGGATGATGACGTTGATATAGATGAACTCGCAAAAATAACGGAGCTTTATACAGGTGCTGATATTACATTAGTATGCAGAGAAGCTGCTATGATTCCCATTAGAGAAATATCTCTAGACGAACTAAAAGATCCGAATTTTAAGCCAAGACCTATTAAAATGGCTGATTTCGAGATTGCATTAGAAAAAATTAAACCATCAATATCGGTAAAAGATATCATTCAATATGAAAAATGGGCTCAGCAATTTGAAAATAGGTGATTCTCTATGAGTACTCTACTTCGGGATAAAGATAAAGAAAAAACAAAGACAAAAAGTTCTCAAGAGAAAAAGAAAGGAAATATTGTTCAAATGAGTATAAGTGCTGAGGAAAGATTAGCTGAGAGTGTGCAAGAAGTTAAACCTAAAAGAGAGGAATGGATTCATCCTTTTAGAAACACACCATATATGTTTGTTGTGCCTAGAAACAAAACTTTGCAAAGAAATTGGCTTGAAGAGTGGAGTACTTTACTACTTGATTGGGCTAGAAAAAACAGAATTATAAAAATATCACTTGATAAATTAAAATTAGAACCTATTTTTAGGTGTGGAGAGTATCAATTAGATAAAAGTGGGTTTGACCTACTTATTAATTATATGCTTAAGATGGACTTAGTTGAGTGGATAGATCAAAAAGAGAAAATTATACGAATTAAATGGATAAGTAATGACGAACTTATAGATGAGATTTATAGGTGGGCATGGAATTCCGGAAAAACAGAAATAGATGTATATCAACTTATGAAAGAAAAAGGTATTTGGAGCAATTTAAACAGAGAAGAGTTATACAGTTTATTAGCGGAAATGGTCAAAAAAGGTAAAGGAGCTTGGCTCGATAAAAAGAAAACGATTGTTGAACTTTACTTTAGGTAGGTAAAAAAATATTAAATTAAATATTTTTGAATCAAAATAATAATCTTTGGAATTATAGGAAACTCCTTAACAACAGGATAAGGGAAATACTGGCAATACTCGCAATTAAAGCATCTTGAGTAGAAATTTTATGTCCAACTCTCAAACCAATTGTGAACAAAATAACCATCCAAACATAGAATGGTATCTCTAAAGATTGGGAAAGAATCCATGCATTGGATTCAAAAAAGGATTCAACAGAAAGTGTTAAGCTCCCTTGAACTGATAGAGGCGTTATCATGAAAAATAGGAGCATAATTAATTTATGTATCACAAGAGGAAAGGATGAAATGAAGGTCATATTCAAAGTTAATTTAAATTTTCCATGGCCTTCATACAAACGAACTATCAAGTGAGCTATGAGTGCTATAACTGCAAAGTAGATAAAGGTATAAATAAAATTCACAAAGAATATTATCAAGCCGCTTATTAAGGCTTCAATTATAGTAAGATCGGATATAACAGGCACGTTTGAAAAGAATATTATCTCAAAGTATAAAACAGAAAGAAACACATTAAAAAGCACAATGAGAAAAGGCAAAAAAGATCTGACTGACAACATATAATCGTGGTACACCAGCTGAGGCCTTATAAAGAATGATTTTATCTTTCCAATGAAAGAAAGAGGTCTAATTTCACTCGGAGGGACACGTCGAAAAAGCGGTAGTAAACGCTCATAAAATTCAACTTTTAATTGATGACCGCATTGTGGGCAGAAGATATCATCTGGAGTAACAATTGAGCCACATTTAGGACATGTAGCACTTTGCTTCATTCATTTCACCTTTATGTTATAAACGCATAAATAATATGAAATTATTAGTTGTTAGTAAGAAGGATAAAATTATAATTATCGTCGGTTTTTGAAAAGCTGACTTGGTCTTATCAATCCCTCATCAGAGATTGCCTCTTGTGAACGTTGTTGAGTTTCTTCAGATGCTTGTGGAACTGTTGGTGAAACAGATGTCGCAGTTGGTGTTGTAGGCGCTGCCCCGCCACCTCTAGTTGATTCTCTTAAGCTTCTAGCGATATCTGCAATGAGGATATTGCTTAACCACTGAAGATTCTTTTCTAGAGGTGTTAATCGTAATGAAGATTCTATCAACGCTTCAATATCATCGATTCTAGAATGAAGTTCATTTACACGTATAGTCAATCGGTTAATTGCTGACATTAAATCTTGAAGTGTTTTCTCAACCTCTGTGGGAGTGGTTGATTTTTGCTCTGGTTGTACTTCACTAAGTGCTTTTTTTAATATTTCTGTAGACATTTTTTCAGTGTTTTCGGTCTTTTCAGTTTTATTTGATTCCTCTTTGTCACCACCATCACCCATAGAGACCTGTTTAGCTAGTTTAATGAGTGTCTCTTCTGTCTTTGATTCATCATTTTTAGATGGAAAGATATCATCTTGGCTCATACAATACGCCTCTATACATTTTACTTTAGTAGGTTTAATAATAGAAACTAGCATTATTTAATATTTCCATTAGCCATGTAAAAAAGCTAAAGAGATTTTTGGTAATTATTTTTTTCCAAAGTATACAAATTTTGAAATAAAGAAACCTTTAGTTTCATTACTAAATGGATACGTACGTCTAACAAATTTTGAAAACCAATAATTAGGATACCCTGGATTGCCTTCGATATTAAGAGGAAGTAGTTCAATATCATAATTATTAAGTAGCCAGAGAATTTGTTCTTCACCTTCATCAGGCAGTATTGAGCAAGTAACATAAACTACAACAGTTCCTTCATCTAAATTTCTAAGTACTCCTTTCAGTATCTTTCTCTGTGTAGAAACAAGAGTATTAAGTTTCTTAAGAGTTACACGCCATTTAAACTCAGGATCAGATTGAAAGACACCTGATGAGGAACAAGGAGCATCAATAAGAACTTTATCAATATGGCTATTTATGGATACTTTCTTTGCATTAGCTGCAATGAATTCAATATTATGAGCACCTGCTTTTTTTACATTTTCAATAGCAATACGAAGTCTATTAAGAGAGTAATCTGTAGCAAGTATCAATCCTTGATTTTTCATAAACTGAGAAATCGTAACTGTTTTCATTCCAGGTGCAGCACATGCATCCCAAATTATGTCATTTTCAGATGGATTAAGTGCATAAATTGTAAGTACACTGGCTTTATCTTGAATAAACGCGTATCCAGTTGTAACTGCTTTTGATAATGGTAATGGGATCTTATTCTTAATTACCCGTAGCATAATAGGATAGTTTTTATCTTGTTTAACAATAATACCCTCTTCTTTTAGAGAGGATAATACATAATCTACTGAACACTTTAATGTATTTACGCGTAACCAAAAAGGTCGAGGTGTGTTATTAGTATGCAATAGCTGTACTAGGTCATCTCTATCAAAAAGTTTAGCTACTTTTTTAATAAACCAAACAGGGTGTGAATATGCCAATGCAAGTTTGTTATATGTATCTAAACGCTTTATGTATCGTATCAAGTTAAATGACTTTATTTTCTCTAAAACTTCCTTTGATTGATTAATTATTTCTTGATCGTTTATAACACGCTTTATCAACGTTATATATTCGGAGATACTATTAGGTGTAGCGTTCTTCTCAAATTTATACTCAAACGTAGCTAACCTCAAAATATTCTTGTAGGGTGACGGTAAGTCCTTGAGCGGAATAGGAACTACTTTTCGTAAAATAAAATCAATAGAGTTAAGATAACGGATAATTTCAATAGAATAATGGAACGCAGTTCTTCTTAACTCTAGAGGATATTTACTATCCTTTACAACCAGGCTGAATGCCTTCTTTAATGAAAGATGCTGTTTGTCGTAATAAGACAATATCTTTACTGCCAATTCTTTAGCTTTTTGCATATTCGTGTTATAATTAGTAATCAATAATAAAATATTTAGTTATGTGACAAAAATTTAAGTGTAGCCCAAGTTGAAAATAATGATGATGCGAGGTGTTCATATGAGCGATAAGCGACTGATTAAAGGCGGTATTATTGTAACAATGGATAAAGACAGACGAATCATTGAAAATGGCTATATAATTGTAGAGGACGGGCTTATTACAGCTATTGGAAAATATGATGATGTCAAAAATGAACTCTCATCAATAGACGAAAACATTGATGCTACTAAGGAAATAATTCTTCCTGGTTTAATTTGTAGTCACACACACCTTTATGGTATTCTTCTTAGAGGCGCTCCCCTAAAAATCAAACCACCAACCGATTTTGTGCAAAATTTGTTGGAGATATGGTGGCGCGTTGATTCTGCACTTACACATGACGACGCATATGCCAGCGCATTAGCTGCAAGTTATGAAATGATGCTATCAGGAATTACATTTTTTGCAGACACATACAGTGGACCAAATTCTATAACAAATGTACTAGATTACATTGAAAAAGGTGTAAATGAAGTTGGTATCAGAGGTATGCTTGCCTTCGAAACAACTGAAAGAGAGAATAAAGAACAAGCAAAAAAAGGACTTGAAGAAAATATCAGATTTATAAAGAAGACTACAAAGAGTGATAAAATACGAGGTATGTATAGCATTCATGCATCGTTTACAGTCTCTGACGAGCATATAAAAGACGTTATAGATGCACAGAGACTTGTACCAGCACCAATAACAATTCATACTAGTGAAGGTTTAGTTGATTTATATCATAATTTGGAAAGATATGGAAAACGAACGGTTGAACGCTTGAATGATGTGGGGTTACTGGGAGAACATACAATTCTTGCTCACACAGTCCATATTAATAATGACGAAATTGAATTAATAAGAAAAACGAACAGTAAAGTTGCGCATAATCCTCTCAGCAATATGCTTAATGCAGTAGGTGTGCCACCAGTAGTTACTATGCTAGAAAAAAATATTACAATTGGATTGGGAAATGATGGTTTTATTTTTGATGCTTTCGAAAATATACGTGGTGCGTTTTTACTACACAAAGTGCATTGGAGAGATCCTCGGGTAATTTCTCCATTAACAGTATTAGAAATGAGTACAATAAACGGTGCAAAACTGTATGGGCTTGATAATGAAATAGGAAGTCTCGAAACAGGAAAGAAGGCAGATATAGTAATACTCAACCCAAAACCAGCAGTAACACCAATTTTCGAAAAAAGTGTAATTGGATATATTGTATATGGTATGACTATTAATAATATTGATAAAGTGATGGTAGATGGTGAAATACTAGTTGACAATGGACAAGCAATTAAGATAGATGAAAACAAAATAGAAGAAACACTACTGAAGCATTCAACAAAACTTTGGGAGAGACTTGATATAAAAGTAGAGTAGAATAAAAAATTAGTAACGTTTTATTTTTGACTTTACATACATTGCTAAGGTAACTACAGCAATGCTTCCGAATATCAAGATGAGGAATAGGTATAAGTACGTCAGACCACCCTTTTCCCATGGAACTTGATTATCTAGCTCACCCATGCTTCCAAGTAGGTACAATGTTTCAATAGCAAGTGCAGTTGCTATTGGTGACGAAGTCTCATCAATGGAATATACACTGAATCCCCCATCTTCTTTTTGTAATGATAGAACCCATCTGGTAACATTTTCGATATCTAAGATTGATGAGATACTTGCATTAGTTGTGATATTTAAAGTTGATATGCACCAATAAGTAGAGAATATATCTGGATAATGTGCTTTAGAAGGCCTAAATCCACCATTGGCCCATTTCTGCATAACCCAATTGTTTATTAATGTATAATTTAGTTCATCTACTGCATTTAGCAGATATAAAATATTCACAGCAGCATATGTGGATTCAATAGAGGCTGCAGATTCATTAAAACTACCTTTAAATGCACCATAATCAATCGATGATTTGTCAGACACTTGAAGATCTAACACTAAGTTTTTCAGTTCAGTATAATTAATGTATGATAGCTCATTAAGCAAGATAAGGCATTCAATAGCATAGTAAGTAGAAATAAGTGTTGATGGCTTTCCAGGGTAATATCCATAACCACCATCAGCATTTTTAGTTCTATTAATCCATTCAGCAATTAATGTTGTATTTTTTACCATATCAAGCTCATCTAGGTAGAACAATGTTTGAATTGCATAGTATGTCGAATATATATCAGGAGTTCCCCCTGGACTGGATGCGAACCCACCATAATTATTTGTATCATTTATATCTTCTAAATTAAGAGTACTATTTATCCATAAAGCCACTTTTGTAGTATTAATATCTTCAAGGGTATCAAATAAATACAGAACTAATACGGAAGAATAAACAACCTCAATATTGGTTGTTTTTGTGTCTGGATCTAAATAAAATATGCCATCATCCTTGTCATACATGTCTAGAACATAGTTTTTCGCAGCATCATGGCGGGATGTTGGCATCGCATAAGCAATATTTGGTAAGGTTAGCACCAAGGATAGCACCAGGAGAATTGTGATTAGTTTTCTTGCTTTCACAACATCACCACACAGTAAAAGTTATATAGCAACATAACAAAACGTTTTTCACTAAATTAAGGTTTCTATTTAATGTTTCCCTTTATTAGAAGATATCTTTGGGGTGATTTCATGAATAGCCAATTTATGCTTTTCAGTCAGCCAAGCAAAAAAGAACAAGAAGGCGTTATTTATGATGTTTTGATAGTTGGAGGCGGTCCTGCTGGATTAACAGCAGGATTATACGCAAGCAGATTGGGATTGAAAACCATTCTAATTACTCAGACTGTTGGTGGGTTAGCAGCCACTGCGCATGTGATAGAAAATTATCCAGGTTTTATTGAAATCTCAGGTCCTGAATTAACAAATAAAATGTATGAACAAGCAGTTAAGTGGGGTACTAATGTGCATATCTCTGAATCAGTGGTTGATATAAAAAACGCTCATGCTGAAATTAAAGATATCATTTCTGATAGACAAACATACAAAGCAAAAACAGTTATTATTGCAACTGGCGCAGATCATAAAAAGTTGGATGTACCAGGTGAAAAAGAATTCGAGGGAAGAGGAGTAAGTTACTGTGCTACATGCGATGGTGCGTTTTTTAAAAACAAAGTAGTGGCTATTGTGGGTGGTTCAAATACAGCAGCAACTGATGGTTTGTTCCTTACTCAGCTAGTCAAAAAATTATATATAATACACCGTCGCGACAAAATGCGTGCAGAACCTGTACTTGCTAAAAGGCTTCTATCACAAAAAAATGTTGAGCCTATATGGAATACTGTAGTAAAAGAAATAAAGGGGGGTACTTCTGTTAAGAAATTAATTTTAGAAAATATAAAAGATAAAAGCATCAAAGAACTCGATGTTGATGGCGTATTTATCGCTATTGGCATTGTACCTAACAATGAGCTAGCCAAAAAAATAGATATAGAACTTGACTCTTCAGGATATATCAAGACTAATAAAAGGCAAGAGACAAACATCCCGGGCATATATGCATGTGGAGACGTAACTGGAGGCATAGGCCAAATTACAATAGCGGTAGGAGAAGGAACAATAGCTGCGCTTAGTGCGTATCAATACATAAAAGGAGGAGCTTACGGAACTTATTAAATTTAAAATAAAATATTAATCTTGCACAGTTATTTTCTCTTTAAACAATTTTTCAAAAAGTTCAGCTAAATATTTCTTTGCCATATCAAGTAGTTCTATGCCTTTTTCTGTTATAGAATAATATTTTCTATCTGGCCGCCCAATTGGACTTTTTTGCCACTTTGTCTCTACATACCCTTCTACTTGTAACTTGTATAGTACAACATACGCTGTAACAACAGCTGATGAAAAACCAAATCGTTCTTTAATGTACTTTCGTATTTCATATCCATACATTTCGCGTTCACGTAAAAGAGATAAAATGTAAAGCCACAAATTCTCTTTTGTTAGCTTCTGTTTTAAACGTTGTAATGGAGGATGTTTTTCCATACTCTAACCTTCCAAAGTTTTGTTTTATAGAGTTTTCAGATTATATATAGTTTATGTGAAATATTATACGTTGTTAAATGTTGTTACGGAGTTTAAATAGTTTACCTTTAATTTAGTAATGATGAAAATGAACACAATATCAACTTTAAAGCTAGAACTTAGAGCAATTTGTGAAGAAATACAAGAAACAATGGGTGTAGAAAACGTTGTAATTGTTGAACGCAATGGATACCCATTAGTAAGTGCAGGAGTTTGGCTGTCTAGAGATGAGATATTTGAAGTATCTGCTAGTGCAGCAGCCATTAATGCATCAATACATCAATATAATTGTGATATGCGATACGCCCTCTTTGAAGGCGAATCATACAAAGTTAGTTTGTTTAACATTCCAGAAATAAATGAATTCTTTCTTATAATGACCATGTCAAGTAAGGTTAATTTAGGCGCTGCTATTATAAAGGCAACTAAACGTTTAGGAGAAATAAGAGACAGATTAAAAGAAATACTCTTAACTGCAACAGCACCTTTGATAGAATATACGAAAGACGAACTGAGGGAGATAGAAAAAGGTTTTCAAGTAAAATACACCAGTAAGAGTAAAAATTTTGACATTTACAAATCAGATTTATATCTTGACGAAAGTACCATACACGCTCTAAACAAAATAGTGAGCAACCTTAAAGTTTCATTGGGTCCAGTATTGAAGAATATTGCACTTACCACATTAGGGGGATTTGTAATTATTTCAAGCAGTAATGAAAGTTATGGGAGTGTACTTATGAGCGCTGTTTTTGATACTGCCAAGAAATTACTAGGGACCCTTAGAGGCGTCGAAATGGAACAGCTGATGCTTGTTTATCCATCAGATTATTTCATTATGCAATCTATTAACAATATAGTACTTCAATTGAGAGTTACTAAGGAAATTAAACTTGGTCTTCTGAGATTCATTATAAATGCTACCAAGAAATCCGTAAAGGAAGTCCTTAAGAGAGCAATATTACAACCCAGTGCTAGTGTCAAAGTCCTTTCGGCAAATGTAAATGCATTATTAAGGGACCTGCTATGATTAATATACAAAAATATTTGATAAAATTATTAGGATTCTCGGAGAAAGATGTAGCACTTATAGTGCATCTCTTACTTAGGAGAACACCTATTATAGTTACAGGATCTAATTCACGTGAGAATGATAAATTTATTTCAGCTTTACTTATGTTTGTTCCCTTTAGAAAGAAACTTCAATATGGTGTAGATTGCGTCTCACAAGAAGAACTGAACATACTCTACGACGAGGAAAAAACAGATTTGAATGTTCCACGATACTTAATCTATGTTCTTTCACAATTCTTCACAGAGAAATTGCTACGTTTTAACATATTTAAAGGATGGATTATCTCTGTACCAAGAGGAAGTAATACTGTTTATTCATACATATTAAACAAACATCCAGATGCAACTTTGATAAATATTGCACCGTATAACAGCAAGGTATTTACACCTCTTACAAAAAGCGATTTGGACCTTACATTTGAAGAAAAACTAGTGAAAAAGGTATTTGTCGACTCAAAAATAATAACTGAGAGATTATTGAGAGTATTAGATAAACGAATAGATAAGCATACTTTGTTTTCTGAGGAAATAACTAATTTTGAGGAAGTGTACAAATATATCAGTAGAGATGTTTTAGAAGAAGAAATATTGAAGTTTGTTCATGCAGCTAAGAGAACACTCATTCTTATGTCTAGAATTAAATTGCTGAGAGATTTAAGTAACAAGAATCTAAAGATTTCTACGAAAACAATAAAAACCGCAGTAGGATACGACGGTGTGCCACTAAAAACGCTTCTAAATTTCATAAAGTATGAGTGGGAATCTGATCTTCTTGATGTAACATCATCTAAGAAAGCACAGATATTGGGTGACTGGGTAGAAAGTTTGTGGACATGAAATCGATATTGTGAGGTGTGCATGCATGATAATTGATTGGTTAAAAAAGAGAATTAATGCGAAAATAGTATATTATGGACCAGCCATGAGTGGAAAAACAACTACTGTTAAAAGTATTCTAAGACACTACAAGGCCGAGGAGGAGTTACACTCAATTGAAACATCCCATGGAAGGACATTGTTTTTTGATTTTGGAAATTTAAAATTCAAATTAAACAATGAATGGGAATTAAATATTAATATATGGTCCGCAACTGGACAAGATTTCTATTATGCGACAAGAGGATCTGTACTTAACGATGCAGATGGAATAATTTTTGTTGCAGACGCACAGCAAGAGAAATTAATTCATAATAAACATAGCTTTGAAGAACTCAGAAGGGCATTAGAAGATGGGAAGATTAATAGAAAAATACCCATAGTGGTATGCATCAATAAGTGTGATATGCCAAATAGGATAAATAAAGAAGATTTAATTCGTGAATTAGCTTTAAATGGTGTACCAATATACGAAACCATAGCAACAAATGGGTATAATACTATTGAAGCATTTAAAGAAATGTTAGGATTAATATTTAAAAACTAAACTAGTTATAGTAGCTTCATTTACTCTTTCTAGCTTCTCTGGCCCTTATTCGGACAATTCCGCGGTGTATCGCACAACTTACACAATAATAAACTACTTCCTTTCGTCTTGGAATATATGCACCTTGTTTTCGGAGTTCCTTCGCTAACTGATAATCAACTAGTGTGATGTAACGAGTTACCTTCTTTGCTTTATCTCGTGGAATTAATCTACCACAACTATAACATTGAACAGTACCTGGACGACCGCTTTTACCTTTTGCACGACCACTACTCTTTCTTTTCTTAGGCAATCAAAAACCTCCCTTATGTTCATAGAATTACTTGTCTATCCATTAAAAAATTTTTGGGTTACTCACTTAAGATACTCGATAAATATTTTTACGTATTATTAGTTAGATTAGATAGCCATATAGTTTATTCCTAACTACAACATAAAGTAAAGCCTAAGTGTTAAAACTTTTCATAACAAGTTAACAAGTATGAAGACATGGTGAATTGCATGAGTAATATGAAACTAAAATCAATATTAACAATAGGGAATTTAACTATAGACAAAATAGTACTACCTAATAAAGGTGTAAAATATCCAGTTATAGGCGGTCCTCCTGCTTATATTGGAGCAATTGCTTCTAGAATGAACTTCAGAACATATACATGTTCATCAATTGGAGAAGACTATCCAGCCCAATTTCTTACTGCATTAAAGGAAATGAACATAGTGATTAACTTAGGAGGTAGTCCAGGTCTTTGCAAAGAAACAACAGCATTTGAAATTGTATATGATGCTAATTTTTCTCGTTATTTAAAACTGATAAGAAGAGGATGTACAATAGACAAGTCGCAAGTCAGGCAAGTTATAGAAGAAGTAAGACCAGAAATAGGAATTATATCACCAGTCATAAACGAAATCAAACTCT
>Ga0164318_10000040_pt1 | contig 61281 bp, 52 predicted proteins | sample GuaBasSedimGuay9_FD_113734 | JGI IMG/M metagenome (GOLD analysis project Ga0164318, IMG submission 113734) | Subseafloor sediment microbial communities from Guaymas Basin, Gulf of California, Mexico - Guay9, Core 4571-4, 0-3 cm | ecosystem: Environmental > Aquatic > Marine > Hydrothermal vents... | reverse complement strand
GCATTCTTAGCTTCATACCAACTTCGGGTACTTTTAAGTAAACATCTTCTTCTGGCTGAGAAACTCTACCGTAGAAAAATACATCATTTTCTCCTGTGATGAGTTGTGGGACGATCAATCTTACATTTCTACCCTTCACAACAGATTTCTGAACACAAGATGGAAAACCTCCTTCTTGAATAAACTTAATCGCGCTTGTAGCCGCAGCCTCGCCTTGTTCGGCGGCATAATCTACAAGATCATTAATGACTAACGCATTTCCTGCTAGGAATACACCAGGAATTGTGGTCTCTAGATATTCATTAACTACAGCACTCTTTGTAGCAGGGTCCATAAAGGCTCCAGCCCGCATAAGAAGTTCTACTCTTGGAAGCAGACCAGCAGAAACAATTAATGTATCGCACTTAATCTCGAACTCGGAGCCCGGAATCGTATTGAACTTTTCGTCCACTTTACCAACAATTACACCTTCAACTCGCTTTGTTCCATTTACACTTATAACTTTATGACTCAGATATAACGGTATACCAAAATCTATTAAGCATTGTTGAATATTTCTAGTAAGACCACCCGGATATGGGAGTATCTCTATAACGGCCTTTACATGAGCTCCTTGTAGAGCAAATCTTCTAGCCATAATTAATCCTACGTCACCAGATCCAACTATCACAATCTCTTTACCAGGCATCATTCCGTAGAGATCCATCATAGTTTGCGCTTGCCCTGCAGTATAGACACCAATCGGTCTATATCCAATAATTCCGATTTCATACCTTTGACGCTCTCTTGCCCCTGTAGCAAAGATTACAGTTTTCGCATGTATATCAAGTAATCCCTCTAGCGAGGATGCCCTAACAATTTTCTCGTCATATTTCCTAGGTATGAGCTCAATAGCATACGCTTGGTTGTGAACCTCAACACCAAGATTTCTGACCTTTTCATAGAGTCTAAAAGCGAATTCCGGCCCAGTTAAATCCTCTCGATAGTAATGAAGACCAAAACCCGGATGTATACATTGAGGTAACACTCCTCCAAGTTCCTCTTTTTCATCAAGCAAAACAACATGCTCTGCACCAAGTTCCTTCGCTTTTGCGGCCGCTGCTAGACCGGCAGCGCCCGCTCCAAGAACCAATACATCAGCATATATTTTCTTCATGCCGCTTCCTCCTTCTTCTCTTCCTTTACAAAAACCGTTACGTCACCAAAGCCGATTTCCGAGCCAGGTCCTGTTTTTGTAACCTTCCAGACCGGAATCTTCAATTCTCTTGCAAGAATTTGTGCTATCTTGAACATACAGAAAGATCCTTGGCAATCTCCTGTCATAGCTCTAGTTCTAAACTTTATTCCATCTAATGTTGTTGCGCCTCTCTTTATGGCTTCAACGATCTCCGCCTCTGTGACTAGTTCACATTGACATACAATCTTGGCATATAATGGATTTTCTTGAATAAGTCTATCTCGCTCCTCCCAAGATGCATCGTGGAATCTTCGAATTTCCTTCCGATATGGATTCCATTTCTTTTTCTTAACCAACTCTGCGCCTCTTTCTTTCATTATCTCCACGATTTTATAAGCGATTGCTGGAGCAGATGCAAAGCCTGGTGATCTAATTCCTGCTGCATTTATGAAACCCTCGACTTCATCATATGCTCTTATTATGAAGTCAGCAACTGGTTCTGGTTCCACTCTCAATCCTGCAAAGGTTCTTATGATCTTACTTTTTGGTGGTAATGCTTTTACAACTTTATGCGCTTCCCTCCAGACATAATCAAGACCTTCAAGAGTCGTATTCCGCGCGTCGCTCTCTTCTTTAGGAAGATCTTGAGCATTAGGTCCTAGCATTAGGTTGCCGTCAACTGTAGTAGTAACTACTACACCCTTTGTCCACGGTAATGGAGCTGGGAATAGAATCCTCTTTGTTTTCGGATAAGCATCTCTGCTAAAGAGATAATATTCACCTCTTCGTGGATGTATCTTGAAATGCGTTATACCAACCATACTGCTAATCACATCTGCAAATAAACCCGCAGCATTAATAACCCAATCTACCTCAATCTCTCCTTTATTCGTTTCAACAACAGCCACTCTTCCATGTCGAACTCTTATACCAGTAACTTCTGTTCCCAAATGTAGTTTAACGCCATTATCAACTGCATTCTCGACTACTGCTATTGTTGCAGAGGCAGGATGCCAAACCTGTCCTTCTGTTGGTGCGTAAAGAGCTGCTATTACATTTGGTGTTATATTCGGCTCTAATTCTTCAATTTCTTTTTTATCCCAAATAATCCTAATCCCAGGGACGCCATTACGAATACCTCTCTCAAGTAGCTTCTTCAGCGTCTTGACATCATCTTCTGTTACAGCAACAACCAAATCACCTGGCCAGTTCGCACGAATATCTAACTCATCCATCCATTTTTCACGCCATATTGCATTGCCTTTCGCACATAGACTAGCACGGACAGGATATTTATCTGGATCATCGTCATAGCCAGCATGAATAATCGCAGTATTTGCCTTAGTAGAGCCCCAACCGACATCGACTTCTTTTTCAATTAAATGAACTTCTAAATTTTCATACATAGATAAAACTCTAGAAATACACGCTCCGGTTATCCCGGCTCCAATAACTGCTACGCGTTCCGTTCTTGGCATTATTTCTACACCTTTTAGGTTTTATTAAAATCATCATCTCCTAATATTCCTTGGCTTATTTACAAAAATCTAGAAAGAAAGGAAGAAATAAAAAATTTTTTTAAAAATTAGTTATAAAGAATATGTGGGGTTCTAGATCGCGTATCCGTGCTCCTTAAGAATCTTAGCCCAGCTGAATGATCTCTTAACAGCTTCTTTCCAGACAGCATATAGATTCTCACGAGTTGTTGCGTCCATCTTTGGTTCAAATACCTTATCGATCTTCCACATCTTAGCAACTTCGTCTACGCTCTTCCAGTAGCCTGTCGCAAGTCCAGCTAAGTATGCTGCTCCTAGCGCTGTAGTCTCGAAGATGACAGGTCTAACGGTCTTAACGCCGAGTATGTCGGCCTGGAATTGCATCATGAAGTTGCTCTTAGCACCACCACCATCGACTCTAAGCTCACCTAGCTTTACACCGGAGTCTTTCTCCATATTTTCAATTACATCTCTGGTTAGATACGCCTGTGCTTCTAGTGCCGCTCTTGCGAAGTGTGCTCTTCTTGTTGCTCTTGTTATACCGATAATAATTCCTCTTGCATACTGATCCCAGTATGGTGCTCCAAGACCTACGAATGCAGGTACCATGAATACTCCTTCATTGCTGTCTAATGATTCTGCTAATGGGTTGACCTCTGCTGAAACTTCAAATAGCTTTAATCCATCTCTTAACCATTGAACTGCCGCGCCTGTAATGAATATACTACCTTCAAGGGCGTATACCGCTTTTCCTTTCTCCAGACCCCATGCAATTGTTGTTAATAGGTTCTTTGACTTAACAGGCTTTGTGCCAGTATTCATTAGGATGAAACATCCAGTACCGTATGTGTTCTTCGCCATACCCGGTTTATAAGAAGCCTGCCCGAATAGAGCTGCTTGCTGATCTCCAGCATCTCCACTTAGAGGTACTTCTGCACCAAATACCTTCGGATCTGAGTATCCATAGAAGTCCTTATCACTAGAAGGTCTTGGTTCTGGTAGTATCTCCCTTGGAATCTTAAAGATCTCTAGAATCTCGTCATCCCAGTCAAGTTTGTGGATATTGAAAATCATCGTCCTTGATGCGTTTGAGTAGTCAATAGTGTGGGCCTTACCGCCGCTCATCTTCCAAATCAAGAATGTATCTATTGTACCAAATTTGATTTCACCTTTCTTTGCCTTCTCTCTAACACCAGGGACATTATTTAGTATCCACTCAATTTTCGCACCGGAGAAGTATGAGTCCGGGACGAGCCCAGTTTTCTCTTTGACCATATCACCATATTCTTTTCTAATCTCTTCGATTCTATCTGCAGTTCTCCTGCATTGCCAAACGATAGCATTATATACAGGCTTGCCAGTATTCGCATCCCAAAGAATTGTTGTCTCTCTCTGATTCGTGACTCCTATAGCTTCAATTTGGTTCGGTGAAAGCTTTGCCTTTTCTAAGGCTGTTTTAACTGCTCGCATTTGTGCGTCCCAGATCTCTTCCGGGTTGTGCTCTACCCAACCAGGCTTTGGGAATATTTGTGTGAATTCGTACTGGCCAACTCCGAGTATATTGCTCTCTCTATCAAAAATTATGGCGCGTGCGCTAGTTGTTCCTTCATCTAGAGATAAAACATATTTTTCTGCCATTTTCCAAGCACCTTATTTTTATTTATTTACCATATTATTTCATTATTTTTGAAAAACACTTCTTTATTTTTAAATTTTGATTATTTTAATTTTAAAAAATATAAAAATTTTAAAAAAAAAAGAGCATATTACATAAATGTTTGTTAAACTCTTATGCTACTGCTGCAACCATCCATGCGTATGTTAAGGATCCTAGTATTCCGCCGATTATCGGACCAATAATTGGTACAACTAGACCATAACCCCAGTCATTGTCTCCCTTTCCAGGAATTGGTAATACCGCGTGAGCAATTCTTGGTCCAAGATCTCTCGCCGGGTTTATCGCGTACCCGGTTGGACCACCCAAGCTAAGACCAATCGACCATACTAAACAGCCTATTAAGAAGGCATTTAAGGCAAGACCAGCAGGGCTACCGGCGATTAGTTCATTATGGGTATCCGTTATTCCCTTTATACCCCAGAGAAGCATCCATGTACCGATTATCTCAGTAAGCGTATTCATTGGGATGTCTCTTATAGCTGGTGCTGTGCAAAATACCGCTCGCTTCAAGAGCGGATCTTCTGTTTCTTTAAAGTGATCGTAATATGTTAGCCAAACAATTACTGCACCGACAAAGGCTCCAGCAAACTGAGCCACTAAGAATCCTGGAACCAGAGACCAGTCAAAGTATCCTGCAACAGCCAGACCAATTGTAACTGCAGGGTTAATATGCGCCCCAGAAATCCATCCTGTTATATAGACTGCTACTGCTACTGCAAATCCCCAACCTGTTGTTATAACAATCCAACCACTATTTTGGCCTTTTGATTTGTTTAGAAGTACATTTGCTACAACACCATCTCCAAGGACGATTAATACCATAGTTCCTAAAAACTCAGCTATATATTGTCCTAAGACTGATACCATACGCATCTCCAATTTACAATTTTTTTTTAAAAAAGTTTGTAAATTATTCAAAAAAGTTTCATTAAAACATAAGAAAATCTTCTATTTAAATGTTATGGCTGATTAAAAAGTATTAATATAAATACTTTAATTTTTATAGCACACATCCAAATATTTACATTTTATTGAACCGAAAAGCACAAAGGATGCCTTTAACTAATATCTGAAAAAAATCATTTATAATTTGTTAAAAATTTACAAAAATTTAGTAAAAGATGGTGTTGCAATGACTAGAATTCGGATAAAGATTAAGGCATTTTGTAATGATAATAAAGAAGAAATTTCAGATATAACATGTTTTCTAAACTTGTTGAAAGAAGAAGTAAAGAAAAAGGTCTTCTTATCGATAAAAATTCAAAAAGTTAGATCTTTATCAGAACGTCTTCATGTTAAAGGATGGTATGGAGCTCATAGAATTCCATATTTCATAATAGATAGAGGCTTTATGCGTGTTCGAAGAATTAACGGTTTCAAGAGGGATAAAATTCGGAAAGCAGTATATGATCTAGCCGGATTTGCCTAGAAATCTTACCATCTTAGGCACATTTACTTAAATCTTTTAATGTAAGCTCTCTGCTCAGCAGACAGGTTGTCAATTTGAATTCCTAGGCTCTCTAATTTTAGTCTTGCAACCATATCATCTATATCTCCTGGTACTGAATATAACTTGGGTTCCAAATCATCTTTATGGTCTATTAGATAGAGAATCGAAAGGAACTGAAGCGAGAAACTAAGATCCATTATCTCTGTAGCATGCCCTTGACCACAGACGAGATTTACTAGCCTTCCCTTACCTAATAGATAGACTACCTTTCCATTTATTAGTCTGTATTCTTCAACGAGGAAATCATTATATGGTAAACCAAAATATCTTGTTTTTTTCTTGCTTGTTGTAACTTCATTGAGATCTTCTAGGTCTATTTCTACATTAAAGTGCCCGGAATTAGCAAAAATACACCTATTTTTTGCTTCTAAAATATGTTCCTTCCTTACAACTTTATTTACTCCTGTGGCAGTAATGACAAAATCTGCTACTTTAACAGCATCAATTAACCGCATAATACGATATCCTTCCATATACGCCTCAACGGCTTTTATCGGATCTACCTCACAAATAATTACCCTTGCACCCATACCGCGTAATCGTTTAGCAATACCTTTCCCAACCCAGCCGAAACCAACAACTACAGCATTCTTTCCAGCGATTGTTAAATTAGTAGCGTTCAAAAGACCAAAAACTGAACTTTCACCAGTACCATATCTGTTATCGAACAAAAATTTCATTTTTCCCTCATTGACTCCGATTACAGGAATTCTAAGCATACCATGCTCTGAAAGAGCCTTTATTCGCGTTATTCCTGTTGTTGTTTCTTCAGTAGCACCAATTAACTGAGAAATTACGCCTGAAAGTTTCTCATGAGCATATATAATTCCATCAGCCCCATCATCAATAATGATATCTGGCTTGCTGAGCAGAACTCGTCGTATATTTTTCCAATAGTCGCTCTCACTTTCCCCACGCCAAGCATATACTGTAATTTGAGGATGCTCCGCTAACGCAGCCGCAACATCATCTTGAGTCGTTTCTGGATTGCAACTTGTGGCAAAAATTTCGGTACCAGAATCTGCTAATGTTTGAAGAAAGACAGCTGTTTTCGCCTCTAGATGCAAAATTGATGCTATTCTTACACCTTTTAATTTAGTTTTACACAATTGTTTTGTACGAATTAATTCCATTACAGGCATGAAAGATCTAGCCCATTCGATCTTAAGACGACCTTTTTCTGCAAGAGCAGGGTTCTTTATTATACTTTTATTCAAAACAAACACCACATTAGCTAACACGTGTTTTTTATTAAGTTGCTCCTTAAATAAATAGCTATCGAGAAAAATATAAGAGTTGGGAATAGATCCTCTTAGTTATCTATTTTTATGCAGAATCCCAGCTGCAAGGTTATTTTTTATCATTTCTATTAAGGCCTCGAGAGATGATTGAAAAACAAGATAGTGGCCTTCTTTCGTTGGAACAGAAAGGATTGCGATATTTTTATCAGAGATGGCGCAGATGATCTGGAACTCTCTTTTTGCATGAATGATCCTTGCGTTTTCTAGACCTAATTTTTTCCTTTTATCAATTGTTATAATTTCCATAAAGGCACTACTTTTCTTTAGAGCATCAATCATTTCAGAAGTTAGTTCTGGTGTTATAATCACGCAGCTATCAGCATTTTGTACAAGATCTTCGAGATAGCTAATTAAAGCATCCTTACCTTTAGAAAGTATTATCTCGTGCTTTCTAGAAGTCAGATGATCTATGAAACTATCATCTAATTGTCTCTTATTTTCGATTATTATCTCTAACTGCTTATGATGCTCATTTAGCATATTAAGAAGTGTTTCCTCTATTTTTTTCATGGAGTTATGTATTAACTGATTTGTTTCATGAACATTCTTATCAATTTCTCTCCTTTTTGCCTCTAATTCATCTGAGATTCTTTTTACAATATTATCTAAATCTTCTAAGATCACATTGCTATACATTCTTAAGTTTTTATCTAAATCTGCTATTTTTTCGTCTATATTTTTAATATTCCTAGTCATTTCAGCAACTCTCTGACTCATAGTTTCCTTTTGTGTACCAAAAATGGTCTCTGCTTTATTGCGTGCTTCAGTAATTTCTTTTTCGAATTCATTGCTTTCTTCAGCAATATTTTCTTTGAATGAGGATTGACCAGATATTATGATATCCAAACCTTGTCGAAGGTTCCCATACATTAGAATATTCGCTTCCGAAAAAGCGCTTATTCCTTCTGTTAACTCGGAGTTGAACTCTTTTATCTGTTCTATTATCGCTGAAGAAATCGAGCTCAATGGTTCTAACGCTTGATCGAGCACAGCGTCAAATTTTTTAATCATAAGTGAGATCTGAGAATCTATCAAATCGCTCTTCTCGCTGCTCAGCTTAACGATTTTTTCCTCAAGTTCATTTAAACTCGTCTCGAGATCTTTTTTAGCCATTGTTTGGATCTCGTTATGCGTCTCAGTAATAAAAGCACTAACCTTCTCGTATTCCTTAGAAACATCAGTCATAAAGTCTTTAAATGACTTATCTATAAATTCTTTGGTTTTTTGCTCAAAGTTGGAGAAGATTTCCTTTGCTGCCTGAATTAGGTTTTGCATATTCAGAATAATTTTTTCATGACTCTCTTTTAGAGTCATTGACTGTTTTTTAATTGTAGCCTCAATGGATCCCAGCTCGGAATTTAAGCTATCTATTATATTTTGCTTTGATACTCTAATAAGGCCGGTCATATCTTCTTGATATGTAATAATACTGCTTATAGATCGGCTAATAATATTGTCGATTTTCTCAAGATTTTGTGTTGTTAATTCTTCTATAGACTCAATAATATGCGAGTTAAGTTCTCTAGTCTTCTCAACAAAAGTGCTTCTAATATTCTCTATTGTATCTCTCAGATAAGATACTTTCATTTTAGAGATTTGATCCGTAGCGCTATTTATTTTATCTAATTCCATATTGAACCAAGAAGATTCTGCTACATAGCTCTCTTTAATTTCTACTAGAGATCTATTGAATGTTGCAATCATATTTTCTATTTTTTGCTGCAGATATTTATCAAAAATTCTAGTAACTCTATCAAAAAGTCCCTTAGCTTCATCTAAATTCCGTTTGATAACAATTTCATAGTTTCTAATGACATTTTTATGAATCAGATCTAAATTTTTAATTGAGGATTTTATAACCTCACGATAGCGTTTTATCGAATTTTTAGTTGAATTTAAGAGAGATCTTTGCAAGGATTCTAGCTTTTTACTGAGTTCTTGATCTATCGTCACGCCTTTAGATTCAAGAAGCTCATTAAAGATGCCAAAGATTTCTTTGATTTTGCTAGTATGTTTTTTCTCGTCCTCTTTGATATTTGCTAACTTAGATTTAATGCGTTCTATTTCATCTAAAAGCGTCTTTGATAACTCTGAGACTACTGCATCATTTAGAAGGCTATTTATTTCAGCCAACTTCTCCGAATACAATTCAAAGTTTGATTTCAATTCTTCATTTATTTTCTCTAGGTCCTTACCAAGACCCTCTGTGAGCTCTTTTCTTTTTTTATCAATAATTTTTTCGATGCCATCTCCAATTTTAGCGAATCGATTCATAGCTTTATTCAAATTATTCCTGATTGTTGTTATTAGTTCTAACCTGAAGTTCAAGATCTTATCATAAATTGTATCTAAATCTCTTCCAAAATTTTGATTTAGTAGACTTATGTTACCGGATATAATATTTGCAATTTCTTCATTATGTCCTATTATTGCATTTTTAATGAAATCTTTTCTGGTTTCTATCATTTTTATAGCAGAAGCAAAAAGATGAGATATATTTATTATCATTGAATCCAAAGCTTCTGGTATCGTTTTCTCTAAATTTTTAAGTGTTAAGTTGATTTTGCTAAATATATCTTCTGAGGTCATTACTATTGACTCAAGATCTCGCTTTAATACTTTTTCTGCATTTTCAACGGAGGTTATAATTGATTTTTCAAGATTATTTGATAGTGATTTCGTATTATTATGTAATTCGATTTCTAGTTCGCTTATATCACTAGATATCTGATTTTTAATCTCATTCATTATGCCTGTAATTTTCTCGTTAATTTTCTCAAATAGATTACTCAGACTTATTATATTGTTTTCAGTTCGATTTTTAAGTTCTGATACAAGTTCTTGAGCTAGTTTTTCTATTGTATCTTGGAATTCTTGCTTTAAATTTGATATCATTGGTTTCATATCGCTAGAAATACTACTAATACTATTACTTAGAACCTCTAATTCCTTGTTTATATTTGTGCTAAGCTCATCCAATTTTTTACTAGAAGATTTTTTGAGATCGTTAATAATTCCCTCTATTTTTTTCTTGTAATCGTCTATTATTTTTTCGATATTTTTAATCTCATCCGCTTCTGATTTAAGATAATCATTAATCCTTAAGATGATTCTATCCTTGAATTCGGTCGCTCTATTTAGGGTATTCTCTTCGATGGTCTCTTTATACTGATCTATTATATGAAGCACATTATTCCAAAAACTATCTAATTCCGTTAATAGAACATTTAACATTTCAATAATTTCCGATTTGAAGGAATACATTTCTTCAAATTTTGATTTGAGGCTATTTTCAAGACCTCTGATTGTTTTATTGACTGTTTTTTTAATACTATCTGGCAGTTTCAAGAGAGGAACTAAGACCTCTTCCACTTCTTTGTCAAATTCAGAAAGTTGTCTATTTATGTTTGAGACCAAGGTTGTTTGCTTATTTCTAATAGATCGATGATATTTTTCCAACATATTCGTCGAAATATATGTTGGTGGTAATGATATATACCTACCATCTTCTAACTCTGAGACTAATTTCAGTTTTATAAGCTCACTTAAAGCTGAATCAAGATCTTCCTTGTTTATTTTTAACATCTTTAATATAATTTTCTCTGTCAAAACACCATAATTTAGAAGCAAATCATATACTTTTGCAGAGACATCTTTTAGGAAATTCCCCTCTACAAGCTTTAAATAAAGGTTTGAAGACATATTTCTATCCCTCCTCTCCCTTAACTTTATCTGTAAATCTTCTTATAATTCGAAATACATTAAGAAGACGAGAAATCTTAAGCATCTCTGGATTGTTAGTTGTAGGATCTATAAGGGTAAATGTTAAATTAAGGTGATTTTTATCTTGTTTTAAGAGTAAATAGTTTGTGTATTTTAAGAGCTCAGATCTAAGATTATCAAGTTCTTTTTTGGAAATTTTCGTATCACTATCAAACAAAATAGGTATTTTAACGTAGTATATATCTCCTATGTTAGAAAAAATTTCTATTTTTAGCCCATTCGCTCTAGATATAAGCTTGGCAAGTTTAAAGAACTTTGTATAATCTTTTATTCTTCTCTCTTTGAGGTTCACAGTGATCAATTTTTTATCATAGCTAAATTTAACAATCGATTCAGATTTATTTAAGATTAAATACAGATCTCTATCAATTTCTTCGTAATCGTATTCCTTGAAATATTTATCAAGAATTTCTCCAAGACCTGCTATAAATTCTTTGAAATTTCTATTATTAAATAGACTCATTAATTTCTCTTTTTTGTTCTTTTTGAAGAAAAGACTTAGAAAATCATCCAAGAAATACGATGCGTCTTCTAGCGGAACTATTGTATTTTTTCCTAGGAAAAATCGCTTAATCTCTTCTCCCCGTCTTTTATAGCAAAACTGAGGTAACTCTTTTTTAGGCACATCAGCTTCGATTAACATATTCAGATAAATTCTCGACGGACAGAGCGGCTCTATACTGCACCTAATTCTATCTCTTTGACACGTCTCACATAATTCCTTATGTAGCTTCACCAATGTATGAACCATATACTTCGAGTGCGGATCTTTTCGGTGAAGCCATTCTAGTAGTTTCTGCTCTTTAATTGACATCACCATTTCCCCCGTTCCTCCTAAAAATTTTCAATATTGAGTAAATCTTAAAACTTTTTAATCAAAAGTTTTGAGAAAATATACCTTTCACGGAGTGTTTATAAATGGTAGATTGGATAATTGAGGGAAAACTCGCAGGATCAAGCAGGCCGGACTCAATTCAAGTAATTAGAAATTGGAAAAAAGAGGGTATCAAATCTATTGTTAACTTACTAGAACCTTATGAAATAAGAGTTCCATTAGAAAAGATTAAGAATTTAGGCCTTAACGTTCTTTGGGTTCCGATTCCAGACATGACTGCGCCCACGATCAGACAATTAAGAACCATTGTAGCTTGGATCGATAAGGAGATAAACAATAATAATCCTGTTGTTGTTCATTGTCTGGCCGGATTAGGGAGAACAGGAACGATACTAGCAGCATATCTTACATTTAAAGATATGTTACCGAAAGATGCAATATCTTATGTGCGGAAGAAAATCCCCGGAGCGATTATGACCCAAGAGCAGTATAATATAATTTTCCATTTCTATAATGCGATAAAAGTAAAGGAAAAATAATAAATCCTATAAGAAATCCTCTGAAAAAATATACCATGCCAAAAAAAGTAAAAATACTCCTATATTAAACCAAATCATCTCAAAAAGATTAAGACCCAAAAGAATAATCGTATTAACTGTAAATATTCCTAATATGAATAAGATCCCGACAATATAGAATCTATAGAAGCCTTTCAGCCTCCAAAAAAGGAGTACTTTATTATGATTCTCCGTCAAAAGAAATTTCATAATATTGTTAGTATCTTCTGTTGGTCTTTTAAGGACAATAACAGAGCATCTTTCTTCGTTTTCTTCAGGATTCAATAAAGACGCTTGCTGATGTATCCTATATTGTAGATATATGATAGATATGTAAACAGCTACGCCAGCGTAGATGAGTAGTAGATAAACCATTAGTTTTCCGCCAGAGATATTTAGTCCCAAATAAATAAAAATTCCAAGAGAGAATATGCTAATGATAAATAATATAAGGTATTCATACGCCTTTCTCTTAGAATATTCCTTTAAGCTTGTGTTTTTAGGAAGATAAATAATGTAGTAGGGAACAGGAAATTTTTCAATTTCATATTCCCTTATTTCAAGATTGTAATCAGTTGTTGTAGTCTCGCCCATTGCACTCAACCATCTAGGAATATATCAGTGGACTTTTTGTCTCTTCAAGTAGTAATCGTATCCGCTTTGGAGTTAACGGATGACTCGAGAAAATCTCTTTCAGTTTTTCTCTACCAGTAATTTTCTTTTTGGCAAAGGAAATTACAAGTTCATCGATATTTCGAGCGGGAAGTTCAATGGGCGCTTTCTCCTCGGGGTCTGATATAAACAAGGCTTTGAAAGCCAATTGAGATGGTACGACCTCTCCTCTAGAAACCATTTTTCGATTCACATAATGTAGTTTTACTAATGCACGAGATAGTTTGATTGCCCCCTCATCCACCGTTTCTGCTGCATGTAGATCCGCATAGTGTTCTCGAACACGGCTTAGCCATAGCATAAAGAGCGATAGTATAAAATAGATAAATAATGACGCTAAGGCAATTATTAACATTATAGCTCCTGGATTGTCCTCATCTCTGCTACTTGTTCTGAACCAACTAGCATAGTAGAACCATCGTCCTATATAATAGAAGATCGCAGGTAGAAGGGAAACAATCATCATAATCTCAACATCTTTGTGTCTAATATGCCCTAATTCGTGACCTAATACAGCTTCAATCTCATCATCGTTTAAAATTTGTAGAAGCCCTTCTGTTATTGCAACTTTTTTTCCTGTGAGTATATTTCCAAATGCAAAAGCATTTGGTAGTGCAATACGTGCTATATATACCTTTGGCGGTTTTCGCATTTTTGCTCTTCTAGCAATCCTATTAACCATTTCAACCAAAGAAGCATATCCCATTTTCTCTGCAGGTACTAATCTATATATTCTAGAAATAATTGAAGGGGCGATTGCCCATTGGAATAATGTAAAAATCACTGCAATTGTAAATGCCCAGATCAATGAGCCTTGCCCTAAATATAATGAAATAAGGAATATCCCCATAGTCGTAATTCCGATAATCATCGTTAGCGAGAAAATCATCGAAGCAACCAATTTAAGCCTCATAAGGTTCACCCGAATACTTTATAAGCAACTTTACCATTTATAAATATCCTATTACCTATGCTATTAAATGTATAGGCTAACTTGCTGGGATATAATTGCGTGCAGAAATAATACCCATCGGTGATGAACTCTTACTAGGTATTGTGAAGGAGGAAACGTCATATCACATAATAAAATTCCTTACTGAAAACGGTGTTCGAGTCGAAAGGGTAACTATAATACCAGACAATAAAAAGGAGATAGTTGATGCAATTAGAAGAGCCCTTGAAAAGGGTGTAGAAATTATTGTTACATCAGGAGGACTAGGACCTACTGAAGATGACATGACTGTAGATGCTGTTGCAGAAGCGTTAAATAGAAACATTGTTGTGAATTCTATTCTAGTCAGGAGAATTAATGCTGAATGTAAAGCTTTTAAAGAAAGAGCTCTACGAATGGCAAGAGTTATCGAAAATTCTAAAACGTTCCTTAGCCCATTCGGGTTTGCACCAGCCCAATTAATTAAGGAAAGTAATTCTTATATAATTCTTCTACCCGGACCACCAAAAGAAGCGATAGCTTTATTCAAACAGATTTTTAACGAAATAAAAAATCCAAACAAATGCCTTAAAGCTTTTAGAAAACGAATATATCTTAGGAAAAGAGAAGCGGAAATCGCAGATTTTATAAATATGATCTCAAGAAAGTACAATGTGTATATTAAACCCCTTGTTGCTGAACATACAAAGGAACATGGGCTTCCGGTCGAAATACTTGCTTTTTGTGCCGATAGGGACGAGTTTAATAAGAAGGTTAAAGAGATTTTAAGTGCATTCTCTCAGCGAAATCTGCTCTAAATTTGAATTCTTCCTTTTAAATTTATCTAGGTGATTGTTCCTACCGAAAAATAGCTCTTAAAGAACTATTTCATACTAAAATTTGGTTCTATTCGCGCGCTTTTTTAAATTCCTTTAGAAATAATTAAAATACTAATAATTTCGATAAAGTCCAGAACTTTGACATATTGTATATGCAAAATATACTAGAGGGATAAAAATGATTGGTATTGTAGTAATAACCCATGGCCCTCTTTGCGAAGGGCTCATCGAATCCGTCCATATGTTACTTGGTAGGCCAAAGCAACTTGTAGGAGTTCCCTTACTAGAAGGAGAAGGAATCGAAGAGCTAAAGGCGAAGGTAATGGAAGCAATCAAGAAAGTAAATGATGGTTCTGGCGTACTAATTTTAGGCGATCTCTTTGGAGGTAGTACTTTAAATGTCTGATCTTTAATCGCCGTCGAAAGAGATGATATCTATATTGTTTCGGGAATAAATGTTCCCATGTTATTGACTGTTCTTCTGGAACGAGAAGATTATGACTCTCCAAAAGATTTGGCAAAGAGGGCAATTTCTGCTGGTAAAGAAGGTATTATTGATGTGAATGAAAGAATAATCTCAAAACTAAAAAAAGTTAAAGAAGAAAGGTGATTCCCTCTATGAGATTTTCCCCTCTTGAAGAAAAAGTATTAAATTCCTTGGTAAGTTTGATAAAATTAACAGAGACCGTTGTATCGTATGATGTTATTCGTGCACTTAAAATGGCGTTAGAAAAAGAAAAGGATGAAACTGCAAAGTCTCAACTCAGAGCTATGATAAAGAATGCTGAAGTTGCTAACTTTCAGACTCTACCAATTTGCCAAGACACGGGGCTTCTAACCTTTCATATTAAGCTTGGAGAGGATTTCCCAATTAAAGCTAGATTAAACGACATCATAGTCGAAGCGTCGAAGAAAGCTACCGAAATTGTCCCCTTACGCCCCAATGCTGTTGATCCAATAACAGGGAAAAATACCGGAAATAATATTGGAGGTCGAATTCCTTGGATCACATATGAATTAACAGAAGGGGATAAAATGGAAGTCTTCTTCCTACCGAAGGGCGGTGGTAGTAGTTATGTGGTTTCTCTTACTTCAATACCTCCCTCTCAAGGCCTAAAAGGATTCAAAAGAAGTATAATAGAGGCTGTTGTAAAAGCAGGTCCGAAACCATGTCCCCCAGTCACATTAGGAATTGGACTTGGGGGGACTGAAGATATGGCAATTAAATTAGGTGCTAAAGCCTTATTCAGAAAATTGGATGATAAAAATCCAGATCCAGCTCTTGCGCAACTCGAAAGCGAACTGCTTGAGATGATCAATAGCCTAGGAATTGGACCTGCTGGATTAGGAGGAAATACTACTGCACTTGCAGTTAAAATCGAGAAAGCAAGTAGACATCCAGCAACATTTCTCATTGGAATCGTCTTTCAGTGCTGGACTAATCGCAGAGGCCACGCAATAATTTATGAGAATGGAGAAATGGATGTAATATTACCGGAGGTGTGGGCATGAGCGAATATCATTTGAAAACACCAATTAAGGAAGAAGATATCAGAAAGTTAAGAGTTGGGGATATAATCTATATTGATGGTATTATCGTAACTGCGCGAGATGAAGCTCATAAAAAAGCACTAGAAATTCATGAACAAGGTAAGGAACTTCCCATAGATTTTAAAGGGCTTGGCCTCTATCACTGTGGTCCTATAGTGAAAAAAATCGATAATGAATGGAAAGTTATAGCTGCTGGCCCCACGACCAGTACCAGAATGGAAGGATTGGAACCCGATTTCGTGAGAATATTCAAACCTCGTGTAATTATCGGAAAAGGAGGTCTAAAGGAGAATTCTCTTAAAGCTTTTAATGAAGTTGGCGTAGTTTATGGTGCATACACCGGTGGTGCTGCTGCCTTAGCCGCGGGAAGCATTAAGAGAGTTGTTAATGTTTTCTGGCTAGAGGATCTAGGAATCCCTGAAGCATTATGGGTGTTCGAAGTCAAGGATTTTGGACCTTTGGTCGTTGCTATGGACGCTCACATGAACAGTATATATCAAGATTTAATGGCACAAGTAGTTCAACAAAAAGAAAAGTTACTAAAGGAACTGTAACTTACGCGCTTTTATTTACTTTTGAAGTTATCTTTAACAAATATTTCAATCTGTTTGACCCAAATTCTACCTTCAGGGTGCTTGCGAAATTCCCGCAACACTTCCTTCAAAAGTTGAAGGACATATTCTCTATTTATATAATTTCCAATATCATCTAAAATTATTTTTTCAATTATTTTCTTAGCAGTTTGAATATCTAAGGAGATTATTTCCTTTGCTAATTTTAATTGTTTTACAAGCTTTAATGTCTTTGGTAAGCTCTCAATAATTTCTTGAGTGTAATCTAGTATTTGCTCTCCAAAGGAAGACTTAATCTTAAGCAGTACGGGAAGAAGAGCTGTTAGTAAATCTATTTTAGTTATTATATCCTCCTCTTTACCAATTATTCTAAGTATCTTTCTAATGCATTCCTCAGCCAAGTTAAAGTCCGCTTTACTAATGTTCAGTATTATCTCTAGAAAATCTGTATAGTGATTCAAAATTTCTATCTGCCTCAGATTCTTAATAAAGTCAGTTACATCACTTAATAACTTAAAGACTACTTTTGGATAATATCTAAAAAGCCTACCTACTAAGAACGACTTAATTTTTATGAGTTTAAGTTCATTTTTGATTCTATTCTCTAAATACATAACTAGTGCCCTAAGTTTTCGTGTAGCAAACAAAAGATCTGTGCTTTTTAATTCAATTAGCATAGAAACAATTGCTTGTAGAAATTCAATATTAACTGCACCATAGAAAAGAGACTCATCGAATAGAAAATCTATTTTTCTTCGAATTTTTTGTGCGTAGGCGGGATCTATTTTGTAGACATTTCTAAGAAGTTTAGATAATAGGACTACTTTTTGGGAATTATCGAATTCCAATATAAGTTCGATAATATTATCAATTTCTCTGCAGATCTTAATAACAAGATCATTATCATAAACTTCGGAGAGACTTTCCACGATATTAATTAAATAGGTAATTCCATTTAATCCGAATCTCCTTGCCTGTATAAGTAAGCTCTCAAGAATTTTTTCTGCTCTTGCTTTATCCACTAATGAGATTATACCTATAACCCTCGATAATAATGTTAGCCTTTTTTGCAAAGAACTTTCTTTAGACAAGTGAAATACTCTATTAAGTAAAGACTTTATTTTTTGTTCTCGTTCAGCACCAATATATAATTTAGAATACCCGAGTAAAAGACAATTTAAAGCGTTGATCCATTTCGTTGATTCTTCCATGGATGCTAATTTTTGCTCAGCATCAGTGATTATAAAGTCTGATTCTCCAAAATCCATTCCAGCAATAGCTATACCCAGCTTTGAGAGAATACATACTTGGTCTTCTTCGGGTAGCAAGGGTAATTTCTCAAGTATTTCTCTTTTTGCTCTTTTAACATAATAATTCATACCCGCTTTAACGAGATATTTTATAATGCTACACAATAGTTCTATCCCAGTACATTTCTGGTTCATTCTGGTTGAATTATTTATTGCGTCCTGAAAATATGTGATAGCTTTCTCCAAGTTTCCAACTTTGCTATAGTAATACCCTAATAAGATACGTATCTTAATTTTGTCCTCAGGATTCAGTATATAATTTACAATTCGCACCAATTTTCTAATTGCTCTCTTAACATCCAGCTTTTCTTTGATAATTTCGTCTAGAATATTACTTAGACCCATAATTGTAAAATCACTCGCCGACCCAGATATACTGACCTCCTTTTGTATTCGCTGAATTAAATAGGTTAACTGATTCTTTAGTAGCCATCTAAATGCATTTTGCTGAGCCAATTGAATCTACCTACAATGCAACTGATAAACAGTAAGTAATACCTAGAGAGTCTCGAGATATTACTAATAAATTATTCTTAAAAAGAAATATAAATGTAGACCTAATAACCTAATTCTAGGGTAAAAATACCCCCAAATGCTTTTCAAAAAGCTCATCTAATTCTTCTTTTTCAGGAACAACAAAAACATCTACAGATAGTTGTTCCCCAAATTTCTCCTCTAGATTTAGGATAAATGTATTTACTGCATCGATTATTGGTCTCGGAGTCACATCAGCAACCAATGCCGCATAAAGATGCGCACCTCGTATCAGAACGAGTCTAAAATCCTCAAATGTAATTTCTTTAAGTCTGGAAGGAAACTGGAATATTTCTTCTGCGAAAGAGGCTAAAGCTGATAGAAAGTCTGCAACTAGTAGATGAAAAGATTCAGAAACGCCGGGTAGAAATTCCTTAGAATAGATAAGTATACCATCTTCTCTAAATACGAGAAGTTCATATATTTTTGTTGGAAGTAAAGAGATTAGAAAAGGGTTTTTAATTATCAATAACGAAATACTCGATAACAAAACAGCATAAATAATCGGCGTAATTTGCAATCCTGTTGTATTAGAAACATAGAATCCTAAAATTCCAAATGCTAGTGAAAGAACATATAGTAGATATATTTGACGTATAACTTTCCTTTTTTTATGTGTTGCAAACTTATTAATCAAATATGTTATATACAGAAACTGTAAAGACACCAAAATTGATGTCGTATAGAATGCAAATGACCCAAATCCACTTCTAGGTTTCACAGTAACCCAAAAACTACCAATGTTCATCAATATTGGGTTAGAAAGAAAAATATCTGCTACCATAACACCAACAAAGAAAGTTATGATACAGAGGAACCATAAGGAAGGATTTAATGTTCTCATGTACTCACCCGCGATTGCAAAGAAGATGAATTCTAGCGTAAAAGCCATAGTAGAAATCTTCTGGAATAATAATGCACTAGCTATATTTGTAGAAAATATCTGAAGTAACATGCTGAAGATTCCAATACTAGTTAAAAGCAATCCGACAAATAGGTAAATATTCGTCTTAAATTTGCTTTTAAAGTAAGATCGAATCATTAGATATGCTAGTAAAGAAATAATAATTGTAGCAAATAGAAGCCCAAGAATGTAGAATTGAAGAGCATATATTGCAGGTTGATCCATTAAGTCCACCGGGTTTTTCAATACTTGTATTGAACCTAGGGAATCTTCTATTTAGTGCCTTTTGAAACTTTAATCTGGACGTATATCATTAGAGTTATTTTTTCATTAAAAAATTATCTAGAAACCGTTTTTAATTCTAGCAATAAATAATTAACAGTTTTCTTCAATTTTAGTAACTCTCATATAAAGTATGATTTTTTAAAAAAATAATTATTAAACGTGCGAGAATTATATTTTAACATTTAGAATTGCCCTTGGTATAAATGGCTTTGCTTCTTTTTCTTTTAAAAATAATTTTTCGTAGTTTTCTACAACACTCTTATCGTGGATTACCTCCAAGTCTATAAGACCTGCTTCATAAAGTTGATATATAGGTGTCAGACGTCTATCGCTTTTGAAAGCTTCTAATATTGTCTCTGCTGTAGTTTTCTTATCGGTGTATATTATAAATCGCCCTTTACTTCTACTGATTTCCAAGATAGAAAGGTATTTCAATTTTAACTTATTCGCTAAGAGTTCATCTAATGCATAGGTATTTACTGGTGTGCCTAAGATTTTTATTGTTGCACCAGAGATCCCCCGAATTTCTCCAAGTTCTGGATGTTCTTTTTCGATACTAAAGGATTCCCGACCTAGAACGCGTATCTTTGGTAATTCCTTTCCGTTCCCCGTATCTACAACTTCAATAATATCGCCCAACTTATAATTTGGTACAGTAAGTGTAGTTAAAATTGTTGGTAAAGCCAACCCAACATCTCCTTTATTCGCACTGAAGATATCTATTATTTTGCCATCAGATTTCATTAGTCTAAGAGATAATATGTCCGGGAAATATGCTAATTTATGATCTTGTTCGCTTACAAACCCACCAGCGATTAAAATCGTCTCAGAAGAACCGTAATAATCATAGATATTAAACTTTGTAGTTCCTATTCTTTCCATGGATTCTCTAATAAATTTTTCTATTGAGGGACTTAGAACATCCCCGGTACTAACTATAGTACCACCCTCTTTAAGAAGAGGAAAGTCAATATTTCTTAATAGCAGAACTAATGAAGCAAGAGTGGCGCAAGAGATTAAATCAAATGGGGCTTTCTCTTTCACTTTAGTAATTTCCTTTCTAAGTTTTAAGGTATTTAAAACTAAAGCCTTTTTAGCACTCCATATTACCTGTAATTTCATAAGATTTCCACTAGCAAATTCCTCTCCCCAGTGAAGTAAAAGTTCTTTATTAATTATACCCTCCCGCATAATATGTGTATAACCAAGCCGACCTACACCTTTGATGATGTCAAGGATGTCTTCCTTGGTCACTTTAATTAGTTTTTTCTTTATAGTTCCTGTGGAGGACCATTGAGCCGCTACTGGAAAAGCTGATGGGTATATTGGCCAATTATAAGTTACGGGATATGAATCTAACTCTTCGTATGTATATTCCATTAATTTAGGGAACATTAACCGCGTCCATCTTGTCTTTTTCTTTTCTTCAAAGCGGTCCTTAAGATAATTAATCCAATCGTTTCTCTTCCAACCATCCGTTTCCTCGCACCATTTTTTGACCAAGCGTCTCAAGTAAAATCCGAAAATCTTTTTTTTAAAATAACGTAAGATGCTACTCACCAATAACACCTCACTTATTCCTTCAAATTTCTGAAAGTTTAATAAAATTTAATAAAAGTGGCAAAGGTTCTAATGTATCTATAATATAAGTTAATAAAAAATATTCAAAATACTTTATTTTAAAATTAAAAGTTATTTGGTGATTTAACGTGTCAGTTCCCGAAGAACATAAGAAAAGCGCCCCCAAAAAAATTTCTTTTGCTATTTTTGTGGTGAGCACATCCCGGTACAAACTTATCTCTAAAGGAAAGAAAGTCGAAGATAAAACTGGCGATATAATCACAAGCCTGATCAACAAGGCGAATTATTCAGTAGTACATAGAGAGATAATACCTGATGAAGTTTCTTTTATTAGAAAATCCCTTCTGAAAGCAACTAAACTCATGGAAGCCGACGTCATTATCTTCGCTGGAGGGACCGGCTTAAGTCCAAAAGACGTAACATTAGAGGCAATATATCCTCTCTTAAATAAGGATATCCCTGGATTCGGTGAACTCTTTAGATTCCTCTCGTATCAGGAGATCGGCTCGTCAGCATTATTATCTCGAGCAATAGCTGGTATTTATAAAGAGAAGGTCGTATTTTGTTTACCCGGTTCTCCAAATGCTTGTAAATTAGCACTTGAAAAATTAATATTACCTGAAATAGGCCATATTCTTAAACATGTTAGAGAAAAATAGGTGGTATCTTTGTCCTTAAAATTTTCTATGCGGAGATTAACATATGCTAGTAAAGCGTTGCGCGAGTTTCTATCCACATTTAAATTAGAACCAACAAAAACAGAGAAAATACAAGTAAGTAATGCATTAAAACGAGTTCTCGCTGAAGATATAATCGCAAGTAGAGATATTCCACCATTTGATCGTGCTGCCTTAGATGGATATGCTATTCGTGCCGAAGATTCTTTTGGTGCATCGGAGTATAATCCAATACGCTTAAGGGTAATTGGGGAATCAATAATTGGTAAATCATTTGATGGATACGTTAACCATGGAGAAGCTGTAAAAATCCATACTGGAGCCCCGATACCCCAGGGTGCAAATTCTGTTATCATGGTCGAATTTACAAGATCCTTTGGCAATGAAATCGAAATCTACCGTTCCGTAGCACCAAATTCGAATATATCACGAAAAGGAGAAGATGTTAAGGCCGGGGAAACGGTAATTAAAAAAGGCATTAGACTTGAATCTTTTGACCTTGCATTAATAAAGGGACTAGGGTATACGGAGGTAAAAGTTAGAACGCCACCTAAAGTGGCTTTTTTTGCATGTGGCGACGAATTAGTTGATCCTCATAACATCGGGGAATTAAAACCTGGTAAGATTTTAGAAACGAATAGGGAAATGCTCAAGCATCTAGTTACTGAATGGGGTGGTGAACCTATAGATCTTGGAATTCTAAAAGATAATAAAGAAGAAATAAAATCAAAGTTCGAATATGCTATTAAAATAGCTGATATAGCTATTTCTATTGGCGGAACGAGCATCGGAGAACATGATTTAATTCCTAAAGTCGTTACTAAGCTAGGTTCTCCAGGAATAGTCATTCATGGTGTCGCGGTCCAGCCAGGGAAACCTGTTCTTCTGGCAAATATAAGAAATAAGGTATTGATAGGATTGCCTGGATATCCTGTTTCTACATATGTTGCCGCGAATTTGTTTCTCAGGCCAATAATTTTCCGGTTGCTGGATCTACAAGGCATATTTATTCCAAGAACCATAAAAGCTATTGCTAGCAGCAGAATCCCATCGAAGCCTGGCTTAAGAAGTTTTATTCGTGTAAAGTTGAAGAAAAAGAACAACCAAATTTTTGCTTACCCGATCTCAATATGGGGTGCTGGTATTTTATCTAGTTTGTCAAGAGCAGATGGTTTCTTGGTGATTTCTGAAGATAAAGAAGGTGTTGAGAAAGGAGAAGAAGTGGATGTTATTCTCTTAAGAGATTTTCTAACAGGTGTGTCCTATGAGGAAGATCTTTAGAGACCTTATCACAATAGAAGAAGCAATGAAAAAAATTATTGATAACTATGATTTAAAGCCAATTGGCGAAGAGGAAGTAACTCTTTTCGAGGCTTTAGGAAGAGTCCTCTCCAGAGATATATATTCGCCAAGAGATATACCTCCATTCGATCGATCTCTTGTTGATGGTTATGCGGTTATCGCGTCTGATACTTATACCGCGAGTGAACGAAAGCCTGTGAAGCTTAAAATTATCGAACGTATAAGGACAGGAAAATTTCCCAAAAATGAAATCAAGAAAGGATTAGCAGCAGAAATCGATACTGGTGGCGTAATACCAAAAGGTGCTAATGCAGTAGTACCAATAGAATTCACAACCGAAGAGAATTCTAATGTTTTAATCTACAAGAGAGTCCCTCCTGGTTCTTCTATTCAATATACTGGTACTGATATATCTGCGGGTCAACCACTTCTTCTAGAGGGTTATTATTTAACTCCAATTGACATCGGTCTTCTTGCCGCTGTTGGTATAGACAGAATAAAGGTCTATAAAAAACCAAAAGTTGCAATCTTGAGCATTGGTGATGAGCTTGTGCCCCCAGGAAGTAAAATTTCAATTGGCCAGATATATGACATTAATACGTACACGCTCTTTAATTTTGTAAAGGAAATAGGATGCAAACCAATCTCAATTGGAATTTCTCAAGATTCTGAAGAAGAAATCCTTGGGCATCTAGAAAAAGCATTAACTCTTGCAGATATTATTATTACATCTGGAAGTTCCTCTGCTGGATATTCTGATATGATATATAGAATAATAAATAAATTGGGCAAACCTGGCGTAATTGTACATGGTATAAAGTCCAAGCCTGGAAAGCCAGTAATAATCGCTATTGTGAAAAATAAACTTATCTTTGGTTTACCTGGCTTTCCTACTTCAGCGTTAACCGCTTTTAGAAATCTCATAGTGCCTATACTCCTGAGATTGTCTGGATTGAATCCTCGAACAAAACAGCTAAGTATTAAAGCAAGAATACACCAAAGGCTCTTTGGCGTAAAGGGACGTAGGGTTTTCCTGAGCGGAACTCTTGTTAAAACATCAAAAGGAACCTTCAATGTATATCCAAACTTGAGAGGCTCCGGAGCAATTACCACATTAGCAAATTCTGACGGATTTCTCGAAATACCAGAGGATACAGAATTTTTAGACACCGGATCTATTGTTAACTTTAAGCTCTTTGGAGATAAATTAGTCCACCCAGATCTAGTTATTGCAGGAAATCCTACTAATATAGTGCACCTTATTAGTAAAGAAATCTCGCAAGAGAACCCTAATTTCAGAATTAGATTAGTTCGGGCTAATCCTCTAGCCGCACTTGAATCTGTTATAAACGAGACTTCTCATATCGGAATGATAAATATGATTGATAGAGACACCGGTATTTTCAACAAGAATTTAGTTGAGAAATATGGTAACAAAGAGGTTCGTATTATTGCAGGATTCTCTCGAGAAATTGGCTTTGTATCGATGGATAATCAAATGTTACCGAAAAAAATTGGCGATATCCTTGATAAAAGGATGTCGATAGCTATTAGAGAACGTGGATCTGGTGAATATGAATTCTTCCTATATAAACTAAAACAATTCGCTAAAGATAAAAATATCAACTTTAATACTCTCTTTGAGAAGATAGCTGAAAATTTAGTAGAGCTCCATAGCTCTAGCTCGATTCTAAATGCTGTAAGACAAGGAAATGCTGATATTGGCTTAATACAAAAGGAATTCGTTTCCAAATCCGATTTTCTGTATGTTCCATTAGGACTAGAAGAACTCGACCTCATCGTTAATAAGAATTCTATAAATTCAGAGAATTTTCAGCTCTTCTATAAAATTCTAAAGAGCCCCGCTTTTAGAAATAAGGTCACAAAATCTTTAGGCATCTTTTTAAAACCAAATTTTGGAGAATTTTTTTAGATTTAAGAAAAACAATATTCTATTTTCTGTTTAATTTAATAAAAAAAGAAAAATAAAAAAGTTTATGGCGGTACGAGTACACCGACTAGAGCAAGGACGATACCTGTTATAAATAATACTATAACTGTCTTGCTGAGGGATAGACCCTTCTTTAAGAGCCAATAGGTATACACGATGAAGATCAAGGATAGCAACCTTGGCATAACCATATCAAGGATATTCTGTAGATTAAAAACTGTTGCCCATTGTCCTGTTTCGGGAACATATACTTTGTACTCAAGTCCTGTCTTAGCATTAACGTAAAGAGCACCAATAGCACCCATCATTCCAAGCGCAAATGCCGCAATCACTTCTCTTACAAATTTTAAGACATCGCCCTTTAGTACCGTAGCTACGCCCTCTCCATAGTTATATCCGAATATTGTTGAATAGTACTTAACTAGCCATGAGATAGGCACCCATATTAGGAACGCAATAACAGGGCCAAGGAAGTTACCTCTAGAACCAAGATCAGCACCAATCGCAAATGCTATCGGTAGTAATGTAAACCACATTACTGAGTCTCCAAGCCCTGCAAACGGTCCCATAAGTGCTGTTTTTAAAGCTCTAACCGTTTCCATATCGTTGCCCTGCTCTTCTAATGCTATATCCATACCGAGAATTATGTTGTGCAGGTGAGGCTCTGTGTTATAGAACTCTGAATGCATTCGCATCCAATCTTTTAGTTCCTCTGGGTCTTTTCTCAGTTTTTTCTCGATATGTAGCATACCATGAGCATAACCAGTTCCCATCATACGTTCATAGTTCCATGAGCTTTGGATAAACCAAGAGAGCCAGAAAGCCTTATTTAGATCACCCTTAGTTAATACTCGCTCCTTCTTCTCACCTGCAGCTTCGAATTTTAATTCGCCAAATCGAATTCGCCATTCAACTAAGTAAATACCGACTACAAATGCAACGAGAACCATAGCAATACCAATTAGATTAATGTTGAAGTATGCTGCTAGTGCAAAGCCGAACAAGAAGAACGGAAGTAGAACTGGTCTGTAAAAGGCTCTTACCATAAGCGCGACTCCAAGAGCAGGCATTAAACAACCTGCTACAGTCATAGCATTCCAAATTGGTTGGACCATTGGGTTCGTTATTGCTGCATTAATCGATGCCGCAGCTTCTGGAGAACCTCCCAATAAGCCAAAGATAAATACCGGAATCGTTCTGCTTAAGGCCCAAGGAATTGCACCAAGAATGTTTATCATACCGATCTTATCAAAGTTTCCTTTCTCTATTTCGGCGTCCGCCCAGTGGGTAAAGAAAGCATCTCCGGCTCTAACCATGATTTCTATGTTCATTGTTAATGCTGCAACCGGCCATGCTATAGGCACGAGTGTTGCAGCGTCTGCTACGGATGTACCTGTAATCGCACCTAAGATAACTGCAACAATTGTTCCAGAAGCAGCTTCAGGTACTGTTCCACCACCAATTGTAAAGAGACCCAAGAAGGTGAACTCGATCAATGAACCCGCTACAAGTCCAAGTTCTGGTCGGCCAACGATAATTCCTGCAATGGTACCAACGATCGTTGGTCTCCAGATACCCGTTGGTGTTACCCAAATGTAGTCTAGACCACAGATGAACGCGAGAATCGATAATGCGAGAATTTGACCAATATTTAAAACAGTAGGAGCTTGCGCCTTAACATTTATTGTTAGTGCAGCAAGAATTACTACTATATAGGTCGCGATAGTGAATAGGACTCTCTTATCCTTCAATAACTCCATTTTACCAACTCTCCATATTCAAATACTCCTACAAATCTTTCCAGAAAAAACTCAAATTGTTAAAAAGATTAAATTATTTATAAAACTTTCTAATTCTCAGTTTGTATGTATAAAATCTAGGATTTCACTTATGGATATTCGCCATTTACGAATTTTTCCTATATTTCAATTGAGATTCTATTAAAAGACAATTTTTCTGTGTATATTAAAAAACCCTTTTATATTTCGCTATCTTTACTTCATTTTTTACAGATTTTTTTTCATTTTATTCAATTAATTGTGATAGAAAATCGTGAAGTATTACAATTAGAAATTTTTGATTAAAAATTAATGAAGAAAATAGTGGATAATAATACGCTAGTCTTATTATTAGTTATTCTCTATAATCAGCACTTAAAGAGTTCCCTTGATCAAACTATCATAAGAGTTTTCCTTTCATAGATAGAGAATTAATGAAGCAATACATTAATAAAAAGTAATTCCTTCTGATTTTTGAAAAAAGTATTCAAAATTCATAGAAAAGGTGATACGTTTGCCTCGAATAGTAGACGCTCCATGGAGTGTAATTAGAAAAATGACTTCGAGGGAAATCCTTGAAGGTATTAAGAAAAGTGAAGGACGCATTATTGCTGCTGAGGTTGTTGTTCCAACCGAATCTTTAGTTGATGGCGTTTCCAATGTAGAAATAGCTGCTAGTTTTGGTGCAGATATTATAATCCTAAATTTCTATGATGCCTATGAGAAAAAAATAAATGGAATCCCCGAAAGTATTAAATCAATACGAGAGCTCCGAGATTTTTTAGGAAGACTAATTGGTGTTAACCTAGAACCTGTAAAACCCGAAATTGCCAAGCAACTTGGATATACACCCGGCCGTCTAGCTACGCCAGAAAGCGCCCAAAGACTAGTTGAAGATGGTGTTGATTTACTTATTCTTACCGCTAATCCTAAGACTAATGTAACTCTTGAGGATCTCGTTCAAGCTACAAGAGAAATTAGAGAAAATATTGGTGATAAGGCTATAATTATTTCTGGGAAAATGCATCTTGCAGGAAAATACAAAGAAGCAATAACCCTCGATATTGTCAAAAAATTCAAATCAGCCGGCGCTGATGGTGTTCTAATGCCTGCTCCAGGAACTGTTCCTGGTATAGATCTCGAATTTGGTAAAAAATTTGTCAAAATGGCACATGAACACGATTTGATAGTAGAATCCTGTATTGGAACATCACAAGAAGGCGCAGATCTCGAGACTATAAGAAGAATTGCTATTCTTGGTAAAATGACTGGTGCAGATATACACCATATTGGAGATTCCGGTTTCAGACCCGGTGTACCCATTCCCGAGAATGTTATGGCATACTCTATTGCAATAAGAGGCAAGAGACATACATATAGAAGAATTGCTGCATCGATCTTACGATGATTTTCTTTTTTTATTAAAGCTGATATTAAATTCCAAAAAATTAATGGTAAACATTAAAAATAGTTATATCAACTTTTTAGTTATACTTTAACTATTTGTTAAGATGCTTAAGCAAAGGGAGGAAATCTAATGAAAATTGTATGGTTTAGAATAGATGATAGATTTGTACATGGCCAAGTTACTGTAGCATGGACTAAGATTTCTAATGCAAATACCATTTGGGTAGTTAATGACTCGATCGCAAAAAATCCAGTATTAAAGCAACTTCAGATTTCTCTTGCTCCACCAGGTACTACTGTTGAGGTTTTCACAGTCGATGATGCCATTAAGAAATTGCAGGAGGAAACAAATGCTAGTGATAATAAACGAGTTTTATTAATTGTTTCCAATCCTATCGATGCCCTTAAGTTGATAGAAGCCGGGGCAAAAGTTGAGTTTATAAATGTTGGACAGATGGCATGGAAGAGAGGTAGAGAAAAAATCGATAAAACTGTTTCAGTGACCCCGGAAGAAGCTGCAGCTTGTAAAAAAATAGCTGAAATGGGTGTAAAGTTATTGTATCAACAATTACCAGACTTTCCGCCAAAACCAGAAGATTTTATTGAAAAGCTGAAGAAGAAGGGGCTTATCTAAATGGAGATAAACTTTAGTCTGCTCGGAGTCGGAAAAATTGGCGTAGTTCACGCATGGGCATCAAAAGCAGTATCTTTTTCATTTGATGATATCAATCCTGAAAAAATTCATTTAGTTGGTGTATATAATCGAACGGTAACGAAAGCTGAATGGGCGAAAAAAAGATTTGGATTTGAATATTATACCGGAGACTGGAAGAAAATCCTCGAAGATGGAAAAACAAATGCCGTTAGTATTACACTGCCTAATGTATACCACGAAGAACCAGTAATAGCCTTTGCTGAAAGAGGCGTTCACATTCTTTGTGAAAAACCAATTGCAGCAACATTTGAACAAGCAAAAAGAATGTATAATATAGTATCTAAGACACAAGTTATAACAATTGTTCCTCTCGTTATGAGATTCATGCCTACAGTCGCATATGTCCGTGAACTAATTGAGAAAGGAAAACTAGGGAAAATAACCCACTTCCGAGGTGTTGTAGGACATTCACGTTATGTCAATCCCGATTTGCCTATGGAATGGAGGATGAAGAAAGCTATCGCTGGGGGCGGGGCTTTAGCCGATGTTGGAATCCATCTCATGGATCTTGCTAGATATTTAGTTGGTGATATTAAAGAGCTCGTTGCTAGAACAAAGACCTTTATTAAGAAGAGAAAAACCAAGGATGGTAAGGAAGATATCGTTGATGTTGATGATGCAGGTATACTAATCATGGAGTTCGAAAATGGAGCACTTGGATCAATAGAAGCATCCAGAATGGCCCCAGGTTTTACTGAGCAACAAAGAATTGAAATCCATGGCACAAAGGGCGGAGTTAGATTTGCCCTTGTAAATCCGTTTAAACTTCAGTTATTCGAGGTGGGTAGTCCCGAAAAAGTGGTTAAAGAAATTGAGTTGAAGCCTTGGAAACACGCTCTTTGGCCACCAGGAAAATCCGTATCTGGGTGGGGGTACCTCTTTGTTCCATTATTCCATGAGTTCTTTACGGCAATTTTGGAAAATAGAGAGGCAAAGCCTGATCTCGAGGATGCGTTAAAGGCTCAGGAAATTCTCGAAGCAACATATAGATCCGCAGAAGAAAGAAGATGGATTTCTCTCCCCCTATAGTTTTTTAATTATACATTTTTAATCTTTAAGCCGCGGTAGATAATCATGTCTAATGACTCATATTATAAGATGCTAAAAAGCATGAAAAAAATTCAAAGCTTTGCTTGGTTAGAAAGTAGATCTATTGAAACATCGAACAAAAAAATTAGACCAAAATTGACTCCGAGATATTTTGGCGTTCTAACTCTTAGGATTCCTAACCTCTTCTTTCAAGGATCTTTTTTAAAATTTAAGAAGGTAAATTTAAAGATTCCTTTATCTCGTATACGGAAAGTTGACTGCCTTATGGGAAAGTTAAGAATTAAGTTCATAAACAATCACAGAATTATCGAAAATATTCTTTTTTCTATAGGTGAAAAAGAAATAACCATTGTTCCATCACCAAGAGCTGCTGAATTTTGGTCAAAACTAATTCTAAAAGCTAAGGAAATCCTAGAAAAAAAGTAGTCCTCTGTAATAAAAATTATTCTACTTTTTTAAAAAAAAGATAAAAAGGTTTAGGGTCGTCTCCTAAACGCAAAGAATAGGATTGCTATTACTGCTACAACGCCAGCACCAACTATAATTGTTGTCGTACCTCCGGGTATCTCTGGTAAGAAACCGCCACCACCAGCAGCTGTTGCTGGAGTTACATCTTCCCATCCAGATGCTGTTGGATCTGGTGAATCAAGAGGCGCTGTGTAGTCAGGTTCTCCTGTACTATCATTTTCGACCTTATTAATTACGAAAGTAATTGTTCCACTATATGTTGGTTCATCATCTAAGCTACTATCTGAGTCGTTATCGAACTTTAGTGTAAAGCTACCTGTAATAGCATATTCTGTCAGATAGCCATCATAACTGTATGTCATCCATGTTTCTAAGTTGAATGTAGCATCGAACATGGTCCAGTTCTCGTTTGTTTCTGGATATGCCATGTGCAAGTTTAAGCTCATATCCATGCTCATCCACTCAGTACCATACTTTAGAACCTTGTAATCTCCAGCAGTTGGCTCGAAGACAAAGTTGGGATCCTCACGATGAAGAGCAAACCACCAGAGATTTGGTAAGATCTTTGTGACTAAGTGCGCTCCTGTCTGGAATTCGCCAGTAAGAACGTCCCACTCGGGTATTAGATATGGCGACGCTAAGTAGAAACCATTGAAGCTTACATCGCCAGCATCCTCTAATAGTGTTTCATCTGATAGATTGTAGATCTTGAGGTTGAATAGTAGATCTAAACCTGTATCGTAGTATGTATTTGGCTCCTGATATTGATATTCGAAACCAAGTGTCTTTAATACATCTGAAAATTCTGTGAAATTCTCCATAGTAATCGATACATTCATCGCTTGCAAGAATTCTATGAAATCTTCTGTAACGTTAAATTCTGTTATCTTAAAGCCTATTTTCTCATCATCTACTAATCCGACATCTATTTCTTTTGCACCAACATGGTCCATAGACATACTCAAGCTGATTGATAAGGAACCGTTCTCTCCACCATCGAGATCTACTGTTCCTGATACTGAGAGATCTAGGTCGAGAGCTGTAAGTATACCTAATTCAGAATATTCAGATCTGAAGTCTACAGAAATTGTTACATCCTCTGTTGTGTTTTCGCCACCAGCCTCAAAAACTCTATTTGAATAGCTGAATGAGATTCCCTCGACTTGACTATCCATTGCCTGCCACGAAGTACCCATATCATCAAGATCTGTCGGGTCTACCATCGGCATCAAGGGCAGTGGTGGCATAGAAGAGTCCCATGCAAAGTGGTAAGGCATTGCAGTACCCGGTATTGTTGGAATTGCATATGATAAGACCGCTTTTTCAAAGCTCCTAATTATTGAAGCCACTGAAAGTGGTGGTGAGCTGTCAAATCCGGGCGTTACAAAAGTGAGTGTTGACCCTTTAGGAATTGTAAATGCTAAATGCTCTGCTTCTTCGTCTGTTAGATTCTCCCCGATCGCATCACTAAAGAATAATTGAACCATCTCTGGCGTTACTTCTAATGTTCTTGTTGTCATTAAAGCGGGAACAACGTATGCTACTTTTGCTGTGTTATCTACTTTACCTATTAGGAAGACCATTTTAGTACCTGCAAATGCATCGACGATATCTTCAAAGTAATGGAAGTATACAAATGGTTCTTCTTCTATGTCTGTTGTAACATCGAGATCTAGCTCAGTAAATTTCCAGTCATGTCTAACAAAAGATTCGATTCCATATTCATTTTGGGCTTTGAATCTTACAGCTTGAGGAACAGTCATAACTACTAGGAAAGCTACAATTAAAATTGCTGTTATTTTCTTCAAGCTTGACATCCTCTATTTAATTATCTATTTTACATTTATTTTTAGTAACTTAAAAAATCAAATTATACTATACTATTTTTAGTTATTTAAATCTTTATTAGCAAAAAAAACACAACTCAATTATATATTGTCAAGTATCCGTATAAAACTTAGACTATCATGCATAAAAAATTAAATTTCTAAAAAAAATTAAAAGCCGTTAGCTGATTATACGAATTTCACCTTCGATAGGGATCTTTAGAAATAGATCATATAACTGCAAAGTCATAGTGCTATTTCTAAAGTACAATATACCTTTTGCCTCAATTACTTTACTAATTTTTTCCCTAAAAATAGTTATATTTATTGGAATTCTCACGATATCTTTAATGTTTATTTGGATATTTTTTAATTTTGCTTCAACTATTTTTTCATCCGTTGCCCAAAGCTCCAACTGGATCTCAGTTAAATTAACTTGTAATTTATAAGGATTATAAAAATTCAGTAACAAGGTAAAATTAATCGTTTCGTTCTGAACAATAGTATTATTAATTGCCTCAAAATTAATTTCAAGGTTGGATTCTATTTCAGCATATTCCTCACCAGACACATTGAAGAATATATTGAATGCCCAACTTTCTTTAAAGAGCGTTAATATTCCAGCAATTCTTATTGGAGATTTCTTTATTAATATAGCACTTATTACTCTACTTGCAGAACTTTCTGAATTTATTTTCAAAATGGCATTAACATAGAGCTTTGTGTAATGCTCTATTATTACATCATTCGCTATGAGGGTAAATGCGCTCATATTATCTGTTGTATCGTAAATCTCAGCACTAAAGTTAAAATTCGCACCCGAAATTCCAACTGGAAGCTCCATCGTAACATTTACATTAAATAGTCCTCCTGGATAATTGGTTGCATTGAGAAGAGAAAGTTTAGGAATTAGTTCACTATCAACTGCATGAATCTTGAAGTTAAAAGGAAAAACTAGCGGCAATATTATGGCAAAGCCTTCGAAATTTAAAGTGGACTCATTACTAATGAAAACACTTGATGAATCAATGTAGCCATGAGCAGAAAGCATTATATTAGAGTTCGGTTCAATAAAGAATGGATCGAATTCTATTTTACCAAACTTCGCGTTATCTATCTTAATATCACTAACAATTGAAGTACCCCATCCGGGTAGAGGAGAGGGATTATTCACGAAAATTCTTACTGCGATACTAATCTTATCTGTGGTAGGAGTATCAAAAAAAATATAGACCTCTTTTATTTGGAGCGATTGGATACAGGCCCCATTTATTATTACAAGTGATGGAATAAAGATAATGAGGAAAAATATCAATTTTACTTTATTTCGCATAATCTTTTCCTCTTTTTGGTTTATAGTTTATATTCTACTTATATTAATAAAATAAGATTAAAGTGAAGATAAGCATATCTTAGTTGCAAAGTTCATTTTAGTAAGTTAAGTTCTGGCCTTAACTGAGCACAATTAAAAATGTTGTAGGTGAAAAATCCATGTTTTCTTTTGGAGAATTAGATGCTATTTATAGAAGAATTATTGAAGCAAAGAGCCTTCTTAATGGAGTTATTCACAAGACTCCATTAGACAGATCTAAAACTTTTTCGCAAATGACTAGCAGTGAAGTATATTTAAAGCTTGAAAATCTCCAAAAAACAGGCTCTTTTAAGATTAGAGGCGCTTACTATAAAATTAAGAAATTACCTAGTGACCTCAAAGAAAAAGGAATTATAGCGGCCTCTGCTGGAAATCATGCGCAGGGTGTAGCATTCGCTGCAAGCAAGGCTGGCGTTAAATCCACGATAATAATGCCTGAGTGGGCCCCAATAGCGAAAATCTTAGCCACTAAAAGTTATGGTGCTAATGTCGTTCTATATGGAACAACCTTTGATGAAGCATATAACAAAGCTTTAGAATTAGCAAAGGAGCAGGGATTTACATTCATACACCCTTTCGATGATCTAGATATTATAGCAGGTCAAGGTACGATAGGTTTAGAGATACTAGAAGATCTACCTAATCCAGATATTATTGTTGTACCAATCGGTGGTGGTGGTCTTATTTCTGGGATATCAATAGCTCTTAGAAAAAAACTGGGAGATCATATCAGAATAGTAGGCGTCCAAACTAAGGCTTTTCCAAGCATGATAAAGAATCAATATTCTATCGACAAAACGCAAAAATTTACCATTGCTGATGGAATTGCTGTCAAAAAGCCGGGAAAATACACAAAGGAGATTATATCTAAGTTGGTGGATGATATTATTACTGTTGATGATAACGAAATTGCCAGAGCAATATTTCTGCTCTTAGAAAGAGCAAAAACTGTTGCTGAAGGAGCTGGTGCTATTTCTCTTGCAGCGATCCTTTCGGGACAGATTGATGTTAAAAATAAGAAGGTCGTAGCAGTAATAAGTGGAGGAAACATTGATTTAACATTACTAACAAAGATAATTAACCGCGAACTTGTTAGATTTAGAAGACTTGTCAAGCTAAAGATAACATTACCTGATAGGCCTGGATCTCTTAAAGATGTTCTTACAACTTTTACCTCAGCAAGAATAAATATCATAGATATACAAAGTGAAAGATATGAGCCGAGAATTCTTCCAAGCGAGGCTGAAGTCACAATTACTGCAGAGATCCCAGAACCAGATTTATTAAACGAGATTGTTAAGAAACTCAGAAAAAGTAATATATTTGTAGAGGAAATAAAAACATAGAAGAAGAGACTTAGTATTTACTTTTCTCTATTGTTCTACCCTCTTTCTCCCATTTCTCTTTTATAGCGGCTTGAGCTGCTGCAAGTCTTGCTGTTGGAATTCTCCAAGCTGATGCAGATACATAATCTAGTCCAATCTTGTGGCATATCTCAATACTTCTAGGATCACCACCATGTTCTCCGCAGATTCCGATTTCTATGTTAGGATTCGCTTTTCTAGCATGCTCAACTGCATACTTCATTATGCCACCAACGCCATCCTTATCAATCGTTTTAAATGGATTATACTCAAGAATACCCTTTTCAATATACGCTGGGATAAATGCTCGCTCTGCATCATCTCTAGACCATCCATGCATAAATTGAGTTAAGTCATTTGTACCAAATGAGAAGAATTCACTAATTTTTGCAAAGTTTCCGGCAAGAAATGCAGCTCTTGGCGATTCTATCATTGTACCAAGTTTTACATCGAGTTCCATGTTGTATTTCTCGGAGACTTCCTTAATTACTTTTCGAGCGATTTCATTTAGATATTTTAACTCAGACTCGACAGCGATACCAGGCATCATTATCTCTAAGATCGGATTCTTACCCTCTTTCTTTAGCTCTACCAAGGCCTCTAGCGCAGCTCTTATTTGTGCTTCATAGACCTCAGGATAGACAATACCTAATCTACATGCTCTGAAGCCCATTTGAGGATCTGAGTCTTTTACTGCTCTAACTTTTTGTATAAGATTCCACATTCTTGTTAATTCCTCTTCGCTGGCTTCGCCGCTTATCTTTTTCTTGTAATATTCTTCAACCATCTGTTCTGGATCGAAAACCAACGCATAGAATTGAACATCGAGCAACCTGACAATAACTGGCTTGTTATCCATGAGCTCAAGAATAGATCTGAAGTCTTTCTTTTGTAATGGAATCAATTTCTCAAGTGCTTTTCTTCTTTCTTCTTCAGTTTCCGCTAACATTATTTCAAAAACTATGTCTGCTCTACCACCTCGAACGAACATATTTTCTGTTCTCGCTAATCCAATGCCTTCTGCTCCAAACTCCAATGCCCGCTTAATATCTTCTGGCCGTTCAGCATTAGCTCTTACGCCTAGTTTTCTAAATTCATCACACCATGAGAGTAGTTCTTTAGCCTCATCTGTTAGACCTGGAGCTATTGTAGGTAATGCGCCTAGATAAACCTCTCCAGTAGTTCCATCGACAGTAATTATATCTCCTTTCTTAACGGTCACATTATTTACTGTAAATATCTCCTTTTCCAGATCTATTTTTATCATCTCGGCGCCTACGACTGCAGGTTTACCCATTGCTCTCGCAACTACTGCAGCATGAGATGTCATTCCACCTCTCGCTGTAAGTATTCCCTCCGCGGCGTTCATACCCCCAATGTCATCTGGTGTCGTTTCAGGTCGGACTAGGATTACTTTCTTATTGTTTTCTTTGACTAGTCTTTCAGCTTCTTCTGAGCTAAATACAACTTCTCCTACAGCTGCACCCGGTGATGCAGCCAAACCTTTTGCAATAGGTGTGTTATTTTCCCTAGCTTTTGGATCTACCTGTCTATGAAGAATACCCTCTAAAATTTCTGGCTTTATTCTCATTATGGCTTCATCTTTTGTGATAATTCCTTCCTTAGCCATGTCTACTGCAATTTTTATAGCCGCTTTAGCTGTTCTTTTTCCGGTTCTTGTTTGAAGTAACCAGAGTTTTCCACGCTCTACCGTAAATTCAATATCTTGCATATCCTTATAATGTTGCTCTAGTTTCCTTGCAACCTCTACTAACTGCTTATAGACTTCAGGCAATTCGTTCTTTAACTCCTCGATCGGCTTAGGTGTCCTAATTCCAGCTACAACGTCTTCTCCCTGTGCATTCGGTAGATATTCACCATAGAATCTTTTTTCACCAGTAGATGGGTCGCGTGTAAATGCTACACCTGTTGCAGAATCCCAACCCATATTTCCAAAGACCATCATAACAACATTAACAGCCGTACCCCAGTCATCGGGAATTTTATGAATCTCCCTATATTTTATAGCCCTCGGATTATTCCAAGATTCGAAAACAGCCATTATAGCTCTCCATAATTGTTCCTTGGGGTCTTGCGGAAAATCTTCGCCTGTTTCCCTTTTGTATACTTCCTTAAATTTTTCTACAATCTTTTTCATTCCTTCAGCAGGAATTTCTGCATCCGTCTTTGCCCCATACTCTTTCTTTACTTCTTCAAAAGCTTCATCAAATTTTTCTTTAGGTATGCCCATAACTATGCTACCAAACATTTGTATTAATCTTCTGTAACTGTCGTAAGCGAATCTCTCATTGTTTGTTAATTTTGCTAGACCTTTTACTGCCTCATCATTAAGCCCAACATTTAGTATTGTATCCATCATTCCTGGCATAGAAACAGGAGCTCCTGAACGAACGGAAACTAATAGCGGATTATTGGGATCCCCTAGTTTTTTGCCCGTTTTTTCCTCTAATTTTTTAAGATGGTTCTCGACTTCTTCTCTTAATCCATCTGGCATTTTCTTACCTAGACGATAGAATTCAATACAGGCCTCGGTTGTAATAGTAAACCCTGGTGGAACTGGAATGCCCAAGCGAGTCATTTCTGCTAGTCCCGCGCCCTTACCGCCTAATAGCATGCGCATCTTTGCGCTGCCTTCTTCAAAATCATATACAAATTTCTTATGCGACATAGATATCCCCTTTTGTTAAATTAGCAATCTATTTGGATGCGATGTAAAAGTTGATTTGGATCTAATTTTAAGGAATACCTAATGATTTATAGTTTATATTAATTTTTTTATGTTTTCTGGACGTTTCTTACATCTTCAAGAGAATTATTATCTATTATCTAATAGATGCAATTATGAAAAATTCCTAGTCGTCGCATAGCGACTACGCATACATATAGCTTTTTCTAATATCGCCTCTCTAGTCCAAGGAAGACTTTTCCAAGACTGTTAAGTTTCCCAAGCGATAGGCTGTAGGATCTCAGCCAGAGAGGTTATTTTAATATTTGAGACGTCTGGTTGCAAGGTGAAGTTTCGGCGTTATGAAAAGCACCGCTAATATGGCATTATTTTGCAAAGAACTAGCGTCTCATGGTGGAAAATTAAAAGAAAAAAATACATCAATAAAAAATATATTTTTAAATCTTAAATACTTCTAGTGAGTTTTTGAAACTAATTTTATAAATATTTGGAGAAGATAAAACTAGCTTGTTTTTAATGTATCAATTTTTTTACTATTAATTACATATACAGGCAAATAATGAGAAATTTATCAGATTAAATTTTATTGGTAGATTGAGATCTACCAATATCTGCGCCTACGTTCGTATCTCTTTTGAGACATATTGTTATTTCTGTCAATAGATTCTTCGGCAATCTCTTCTTTAGATTTGAAGATTTTACCGCCTCTAGCAACAGACAATCTCATAGATTCATTGAATAATGTAATTCTTGCGTTATCTATATAGTATGTTTCATTGACTTCTACTTCATCTATGGAATCATTCCATAGGGACATCAGAATTACACCCGTATCATCGCCGACTAATGCTTCTGCAACTCTATGTTGCTCGCCAGTAGTGCGTGAATAAACTACTTTTGGTTCATTTTTCTCAAGGACTCTTACTCGTATACTTATATTTCTCGAACGAGGAGTCAGATCCGAAACCTTAACAAGGTTTTGTGCTTCAAAACTAGACAATTTTTTCCACTCTAATTCCTTTTTTTCTTGATGAGAAGAAAGCTCATCAAATATATATAGGCATATCATTATATAAAAAGATATGCTTTTATTTTTTGCATTTCCAGAACTTTTCGAGATGCACCATTAGTAATTTAGAGGCAATATTTTTAGGTTAATTTATATTAATTACATGGTTTAAAATAATATCATATACTATCCCTTTTTCATGTTTTTAAAAAAAATAATACGAGGTTAAATGTATTGAAGAAAGAAATACCGTTAATTCTTGTAGTATTAGTTATCATCACAGTTATGAACATCCCGACAGATTTATCTACTGAGGACCAGAATACTATTGCTGTAAATAAACTTTCTAAGGAGCTAAAATATCTTCTTTCATCTCAGAGCCCAAACATACCATTAGTAAAGGGTAGGGTTCCAGTAATTATAGAATTAAAAGGCGCATTCATTCCATATAAAATTCTAAAAATTAAAGAGGATACATATTATTCGCTTCAAAATGCTGAATCTTGGAACTCGATAGAAAAACTATTGGATAATATGCGGCGTAAAATTAAAAATTACTTTAGATCTGTATACGAAGAGAAATTTCAACAAATTGAGCAAATAATTTCTTCAGGCGATGGAATCTTTGGCTATAGGCTTTACACAATTGGTGCAGTTTCAGCATTAGTTTGGCCGGATCAATTAGACGATCTTGCGCAACTGCATATCGTTAAAAGAATATCTTTAGATCATATCTTTCGGATTCAATTAAATATTGCAGCAAAGGCAATTCACGCAGATATTTGGTGGAATGAGGGTTATACCGGTAGTAATTATCTCAACGATAGTGTTGCAGGAATCGAAGTTGCTGTTTTAGATACTGGAGTATACATGGAACATCCTGCTCTTGCTGGGAAAGTTATCGATTATAGGAATTTCTCTGACGATGCTAATGCGTCTGATTTAAATGGCCACGGAACTGCAGTAGCTGGCGTCATTGCTAGCCAAAGCGACACCTATAGAGGCATTGCTTATGGTGCGAACATAATAAACGCTAAATGCATGAACGCTGATGGTAACGGTTACGAAAGCTGGATTATGGCTGCTGCAGAGTGGGCTATAACAGAGGCAAATGATACAGCAGAAATCATTAACACAAGCCTGGGGGATAATGAATCCCCCTACGATGGAAATACTACGATGACTCGTTTTGTAGATGCTGTTACAGATTATTACGATGTAATATGGGTAACCGCGGCAGGTAATTATCCACCTGGGAATCCTGAAGATAATCGTATTAATGTTCCAGGGGATGCTTTTAATGTAATAACTGTCGGTGCTATGAATGACCAAAATACCGAGGTAAGAAGTGATGACTCCCTCGCCGGATTTAGCTGTACAGGACCAACTCAAGATGGTAGAATTAAGCCTGATATAACAGCACCAGGATATGCAATTTATACCACCACGAAGGATGGAGGATTCGCCAATGAATATGGGACAAGTTTCGCTACACCTGTCGTATCCGGTGCTGCTGCGCTTATCTATCCATATCTTATTGAAAATATTTCATATGAAATTTCCTCACTAATGAAGGCATTACTAATAAATTCTGCTGATGATTGGGGATACCTGGGTGCTGATAATGAAACTGGGTGGGGGTACATAAACTTAGCTAATGCTTGGAATCAAAGGAATTACTTACGACAAAATAAGCTTGAAAGCGACGCTCACGATTATTACAGTATTAACTTAAATGAAGGTGATAAACTAAGAATAACTTTAGTATGGAATAGACGCACATCTTCTAGTTCTGCAGCAATATTCGCGGGTAGTGCTAACTTCTATAAATTAAGTGATCTTTCATTAAGAATATATTTACCAAATGGAACTTTATACAAAGTATCAGATTCTGCAGTAGATAACGTAGAGCATGTATATATTAATTATGCGCCCGCTTCGGGAATCTATATCCTAGATGTTTATAACAAAGAGTCTGATGCCTCGATCGATGCAATGGGTGGTGAAATCTACTCCTTAGTAGCATCAAAGCCGTTATTAGATGGAGTAGTAGCAATTCCGTTGAGATTAGCGGTCTCATCAGAAAATGAAGTTCTTGATTCAGAAAGCTTCTTTGCTCAAGTCAATGTGACGAACAAAGGTAATACGACAATTGAGGATATTAGCGTAAACATCACTTTACCCGAAGGAGTTATTCTTGTTAACAGCAGTAGATACTACCACATAGATTCTCTTGAGGCGAACGAATCAGTAGCCATCACTTTTAAACTTAGGCCGTATAGTATTGGTACGTATAAGATAAGAGCCTTCGCTGTCTACACTCAAGAAGATATGTTTCTGAAGATCGACAATAGTACAGAAGTAACTATAATTGATGATGATTCGGATGGCCCAGATATAACATTTAATATGCCACAGAAATCGCTTATAGCATTCTTTTCGGTAAGCATTGAAGTAACTGTAGAGGATCCGAGCGGAATTAAAACCGTAATTTTATACTATCGCTTGGGGAACCCAACTATAAGCGACTATTCATATGATGGAAAAATAACAATGGTACTCGATCCAAATACGGGAAAATATATTGCTTCAATTAGTATAAATCCGCTCTGGCATGGGAAATCACTTTACATAAAATTCAAGGCCATAGATAACGATAATGATCGCCCAAACGATGAAGCAATAACTTGGTCCGAATCTATAAATTTAGGTTCGGTTTCTGCATTACCTATAGCAATGATCGGCGGTATAATTGTTGCTGCTATAGTCATTGCATATCTAATAATTAGGAAAAGATAACTTTCTAAATTCATTTTTTAATTATTTTTGGTGGTACATTATGTTTAGATCAGTAAGAGATAAGGATGTAATTGTGAGATTAGGATATCCAAAAGTGACACCTTTAATTTCCTCCGGTGATTTTGAGAATGGAAATTTAATGGCCGCTACTTGGCATACGCATTTATCAGGTATACCGCCACTCTATGGAGTCTCTATAGCTCCAGATAGATATACCTACAAACTAATTAAAGAAACTGGAGAATTTGGTGTAAACTTTCTGCCATTTCGACTATATGAGCTCGTGTGGAAATGCGGTTTGGTTTCCGGGGCAAACGTAGATAAATTCGAGAAATTTAAAATAAGGAAAATGCGGGGAAAAGTTATAAAGGCCCCACTTGTTGAGGAAAGTATTGTTATTTTAGAATGCAAAGTAACAAAAGATGTTAAAGTAGGAGATCACGTATTTTTCGTTGGAGAAATTGTACACGCGTGGGTTAGAGACAATCTTCTTCTTTCAAAGGGAATTCTCGATATAACAGGGGATAAACATGTTTATTATCTTGGAAGAGGTAATTTTTGTACAATTGATAAAAATACAGTTAAATCACTAAAAAATTAGAAATTTAGTAAGGTGTCTATAAGTGACAGTAAGTCAAGCTGAAATACTTCAATTAATAGAAAATGTAAGAAAAGCCATGTTAGATGACTTTGAATTTAAATTGCATGAAGAATTTTTTTATTTAACTCGATATCTACGCTATGAAAGCCAGGATCCCTGTAAAGAAGTCGAAATCGCAATAAAAGTCATTGAAAAAGCTCCGATAAATTCAGAAATTGCTTATATGAAAGACGAACTCATGAGCGTCTTAAATACCATTAAAGAAAATTGTAAAAAACTTGGTAAAAAAGCAACAAGAAAAAGGAAGAAAAGCAAACCGGACCACAGGGATACAATATTCTAATCCATTATTATTTTTTTACGATAGAATTTAAGATTCCCCCAATTTTTAAGTAAAAATAAGAAATCCATCGTTAAGTTCGCTCTTTGTTTCATATTTTCCCCTGGGAGACCACCATCATTTTGTTGCATTGAAGAGATTTTTTCAATCAATTGTTTAATTACAGTGCTCTCTCGTAAAAACTGGCATTTAATGAAACAATTAATCGCCCAGATGAGAGTGTCTATATCTAGTTCTAATAGCTTATTGGTAAGAGAATGAAAGACCTTTAGAGCGTTTTCATCATCATTTATTTTGCATAAAATCGACACTAATATGAAAGAAGAGTGTACAAATCCTTTTAACAAGTTATTATCCTGTAGATTTTTCCTGAGAAAAGCCAACCCCAGCTTTAATTTCTCTTGTGGTATAGAATTTAGGCTGAGAAGCACATCTAGGACGTTTACAGTTTCAAAAATTCGTGTTTCTATTTTACCTGGACGTAACCAATCGGGTACTTCTTCTGGTAAATTTTCAGGTTCTTCCCAAAAGCCTTCTTCTTTCTGTTTTCTCAGCAGAAAATTAACAGCATTTTTAACAGCAAGTCCTTTTGTCAGTTCAAAATCGATTAAAACACTCAACCTCGAACATGTTTCAAAAATAGAACTTGGTGCATTTTGTATTCTAAATATCGGAAAACCTCCATCATCGTTCTGATCGTAAAGTAAATAAAAAGCAACCCCAAACATATCAAAAGGCTTATTTCGGATTTTTTTTATTGCCTCCTTATTAAGGAAATCCCCATGTCTATCTACAAAATTAAGGGCAGACGTAATGTCAAACATAGTTAATCACATTTGATAGAATTCTTATTTTAGTATTAAAAAAGGTAATAAAAAAGTGGAAGTATCTATTCTCTTTTAAGTCCGATTACTGTCTGCGTATGGTCAACATACCAACGAACTTTATCTTTAAACCACTTCCAAAACTTAACGTATGCATCAAAGTTATCAGCTTCAAGTATCATAAAGCCATTATACGTTGTTCCCCACGCATGATCATTAACACTGATCATCTTAACTTCTGGAGGCATTTCTTTTACCATTTTTTCCCATTCACTTTTTGCTCTTTCTTCTTGTTCCTTCGTTAATTCTTTAAATTTAAAGAAAACTAGAATTGAGTACTTCATAATAAGCACCAATATAATATTTCTTTTCATCTCTATTTAACATTAGCCCATAATTTTGATACTACAAGAACAACGATAAAATTAGACCAAATGCTACAAGTGTTGCTAACATTTCCCCTTCATAGGCATCTAGTGTTCGGTCATCAAAGACTAGTTGCCGAATAAACCATAAGGATAATCCGTCGAGAAATAACAAATATAACACATTTAGATTTGTGGTTACGGGAACTAACAACGCGATAATTCCAAAAATCAGCGTTATAATTTGGATATTTGAACCAACGAGATTCCCCAGACTTGCGATTATTTGTCCTCTTGAGGTTAATATATAGTTCATTGCTATATCATATGCAGCTCCAGCTATCCCAACGATTATGGATACTATTATTACTGGTTCACCGATTGTAGAAATTATACTTCTAAAATTATCTAAGATCCCTAGTATGCCATCTGAAATAAACTCTCCTCCAAGTGTTACTGAGAACGCTCCTATCAATGTAATAACTATAGATTCATTTAGTGTGAGATCCGATTTTATTCGCTCAAAATGTGTGGTTTTAATATATTTACTCATGTAAAAGAAGTAAGTAAAATAAGTTATTATGAGAATTACTCCACCAAATTGAGGCAATAATATCGGACGTTTGGACTCTGCGCCAATAGTAAAGAAATTAAGCAGATTTAGAAATACCAATAAAAATATCGTAAAAACAGTCCAGCTAATAACCTCAATCTCTCTTGCTAAAACCTCCTCAGGAACTATTAAAATTTTCTTACCCGTCTTTCTAGTGATAATACCGAGTAAAAGCAGATTGAAGTTCATAGAGAAAGTTAATGATAAAACTGCGATGGTTATAATTTCAGTACTTCCAGTAATGAAAGAAATATAAATAGAGAATATCGTTATCGCTAGTTCTGCAGATATAGCAGTTAAGCTAGTAAGCAAACCTACTAAGTACTCTGATAATGTAAAATGATAAGCGAAACCATTTACACCTTCTGCCAACCAATCGCTAGGTTTCGAAACTAACCAGAAACCAAGAGGCCAGAAAAGAAGTATACTAGTAATGGGTGTTGTATATGCTAGATATATAATTAGAGCTAGAAACTCGTAGAACAAGAAAATTTTATCAAATTTGCTTATTTTAAGGAGCTCCAATAGGCGTTTTATTTGCATTATTGTTTCACCATAGTTTTTTCCGGAAATTTCCGAATATTTCTACCTCGATCTCTTCTTTACTTTTGTTCAATAGAATTGTATCAGATGAGGTCAGCTACATCATCTTTTTCATCAGAGGAGCGCTATCATCATTATTTCTAGTTTTCTTAATTTTCACTAATAATTTAATAACTACATAAGCTTCTTTATATTTTTGCTATAAATATTACGATTATGCATAATAGGAGCGTTTTATTTATGGATATATTCGAATGCATTAAAGGTAGGAGAAGTATTAGATCTTTTTCGAATGATCCTATTAGCGATGATGATATTAATAAAATATTAGAAGCAGGAATCTGGGCTCCTAGTGCGGGTAACATGCAAGCATGGGAGTTTGTTATTGTAAGAGATAAAAAATTAAGACAAAAGTTGGCAAAAGCCGCATATAATCAGGATTTTATCGCAGAGGCCCCGGTTTGCATTGTTGTATTTGCTAATATGAGAAGATCTGCTTCGAGATACGGTTCTCGGGGATCCGATTTTTACTGCTTATTGGATGCCGCTGCTGCCACACAAAATATGCTTCTTGCGATACATGCACTAGGGTACGGCTCCGTTTGGATTGGTGCTTTTAATGATGATGCTGTAATGAGAATTCTTAATGCTCCAGAATATTGTAGACCTATTGCAATATTACCTGTAGGAAAGCCCTTAGAGAAACCATCTCCACCGAGACGCCTTCCAATATCAAAGGTTTTACATTTTGAACAGTTTTAATACATCCCTCTTAGAGTTAATTATTATAGAAGATATCCAGTATATACTTTAGATGAAACCAATTATCTTGAGAGTTGAATCATGGCATTTTCGGCACCATACATATCACTGTTAGTTCGTAGATATTTAGCATCTGTATTTGACTGGAAGAGTATAGGCTTTTTAGGATTGGCAGCATTAAGTGCCGGAAAAGTAAATAATTCCCAAATTAATTATTTTTCAAATAGAGCTAAAAAATTCATAGCAATTTCTGCTTTAGCTTGGATAATTAGGAAAAGAAGGAATCAAATTAGAGAACGTGTTCGAAAACTGCGCTCTGAGCATGCCTGCATAGAAAATTTGCTCTTATATAATTCCAAAAAGCTGGCACAACTCTTTTCAGGAAAACGCTTAAAAAATACAATAATCGCTCTTAAGACCTTCCTCCACTTAGATCAATTGGATCCGCAATACACTATCGAGTTTGTTCCTAAACATCTTGGAAATTATGAACCGTCTCTTGAAATCGAATTTTTAAAGCTAGCTTTAAAAAACGACTTTAGCTACGAAAATGTCATCCAAAAACTAACTCCCTATTCTGCTGCGAGTTATATTGGCCTAAAACGCCTTCTTTCAGAAAAAATTAATGTCAAAGAAACCTGGGGAAGATGGTATGTTGTGCTATTAGGATGTCTGAAAATAAGGTTAGGAATGGATTTATTCCCCAGCGAAGCATGGGAAATACTTGATATTATTGAAGAATTGCTTGGTCTAGTGAGTTCATATTCATTGATAGAAGGCTATATTAACAAAATTTGGAAAAGAATCCTTAGTAGATTTAGAGATGATATAAAGACAATAATATCCTTGATAGGTTTAATACTAAGAATTATATCACCGCCCTGTAAAATGAACTCTAACAGGAAAAAAGACTTTCTTACATGGATTTTTTCTAATTTTTGCCCAACAAAAAAAGAAATACTCATTGTTGACTCGCTTTATGTTCTTGAAGCAAAAACGCTTGGTCATGCTCTTTTAAGTTATTCTGGAATAGTTTCTGCCGAAAATTATGAAAAATTTCTTAAGTTGCTAGTAATGTTGTCTACGAATGCAAATATGCACCTATTGATCTATATATTGGCTTCACTGAGAGAAATAACCTATAGAAATGACTTGCCAGCGAATGAGAAGGTTTATTATTCTTTTTTAAGTTACATCCCGGAAAATATGTTAAAAAGAGAATTATCCCTGACCCCTCACCTACTTCCTCTTTTAAATAGCTCCAAAATGAGCTTGAGAATCATCTCGCTCTATTTACTTCCAACATATATTATCCAGATGAGTTTATATGGGTCTAACTTTCTTAAAAATAACCTTAAAGGATTTCTTGCAAACAAAAATTTCGATGAAGTTTTGGAGAATCTAAGCATTTTTTCTATATTAGCGTATACCGTGTTTAAATTAGTTAAAGGAGCCGTAGAAAAGAAGGATATAGATATTCTGGATTTTGCAAGACTTAAGGAGATTATCTCTGATAACATACAAAAGTTTGCTATTGTAGAAAACGAGGCAAAAATTGTAATTAAAAGCTTAGACTTATGGCTTAAAAATATGAAGAAAAAAAATTTTATTCATATAAACACTATTGCTCTTTCAGTAATTCTAGTGCATAAATACATCGATGAAATTGCTTCTTTCAAACCGAATATAATAACTGAAAATTCGTTAAGAATATTTATTAAAGATAAAATTAGAAAAACTTATGGAAAAGTTTCTTACGATGAAAATTTTCTAATATATATAGTAAACGCTCTGCTGAAACGACTTTATCGGCCATAATAGCTAGGATAACAATTATTGTAAATAGTCCTTTTAAACCTATGTGATTACATATACAAGCATCCTATATACGAGATTTTCTACACAAGTGTAATGCAATAATTTTTCTGATGTGACTATTATGGGAAGAGCCCCCAACGGTACAGGATATGAACTTTCTGCATGGACTGATATAATTCCTGAATCCGAGATCCGACGACTACTTAGGTATAATGTAAAATATTATTTTGCTGGAGGAAAACCAGGTATTTTACCTTTAGAAACATTTGCCAAGATCCTTGAAGAAATAGGTGCCGAACAACTAGAGCAAATAAATTCAAGTAAAAAAAGTGCTGTTCTATCTTGTTATAATTATGGCGTTACAGCAGGATGGCCACCACTTAGAGAACTTCTTGCCAAAAGGCTAATTAATGATGGTATTCCCTTACCAAAGAATCTCAAGGAAGCTAAAGATAAAGTAGTCATTACAACAGGATCCCAACAGGCGCTTTTCATTCTCGGGGATATTCTGATCGATCCTGGTGATATTATTATTACTACAGAACCAGTATATCTCGGATTTGTAGGTCCGATGATGCGTTTTGGTGCGCGAATTATTACTGTGCCTACTGATGATAAGGGGGCAATACCAGAATATGTGAATGCTGCAATCGAAAAAGCCAAAAAACGTTTCAAAAAAATCCCCGATATGATATACGTAATTCCCGATTCGGATAATCCAAAAGGAACGACAATACCTATGAATAGAAGAAAAGCATTATACGAAATTGCAGAAAAACATAAAATTCTTCTTATTGAAGACGCTGCATACAGGGAGATACAATTTCAACAAAAGTTGCCGCCCATTAAGTCCTTAGATAAGGAGAACAAATGGGTTGTTCATATAAGGACTTCATCCAAGGAAGCCGCAGTATTTAGGATCGGCTATACGGTTTTACCTGACGATATTCTCCATGATTTCCTTAAATCAAAGGGCTATATTGACCTAACTTCGCCTATTATTAATCAAGTTCTCCTAAAGAAATATTACGAAAAATACTTTGATAATGTAATAAGTATTGTCGTTGACGGCTACAGGAGAAGATGTAATGCTATGGAAGCGGCAATAGATGCCTCATTCCCACCGGGATGGCGATCCTATCCCTCTGGAGGTTTCTTTATCTGGTGGGAATCTGATAATAAATCATTTAATGCTAGACAGTTCTTGGAGAAAGTAGCACTTAAAAATGACCTAAGTTATGTTCCAGGTGAAGCTTTTTATCCATTACCCGAATTTGGTTATGTTTTCAATCCAGAAACCAATTGCATTGAGAGACTCAAAAAGCCGAAAAGAAATACAATGCGCTTAAGTTTCAGCTTCCTTAATGAGAAAGAAATTTCTAGAGGAATTAATAAATTAGGAAATATACTTTCTCAGCATCTCAAAAGTTGATTACGAACACATTTTTTAGATTTTCTTTACTATATTTTTGTTTTTTTATTAAAAAACTTCAAGTATGAACATTTCACTCTTTCTTAACTATATTCTGAAAATATTTTAATTTAAATATATATAACATGAGAGTTTCTGTATATATGAATTTTAAATATATCCTACATGGTATAAGCATGTTTAGAAAGAGTTTCGAGGCAAATATTGATTACTTGAACAAATTTTCAGAGATAGGTAATGAGATACCTTTTTTTGCTAATTCGCCATACTTGGGGTGAAAGATAAATTGCCGAAAGAAAGAGTTGGTGTTTTCGTCTGCCATTGTGGTAGAAATATAGCTGCAACAGTGGATGTTAAAAAAGTTGTTGAGGCTATTTCTAAGCATCCTAGTGTCGTGTACGCAACGGATTATAAATATATGTGTTCAGAACCCGGTCAAGCTTTGATAAAAAAGGCAATAAAAGAACATAGACTAACATCTGTTGTCATAGCTGCTTGTACACCAAGTATGCACGAAGAGACTTTTAGAAAAGCAAGTAATGAAGCTGGATTAAACTGGTATAAATGCGAAATTGCAAATATTAGGGAACAATGCTCCTGGGTTCATAGCGACATGGAAAAAGCGACTGAAAAGGCAATAAAAATTACTTTTAGCACTGTAGAAAAAGTTATTAGGAATGCCCCTCTCGAACCTATCAAAATGAGTGTTAAACGAAAATGCCTAATAATTGGTGGCGGAATTGCTGGGATTCAAGCTGCCCTTGATGTCGCTGATGCTGGATATGAGGTTATTTTAGTCGAGAAATTGCCAACCATTGGCGGTAGAATGGCCCAGCTAGCAGAGACCTTTCCAACATTAGATTGTGCTCAGTGCATTTTAACACCAAAAATGGTTGCCGTAGCTAGACATCCGAATATTAGGCTTTATACGCTCTCCGAGGTTGTAAAAATAGAAGGTTTTGTAGGCAATTTCAAGGTAACTATACGTAAGAAACCAAGATACGTCGATCCAGAAAAATGCATCTTATGTGGTGATTGCGAGAAGGTATGCCCTGTCTCTGTTCCCAGCGAATTTGACAGAAATCTTAAAGAGCGAAAAGCAATATATATTCCATTCCCTCAGGCAATACCAGCATCATATGTAATAGATCCACAAACCTGTTTAGGTTTGAATCCTATAATCTGCGGCGAGTGTGCTGAAGCATGCGAGGCTAATGCAATAAATTATGATGATTCTGAGGAGATTTTTGAGGAAGAGGTTGGTGCAATTATTATCGCTACAGGATATGATATTTATCCAAAGGAAAATATAGGCGAATACGGATATGGAAAATATATTGATGTAATTGATTCACTCCAATATGAAAGGCTAGTATCTTCGACAGGGCCAACTGGAGGAGAAATTCGAAGGCCTAGTGATGGAAGAATTCCCAAATCTGTTGCTTTTATCCAGTGCGTGGGTTCTCGGGATGTGAATCATCTAGAATATTGTTCTAAGATTTGCTGTATGTATACCGCAAAACATGCGTTAATGTATAAGCACTTAGTTCCTGATGGAACCGCATATGTTTTCTATATTGATATCAGAGCTGCTGGAAAAGGCTATGAAGAATTCATAAAAAGAGTGCAAGAAGAATATGGTGTAGTGTATATCCGAGGCCGTGTTTCAAGGATTTACGAAGAAAATGGAAAATTAATTTTGCAGGCCTCAGATACACTTACAGGCGAAAAACTCAATTTGTCTGTAGATCTAGTAGTATTAGCCATGGGCATGATAGCTAAAAAAGGAAATAGAGACGTTGCTAATATTGCAAAAATTCCCGTAGACTCCTGGGGCTTCTTCAAGGAAGTTCATCCAAAATTGCGACCTGTAGAAACATCCACAAATGGAATCTTCGTCTGCGGAGCTTGTCAGGGACCAAAGGATATATCTGAAACTGTTTCCCAAGCAAGTGCAACGGCAGCTAAGGCAATTGAACTATTATCTAAGGTAGAGATCTATCATGAGCCTATTGTAGCTGAGGTGAACCCAGAACTCTGTAGCGGATGTAAAATCTGTGAGACTGTATGTCCTTTTGGTGCAATTAAAGTAGTCGATAAGATAGCACAGGTAAATGAAATTCTATGTGAGGGCTGTGGTTCCTGTACGTCAGCATGTCCAACGGAAGCCATTCAACTAAGAAATGTAAAGGACGAGCAGATTTACTCTATGATCGAAGCCATTTTGAGGTGAGAAAGCTATGAGTAACAGAGATAACGAGAATTTCGAACCTAAAATTGTGGCCTTCTTATGTAAATGGTGTGCATATAGCGGCGCAGATCTTGCAGGAGTTAGTCGATTAGAATATCCACCAAATGTTATACCTATCTTAGTACCCTGCTCGGGTAAAGTAGATATGCAATTTATTTTAAAGGCATTTAAAGAAGGCGCTGATGGCGTATTCATTGGCGGTTGTCACACACCTAATGATTGTCACTATATTTCTGGAAATTATAAAGCACTCAAGAGATTTACTCTTATGAGAAAGTACTTAGAACAACTCGGTATTAATTCGAAACGCATTAGATTAGAATGGATCTCTGCTACTGAAGGCGTAAAATTTGCGAAGGTTATGAAAGAATTTGTGGAAGAAATTAAAAAACTAGGACCACTTCAAACGAGGTGAATAATTTGAAGAAAATAAAAATTGCAGTAGCTCCTGGTTCTTCATGTGGCGGTTGTGATGTTGCCCTCGTTAATCTCAATGAAAAACTTTTGGACATTACAAACTATGCGGATATAGTATTCTGGCCTACAGCTTTAGATTTCAAAATTGAGGATTTAGAACAAGTAAACGAGATAGATATTGGAATTTTTGTAGGTGCTATTCGACATGAAGATCATGTAAAACTAGCAAAGTTGCTCAGAGAAAAATCAAAGATCATCGTGGCTCTTGGTTCCTGCGCTTGTTATGGTGGAATTTTTAGCCTTGCAAATTTATTTGAGAAAAAAGATCTACTGGAAACAGTCTATCAAAAGACTATAACAACTGAAAATAGTAATGGAAAAATGCCGACAGAATCTATTAAAATGGGTAATATCGATATTTCATTGCCAAAACTGACCAATTGGTGCCTACCACTCAAGAATTTAATTGATGTGGATATCTATGCTCCAGGCTGTCCACCTGGAGAGAGAGTCCTAGAGAAGCTTTATAATATTATCATAGATTTTGTAAAGAATGGCACAGTCCCTGACAAAGGTATTGCACTAGAACCCCTCAAAACTCTTTGTGACATCTGTCCCCGTAAAAAGCCAGAAAAAATAGTGATCAGAAAATTTAAACGCATTCATGAAGTCAAACTAGACCCTGAATTGTGTTTTCTTGCACAAGGTGTTATTTGTCTAGGACCCATTTCAATAGCTGGCTGTGATGCAAACTGCATTAAAGCAAATATTCCCTGTCGTGGATGCCTAGGTCCAAATCAAGATATACATGATGTTGCTGCTAAATTCATTTCTGCGATCGCTTCACTTGTACAAATCGATAAAGAGAAAGAACTTGAGGAGGAGGAGATTGTTAACTTGATTGAAGAAATTGTTGACCCGATCGGAACGTTTCATAGATTTACATTTGGCTCTGGAATCTTTAATAAGAAACAGGAGGATGTTATGGAATGAAATTACTGAAAATTGAACCCGTTTCTCGCTTAGAAGGCGATGCTAGGATATTAATATTACTGGATGAAGAAGGCAAGGTTCAGGAAGCTTACTTCCAAGTTCTCGAATTTAAAGGCTTTGAGAGTTTCATTAAGGGAAGACCTGCAGAGGAAATCCCAGGAATTGTAACTAGAATTTGTGGTGTATGCCCTTGGGCACATCATATGGCTGCCGGAAAAGCAATCGATAGCCTTTTCGGAAGAGAGCCTACCGAGACAGCAAAGAAAATCAGAGAGATGGCCTATTGTGCTCATATTTTAGATAGCCATACACTACATTTCTATTTCTTGGCCGGCCCAGATTTTCTGCTTTCACCGGATACTAAAAAGTCGGAACGTAACATTATTGGAATATTTAAGCGAAATCCAGAAGTTGTTAAGGGAATTGTTAAACGAAGAAAAATGATTACAAAAATAGAATCTATTGTAGGCGGAAAATCTATTCACCCAGCGTGCGTGATCCCAGGTGGCGTTAGTAAGAAAATATCTGAAAATGAGCAAAGAGAAATTGAAGAAATGGCCAAGGATCTAATTAAATTCTCTGAAAGCTGGTTACATAAATTTGAGAATGAAATCCTTAAAAAATATGAAGATGTCTTTTTCGGAGATACTTATTATCTAGAGACGTATTATGGCGGACTCGTAGATAAGGATAATAAGTTGAATTTCTATGATGGTAATGTTAGAATTGTATCTCAAAAAGGCAAAGAGGTAATAAAGTTTAGATCTAGCGAATATACAAAACATATCGCTGAAAAAGTGGAACCTTGGACATTTACAAAATTCCCGTATCTCAAGGATATTGGTTGGAAAGGATTTGTAGACGGAGTTGATAGTGGTATTTACAGAGTCGGACCTCTGGGACGGTTAAATGCTTGTGATGGAATAACTACCGAGAAAGCTAATGAAGCATACAAGCGCTTTTATGAAGTATCAGGAAAGCCTGCACACCATTCTATGCTGGCACATTGGGCTAGACTTATTGAAATGCTATATGCTAGCGAAAGAATTCTTGAATTATCTAACGATGAGGATATCACTAGTGAAAATATTGTTAATTTAGAAGGTGATTTTACTGGAATTGGTGTTGGAACCGTAGAGGCTCCAAGAGGCCTTTTAATACACCACTATCAAGCCAATCAAAATGCGATTATAACAGGAGGGAATATAATCATCCCAACAACAATGAATAACCCTGCTATAAACATTGAGATCAAAAAAAGTGCGAGTAAATTAATTAATGGAAATAAAATTTCGGATGCATTACTAAATAGAATAGAAATGGCTTTTCGGGCATATGATCCATGTTTATCGTGTTCTGTACATAGTTTTGATTCAGGGCTTCCTCTTAGGATAGAAATCTATGATTCTTCCAGAAATTTAGTAAAGGTAGTGAGGCGATAATCTATGAAAACCTTAATTGTTGGAAGAGGGAATCCAATAGTCAGCAATGATAGCGCAGGGATATTAGCTGTAAGAATTTTAAAAAGTAACCTTTCTGGGAATTTACCTAAAGATATTGAATTCATCGAAAGTACTGACGGTAACCTTAGCTTCGCTGAGCAATTAGTTGGATATAACGAAGTTTACATTATAGATACGATCCGGGATCCTCGGATACCACATGGGGAAATAAAGATTATTGAAAATATTCTCGACATTCACTCCGAGAACATTCCAATAAATATACATGACATAGATCTTCTAACAGCGATTCATATCATCAAAAACGCTATTCCTGAAGAATTCCCTAAAAAAATTTCGCTCTTTGGAATTAATGTATTAGAAGCTTTTTCTTTTTCCGAACATATGGATAATGAGATTATGAAATCTGTTAAAAAAATAGTTAAAATCATTGAAAAAAGATTATTTGGTGAGATTCGATGACTGTTAAAATTACACTTTCTTTACCCAAAAAAGTATTTGAAATAAGCGGAGAGAATGTTTATCTATGTTATCAGTGTGGAAAATGCTCGGCAGGTTGTCCTATAGCCGATAAGATGGATTATCTGCCTAATCAAGTGATACATTTTGTTCAGATGAATAACGAGAAAGCCCTTAGTACAAAGATGATATGGGCCTGTGCTGAATGCTTCAATTGCACTGTGATTTGTCCAAGAGGTCTAGATGTAACCAAAGTAATGGAAGCTCTAAGAATAATTGTTCTCCGAAAGGGAATATACAAGTTGGATCTCAACAAGGTCGAAAAAATAGAAGAACTCCCCCAAATAGCTCTGATTGCTGCTTCGAGGAAATTAACGGGGTGAGAGTCCAATGAAATATCTATATTTTCCTGGTTGTTCTCTAAAAAATTATGCTAAGAGATATGAAGAAACTGCTGTTGCTGTTGCAAAGGCCTTAGGCATTGAATTAATTGAACTAAAACGCTGGAATTGCTGTGGTGCTGTATCCGGACTTGCCGAAGATAGCGTATTTCATCATATTGCTGCCGTGCGGGATCTTGTTCGTGCACAGGAACAACTAGACGAGGCAGATTCAAACAAGTTAGTAACAGTTTGCTCAATGTGCTATCGTGTTCTAGCTAGCGTAAACAACCGTTTAAAGCACAATCCAGAAGATCTTGATACTATTAATGAATTCATGAGCCCAGAAGAATATAACGGTGGAATCGAAGTCGTTCATCTCCTTCAAATAATAAAGGATGACATAGGATTCGATCGTATTGCTGAACTTACAAAAAAGGATTTAAGCAACATAAAGGTCGCTCCATACTACGGTTGCGTACTCGTGCGGCCGAAGGAAACTGCTATTGATGACCCTAATGAACCAACGATACTGGAAGAGCTTATTAAAAGCACAGGAGCTACGGCTGTGGAAAACCCATTACGAACCGAATGTTGTGGGTCGTACAATGTAGTTACAAATAGAGAGCTGGTTAAACATAGAATTTTGAATTTATTAAAGCCAATAATGCGTGAGAATATAGATTTTCTCATTTCAGTATGTCCTCTTTGTACTTTTAATCTAGAATTTGGAATCAAAGCAAATAAAAAAGAACTGCACGGTCGTGAGATTCCTGTTTTATATTTTACCGAATTTTTAGCTCTAGCTTTTGGTTTAGATGATAAACTCGAAAAGGAGGTTTTACAAGCTGTTAATATTTAGAGGTGATTCTTTAAATGACTGCTCAGAAAACGGTTAAAAAACTTAAAGTAAAGATGGTTAGCATCTATATTATGGGCAAAGAATATAAAGTTCCTGAGGGCTTAACTATCCACAAAGCTATGGAATATGCAGGGTATAAACTCGTTCGTGGTGTCGGTTGCAGAGCTGGATTCTGCGGCGCTTGTGCTACTGTTTATCGTTTCAAAGACGATTATAGATTGTATACCGGTCTTGCTTGTCAGACAACAGTAAAGGACGGCATGTATCTCGTAATTTTACCATTTGTACCAGCTAAAAAACCTGGATATGATATTGAGAAACTTAAGGCCGATTTTTCCTCAATCGTGAAGCTATTTCCAGAGGTAACAAGATGCGTACAATGCAATACGTGCACTAAGGTCTGTCCACAGGAGATACAAGTTATGGATGCGATACAAATGATACTTCGTGGTGATATAAAATCTGCTGCAGAACTCTCCTTTGACTGCATTGCCTGTGGAATTTGCTCACTCCGATGTCCCGCGGAGATAATTCACTATAATTTATTCCAGCTCGTAAGAAGACTTAATGGGAAATATCTAACGCCAAAATCTCAACACTTGGTACAAAGACTCAAAGAGATAGAAGAAGGTAAATTCGATAAAGAACTCGAAAAGCTAGTTAAGATGGGGCCCGAAAAGTGGAAAGAACTCTATGCACAGAGAGTTATTGAGTAAAGAGGTGATATGAGGATGGGATATCCTGGTTATCCTGAGGAATTTTGGGATAGTATCGAGAAAGTAGAAGCTACGAGAGAGCGTAGGTTGAAAGAGGTTTTTAAAAGAATTACTCCCGAGGAGAAGGAAAAACTTCTAGAAAAGTGGCATCCAGACTATAGGCCAGAAGGAAAGCGTGCTCTAAAATTAGGTCCTAATAAGGGAGATTACGTTCCAAATGAGGTCGCCGATATTTTGGAAGCTTATCCGCTTATTGACCCAAATGACATCGATTTAGAGGATATTGATTATGATGTCGATGTCCTAATAATCGGTGGAGGCGGATCTGGTGCCGCTGCTGCACTTTGGACAAACTATAGTGGCATAAAGGCAGAGAATATTTTGATCGCAACTAAGTTAAGATTTGGAGATGCGAATACCAAGATGGCACAAGGGGGAATCCAAGCCGCAGATAGACCTCAAGATAGCCCCCCAATCCACTTTATAGATGTTATTGGTGGAGGACACTATGCTAATAAACCAGAATTAGTTAGAATACTGGTAAAAGAAGCACCGTTGATTATAAAATGGCATGAGGAGCTTGGAGTAATGTATGACAAAGATGAACATGGAAACTTTATAGAGATACATGGTGGTGGTACTTCGAGAAAAAGAATGCATGCAGCTAAAGACTATACGGGATTAGAAATTATGCGTGTTCTAATGGATGAAGTTCTGAATAGAGAAATTCGGGTTATAGAATTCTCTCCTGCAGTTGAACTCATCATGGACACAAGTGGGCAAGTTGCAGGAGCCGTTTTATACAACCTTGAAACCAACCAGTATTACGTCGTTAGAGCTAAAGCCACAGTTCTTACTACTGGTGGTTTTGGAAGATTGCATATACAAGAGTTCCCAACAACAAACCATTATGGTGCCACAGCAGATGGTTTGGTCATGGGATATCGTGTTGGAACACACCTTAGAGATATGGATTCCGTGCAATATCATCCTACTGGGGCAGCTTTCCCAGAACAAATTGTAGGACAATTAGTTACAGAGAAAGTAAGAGGTTTGGGTGCTCAGCTTGTAAATATTGATGGAGAACAGTTTATCTATCCGCTAGAGCCAAGGGATGTTGTTGCCGCAGCTATTATCAGGGAATGCTATGGTAGGAACAAAGGAATTGTTACCGTAACAGGCCAAAGAGGTCTATGGTTAGATTCTCCTATGATCGAAATAATTCATGGGGAAGGTACAATTAAAAGATATCTGGCTGCTATGTATCGTCAATTTAAGAGATTTGATATAGATATCACTAAAGAACCTATGTTAGTATTCCCAACACTCCACTATATGAATGGTGGAATTGAAATTAACGAATATACCCAAGCTCTAAATGCTGATGGGGAACCTATACCCGGACTCTTCGCCTGCGGCGAAGTCACCGGTGGTGTCCATGGCAAAAATAGATTGATGGGTAATAGCCTCCTTGATATAAATGTCTTTGGTAGACGAGGGGGAATCAATGCAGCAAAACATGCTAAAAAAGCCAAGGTTGGAAAACTAACATTAAAACATGTTAATGTATGGATCACAAAACTTAAGGAGTCAGGAATAGAACCTAAGAGAAAGGCCCCTATAATCCTACCAGAATATCGCGGTAAGAGAGCACTTTCACGATCTATTAACATTGGTTTTTAAACTCATTCAAATTCTTCGATCTTTTTCTCTAAATAATTTTTTTCCAACCAACAGAAAGTGTTCACTTGTACCGATTATAGATGGATGACTGCACGTCTTGAGTATGATTTCGATCCAGATTTTCCATTTTTCTGGATCTTTAGCAAGACGATTCGTTTCTTCTTTATGATGAGAAGATAGTCCTTCAAGAGCCGCCATCTCGAGAATTTTAACTCCTTGTTTCTCAAAGAGTTCTCTGAGTTCCTCGGGCAGGAACCAATGAGCCGCAGTAAAGCCATTACCATAAATGCCTGGTATATAATCTCCAACTTCCAAATGATGTTTGCAATGCTTAATACTCTCTGGGAATTCTATTAAAATCGTTTTTAATACTCCAAAGCGACTAATTACTGATACAAATATAGGCGCGTCTTTCTTAGCAACTCTTACAAGTTCTCTTGCCGCTTTTTCTCTCAAATCCTTATTAAGGACGTGAGAAAGAACACCACCTAGACAGAGAACTGCATCAAAAAATTCGTCTTCGAACATCGATAAGTCTACTACAGAGCCAAGGACGATCTCCTTTACTCTATTTTCTACTCCTGCTTGTTTAATGTTTTCTTTTGCCAGTTCAAGAATTTCTGGAACTAAGTCAAGAAGTATAATATCGTACCCTTTCTTCGCTAGTTCTATTGTGTAGCGGCCAGGACCCCCGCCAGCATCAAGTATAAGTCCTCTTTTCGGTAAATATTTTTTCAAAAAGTGCATAGTTACTATAAATTCTATCTGATGATATGGATCCTGTACTAATCTCTGCCACTCATAAACTCGCTTTTTCGCATACCACTCTCTGATCATTCCTTCTATTTCCTTATCATTTACTCTCCTTATGGATCTCCCCCCTACAAATTTACTAATCTTTTTGACACAGGATCTAATATTTATCTTCTCTCTCATATTAGTAACTAGGCTGATGATCTACAGTGGTAATGCTACTTGTTCTGGCCCAAAATACCTTAAGATATACATAGATTCCAAAGATTAGAAAAAGGAAAATTAAAGTTAAAAATGAGATTCAATTTTAGTTCAAACTCTCGATTTTTCACCAATTTTTTTCTTTGAAAGTACTACAGTGATTGACACCAGAATAATATCGAACATAAAAATCCCTATAACCCAAATAGTATCTTTTGGGGGGTAAAATCCAACCTCGATAAGTAAACTCTCCGTAGATCTAAAAAGAACTAAAAAATCAAAACCTTCAGCAACCTTATGAATCTCTTCGGCATTGGGAAGAACCTCTCCAAAAAATACAACATAATCGCCGTTCTGGACATTAAGCCAACCTCTCCCAAGATAATCTACGTTATATATAACAGTTAAATTACTCTCTTCAGTATCTATATCCGTTATTATGAATCGTTCATGCTTAGGTGGTACAAGATCTCTACTTAAAACTCTAATAACCTTTCCGTAAACAGCGACCATCTTCCAAGATAAGCTATAATCTCCGGAAATTACCTTTACACTTGAAGCTTTAGCTACACTAACAGCTTCATTAAAATCAGTTAAAGTTGCTCCCGAGATTCTAGAGGGTATAAGAATATTTATTGCTAAGTAATAATTCGTTACGCCAATAATAGTAAGAACAACAAGAAACACTATCAATTTTTTTTGTCTAACCATAGTAGTCACCAAATGTATTTTTTCCATGCGATATAGCTAGGTGTTTTTGGAGAGTTAATAGTATATTATTTATTATAATTTCGATTTTCTCATTCTAATTTCCTTTCCTCATGAGCTAGACCAATAATTTCGGTAATTTTCTGAACTTTATTCTCCATAAGATACTTTCTAATTCCCAATAGAATCTCATTAAATATATCTATGCCTCTTATTCCAACCCCTGAGCCTATCTGAACTGCTGAAGCACCAGCTAACATTAATTCAACCGCAGATTCCCAATTGTAAATTCCGCCTACACCAATAATTGGAATGTTTATTTTCTCATATGCCTCATATACGGCTCTAACAGCGATGGGATGTATTGCTGGTCCAGATAGCCCCCCGAATTTATTTGATAATACTGGCTTTTTTATCCACACATCAATTTTCATTGCTCTTATTGTATTTATTAGGACAATAGCATCTGCACCAGCATCTTCTGCAGCTTTACAAGAAGTAAGATAATTGTCTGAAATCCCAAACTTTGCAAATATAGGAATTTCTATGTTTTCATTTAATACCTGAATTATTTTGTGAACTAATTTGGAATCCATACCAATGCTTAATCCATGTTTCTTAACATGTGGGCATGAAAGGTTCAATTCTATAGCATCAGCTCCAGAGTTTCTTGCTACTTCCGCCAACTTTAAAAATTCGCTCACGGTACTTCCAGCAATGCTAACAATTACTTTTCCTTTAACCAGCTTAACACTATTTACCAAATCGGGGATTTTATCAATACCCGGATTTGCCAGACCAACAGCGTTAATATATCCGCAATCTGTTGCGATAATAATTGGTGTAGAATATCCTTCTCTTTTTTCAATAGTTATTGATTTAGTTGTAACGGCAGCAGCCCCTGCTTTTATAATCCGCTGCAAAAGGCTTGGTTTATCGCCAAGAATCCCTGACGCCAGTATTAATGGGTTTTTTAATTGGAGTTGCCCAATAGTAACTGATAGGTCTGTCGGCATCGTTCTACATCCAAACTAGTATTTTAACGATTCAGACTTTTTTACACCATATATTTTTTTCTTTTAGAAAAAGATTTTTCCCCATACTCGTCCTAAGTACTATTGAGTCCATGCTACTTATCTTTTAACAAACGAAAGCT
>Ga0164318_10000039_pt1 | contig 61470 bp, 45 predicted proteins | sample GuaBasSedimGuay9_FD_113734 | JGI IMG/M metagenome (GOLD analysis project Ga0164318, IMG submission 113734) | Subseafloor sediment microbial communities from Guaymas Basin, Gulf of California, Mexico - Guay9, Core 4571-4, 0-3 cm | ecosystem: Environmental > Aquatic > Marine > Hydrothermal vents... | reverse complement strand
GTCTTCAAGCAATAGAAGTAGATCCCGCTGGACACCTCCCTGCCTGAGCTGTCCTCTCCGTTCCAGATCACTGAATGATTGCCTGGTTTCATCCCAGTTTCAATCAGCGTTCTTACCTTCTGCCCCAGGGTGTTGTAGACCTCCAGCCTGACAAAAGCCGATTTTGGTAGGGAGAAGCTGACCACCGTCTGGGCCTTGAAGGGGTTGGCGGTATTCTGGGAGAGGGAGATTGTCTGGGGCATCCGGAAAGTCCCCTTTTTCTTCTCGATTCCCCAGGGGTCCAATCCCAACCGGATCATTGCTAAACTTGGTAGCAGATCATCCGGCCTCTATTGAAGATCCGCCGGATACTGGGTTAAAATGGCCCGGAACGTCTCATCTGCACGCTCTTTCTCTCCATCGACTCATAGGTCAGGCCGATCTGGAAAGATATATGCTCGTTCCGGGCCCTGCCCGGATAGGCCGTCACAATCTGCTGTGCCAGCTTGACGGCCTGGGCATACTCTCCTGTAGATACAAGATGCCTCACCACAAACTCAGAGGCCAAGGCTCCGAGTTCTGTACGGCTATATTCTTCTGCTACAGACTCCACATATGAAAGATCTGTCCCCTGATCTATCTGCCCATAGGCCTGGACGAGATGGTTCAGCAAGAACAGCGCTACTTCTGTATCGTCATATTCTGCAATCAGGCGCTTGAACCATCTACGGCCTCCGCCAGCTTGCTCTCAGCAATAAGCTTTCCTCCCGGACGGTTCTCGTCTCTGGCAGCCCTTTCCCTAGGGTGCTCCGGAACTACAACCGAGTTGACTGAACCACCTCTCCACGGGTTGGAGTCGACGTAATCCAACCCATTGTTATGATAGAGCTTTGCCCTTATCTCGCTTTCAACTGAGGTTCCCCAGCAGTTCTCCTCTGCATACACCATGTCGCAATCGCTACGTGCTCTCAAGTTCTACCAACCATCCCCGGTGAAGTTATTCAACCCTGATTGTTCCCTTCACCCAACCGCAACCATGGTTCCCAGAGACCGGAGCAGGAAACTCCATATCCACCGTTGTTCTGGATGTTGTTGTGGCTAGCTACATCACTGGATGTGACAAAAGGCAACGTACATTCTTCCCCCATTATAGTCCCCCGATCCGTTTTCGCAGATGGGTTGTGGTGGATAGTATGATTGGAACCCTCCAGATCTATGCCTACATAGCTGTATGTGATGGTGTTGTGGTCAACCTCTGCGGAAGAGGGACCGTTCTGGATGCTCACCCCCACGAATGCCGTTAGTGTGAAACCGCTAACTTGGCATCGGCATTATTGAAGGTAACTGCGCGCCGTTGGAGCCGCCATTGATGGTGGTGCTTCCAGCCCGACCTGCGATGGGACCGACACCGCCTTTCATCCAAGCCTGCTCGTTGTGGGTGCCAGACGCCACATAGACCGTCTTGCCACTTGAGGCGGCATTGATGGCGGAGTAGTACCCTTTATCGTACTGCCCCCTGCTGACAGCGATATCCGGGCTCCAAGTGGCGCCATTATCGGCGATAGTGCCGCCGCTGGACTTCAGATAGTGGCCGTTTAGGTTGACAATAGCGCTGGGTTGGATAGTGAGGGCTTTGCCGGGAGGGACACTCACATTCGCGGACTGGAGGGTCAGGCTTTTGCCAGAAAAGTGGTGTTCTGCTTCACATTTCATATAACCTCCCTAAATTATTACATTAGCTTCCAGCCCTCGCAAAAAAATCTCTTGCTTTCCCCCCGGGATTTTCGTATACTTGAAGAGTGTAAATGGAAATCCATCAGGGGAGGATAAGATGTCTGCGCCCAGCTTCGTTCATCTACACAATCACACTATGTACAGCCTATTAGATGGTGCCTTAAGGATAGACGAGATGGTCAAAGTTGCCAAAGGGTGGGGCATGCCAGCTTTGGCCATCACTGACCACGGTAATATGTTTGGGGCTATTGAATTCTACCGTAAGGCTCAGAAAGCAGGCCTGAAACCCATTATCGGCTGTGAGGTGTATGTGGCCATAGAGGGCAGATTCAAGAGACAAGCGGCCTGGGGTATTGCCGACGGAGCCACGCACCTGGTCCTGCTGGCCAGAAATAACCGAGGCTATCAAAACCTAATGAAGCTTGTCTCTAAGGGCTATTTAGAAGGCTTCTACTACCATCCCCGGGTGGATAAAGAGCTGCTACAAGAGCACCACGATGGGCTTATCGCCCTCTCCGGTTGCATCAAAGGGGAAATCGCACATCTCATCTTAAACGGAAACCTAAAAAAAGCGAGGCACGCTGCCGAAGAGTACAACAGTATCTTTGGCCAGGGCAATTTCTACCTAGAGCTTCAGCGACACGGAATTGAAGAAGAGGAGAAAGTGAATCAGTATTTGATCCAGTTCAGTCGGGAGTTGAATATCCCGATAGTGGCGACCAATGATTGCCACTATCTGAACAGAGAAGACGCCGCAGCTCACGATGTGCTCCTCTGCATCCAGACAGGCAAGACGCTGGAGGATAAGAACCGAATGCGGTTTCAAACCGACCAGGTCTACCTGAAATCTCCGGAGGAGATGGCAAATCTGTTTGTGGATCTGCCGGAGGCGATCCAATCAACCTTAGAGATCGCCGACCGGTGCAATGTGATGATAGAATTCGGCAGGTTGAAATTGCCCCGTTTCCCTCTACCTGAAGGTTACCAGAACGCGGATGAGTACCTAAAGGACCTGGCCTATCAGGGAATCAAAGAGCGCTACCAGCAGATCACCCCTCAGGTCAAAGACCGATTGGAACACGAGCTGAAAATAATCCAGAGAACAGGATACGCAGGCTATTTTCTGATTGTGGCCGATTTCGTCAGATACGCTAAATCCGAAGGTATTTCTGTGGGACCCGGCAGAGGAGCTGCCACCAGTAGTTTGGTCTCCTATGCCTTAAAAATAACCGACATAGACCCTCTGAAAAACAACCTCCTCTTCGAGCGGTTTCTCAATCCCCAAAGAGTGAATATGCCAGATATCGATATCGACTTCGCCGATCGAGACCGCCAGAAGGTGATCAACTACGTAATAAAGAAATATGGAAAAGATAATGTCTGTCAAATCATCACATTCGGCACTATGGCGGCCAGAGCAGTGATCAGAGATGTAGGAAGGGTGTTGGGAGTGCCCTACGGGGAGGTGGATAAGATCGCCAAGCTCGTCCCACCGGGAACCACCTTAGAGAGGGCTATAGAGACGGTTCCTGAGCTGGCTCAACTGACCCAATCAGACGGGGTGGGCGCTAAATTGATCTCCTATGCCAAGACCCTGGAAGGTTTGGCCCGCCATTGCTCCACCCACGCCGCCGGTGTGGTTATCACTCCTGACTCCCTGACAAATCACACTCCCCTTTGCACCACCAATAAGAAAGAGGTCACCACTCAATACGACTGGAAGTCCATCGAAGAGATAGGACTCCTGAAAATGGATTTCCTAGGTCTGAGAACCCTTACGGTCATTGATGACACCCTAAGGATGATCGCCGAAAGAAGCACTCCCCTGAAGATAGAAGATATCCCCCAGAACGATAAGGCCACTTTTGACCTATTGGCCCGGGGAGAAACTATCGGTGTCTTTCAGTTTGAAAGTCCGGGAATGCGAGACTATCTTCGCAAACTCAAACCCACCACTCTGGACGATATGATCGCTATGAACGCCTTGTACCGTCCCGGACCAATGGCCAGCATCGACGACTTCATCCGCCGTAAACACGGCACGACAAAGATCACCTATCTGCATCCCCTGCTGAAGCCTATTCTGGAGGAGACGTACGGCATCATCGTCTATCAGGAGCAGGTCATGCGAATCGCCTCTGTATTGGCAGGTTTCTCTTTGGCTCAGGCAGATATGTTGAGAAGGGCTATGGGGAAAAAACAGCCTGAGATTATGGAAGAGCAACGAGGCCCTTTCATAGAGGGCTGTCGGAAGAATGGGATAGACGAAGAGACTGCTGGGAAAATATTCGAGGCAATGGCCCAATTTGCCGGCTATGGGTTTAACAAAGCTCATAGCTCCGGCTATGCTCTGATAGCCTATCAGACAGCCTATCTTAAGGCCCATTTCCCACAGGAGTTTATGGCTGCCAACCTCACCAGTGAGATGGGAAACTCCGACCGCGTGGCGGTGCTGCTGGATGAGTGCCGAAGGATGGGCATTCAGGTGCTACCGCCAGACATAAATGAAAGTCAGGCCGGGTTTACCGTGGTACCCGAGGGGATAAGATTTGGTCTAGGAGCAATCAAAAATGTGGGCGCAGGGGCAATCAAGACGATAGTGAAGGCACGAGAAAAGGCGGGCAGGTTTGGTGACATTTTCGACTTCTGTGAGCGAGTAGACCAGCGGCGAGTGAACAAGAGAGCCATTGAAAGTCTGATTATGGCGGGGGCAACCGACTCATTGCAAGGACACCGAGCCCAGCTCTTGGCTGTTTTGGAGCAAGCACTGGAAGGCGCTCAAACAATCCAAGCCGACCGTCAGCGAGGGCAAACCTCCCTTTTCGATACCCTCAATATCCGAGAGAAGAAACTGCCTGATATCCCCCCCTGGTCAGAATCACAAATGCTGGCAGACGAAAAGAAGATGCTGGGCTTCTATGTATCCGGGCATCCTCTGGAGAAGTACCAGCAGGACCTTCAGGCTTTTGCTTCCCACCGTATCGGAGAGCTTTCAGAACTTGAAGACGGCACACCAGTGGTGGTTGGGGGAATTATTACTAAACTGAAGCAGACCACCGACAGAAAAGGAAAACCTATGGCGTTCGCCACATTAGAGGATTTCTCAGGGTCAACCGAGGCTCTCGTCTTCTCCGATACGTATGAAAAGTTCCGCCCCCTCGTAGTCGCCGACCAGATGGTGATGGCAGAAGGCCGTCTGTCTATTCAGGACCGGGAGACCGAAAAGGCCAAAGTCGTGGTCACGCGCCTTCTGCCCCTTGCTAAGGTGAGAAGTGAATATGCTAAGGCGGTGAATATCGCTGTTTCTGGAATAGGCCTGGAAGAGGAGCCATTAAGGGAACTCCGCATCCTGCTGGAGGAATATCCGGGAAAATGCCAAGTAGTTATTCACCTTGAAGGCAACAGTGGCGGAAAATTTATAATAAGGTCAAGAAGCCTGTCGGTTTCTGCCTCAGATAAGCTTTTGGCGAAGTTAAGGAACACATCGATAGTGGAGAAAATATGGTTGGAGTAGGTTAACAGTGCTATCGCTTGCCTGTTTTCTGAAACGTGGAGCCCACAACTGTCATCCGACAGGGAATAATCGCAAGACTAAGTCTCCCGGCAAAAGGGCTTCTAAACTCGAGCCAGTACTTTAGCATCCCCAATCCATTGCAAAACTGGTCTCTTTTGAGAGACCACCCAGTTTTCAACAGGTAACAAGTCGCCTGAGCGCAGTGAGATAAGCTCAAAGGGCCTCCATCGTCTCAAGCTCAGAGAACAATTCTTCCAGTTCTTGAGAAGAAAGGGGTTTGAATGGCGGTCTGCACTGTCCACAATCGAAGCCCAATCTCTTCATGTAAGCTTTCCATGCGGGAGAACCGTATTTGAGAAGCACCCTCACCACCCTATTCACCTCGGCTTGAAGCTCTCTGGCCCTTTGTATCTCTCCATTTTTGAATGACTTATATATCTCCGCAAATTTGCCCGGGAGAAGGTTTTGGGTCGATCCTATAGAACCTCTGGCACCCATAACCAGAGCAGGTAAAAACATTTCATCAGACCCAGACAAAACAATTCCCCTCTGCCCCATCTTTTCCGCTATGGTACCCATCTCGAAGAGGTTATAGCCTGTATATTTCATACCGATGAAATTCTCTATCTTTGAGAGGGTAGACAGATGTTCTGGCAAAATGCCTATAGGGGTGGTCGCCGGGATATTGTACGCCAGAAATGGGAGAGAACAGGCACCGGCGATGAGCTGGTAATGATAGAAGGTGCCTCCAATACGCACATCGAAATAGATGGGGGGAGTACTGGAAATGGCGTCCGCACCGATTTTCTCAGCATGGCGGGCCAAGCTGACAGCAACATCACTGGAAATATGGCCTACGTGCACAATCACCTTACCCTTACCCCTTGCCTCTTCTACCACAATCTCGGCTACTCTCCGACGTTCCTCCGGACTCATCAGAAATCCTTCGCCTGTGCTACCACACACAAAAAACCCATTTAGACCCTGTCCAAGCTGATAGCTGATCAGCATCCGCAGAACTTCTTCATCAACCCTGCCTTTTTTATCAAAAGGGGTTAGAAGTGCAGAATACACCCCCTCAAAGCTCTTTATCTGTTCAAGAGTGAATCGCATATATTTCTCCCTATGATCGAATCTTTTTGGATTGAAGAAAAATGGGGCAGCAGGCAACACATTTAGCTTCTTCTTTTCTTGTTCCTCTATCTCTGTTTATTCACCCTCTATTTACCATATGCACTGGCCACCTTCTTTATAGCCTCAGCTATGAGATGCATATGCTCCTCTTCCAGTGTAGGGTATACATGCACTATGAAGGTGCGTTCTTCAAGCCAGGCGGCGTTCGGACACCAAACCCTCTCGTAGGCAACAGACTCAGGATTGGTGTACTCTTTAGAACGGAAGGGAAACTTAAAGCGGCCAAATCCGTTGTGCTCCTGGTAGGCGCGTTCCTTGTAAGACTGGGGCCAAAACTCTCGCCAAGCCGGTACCCCCTCGGCAACAACTGCGTCCAAAAAGGTCTTTTTGTCGCAAGTCAGTTGATCGAGATTCAACACAATAGGGAAGACGTAGAACCCGTTGACTTTTTCCGGATTATGCACGGGCAAGTACTGAATTTGAGGCACGTCTTTCAGTTCAGCGATCAATATTTCCCCATTTCTCCGCCTGCGGGGTAAGTTCCAGGAGTCCAGCCGTTCCATCTCCTTTAAGCCAATGGCCGACTGCATTTCGGTCATTCGGTAATTGAAACCAACCATCTTATGGATGTAAGGCAAAGCTCCTTCCATTTCCAGCAGACTCATCCTTCTCTCCACATCATATCCGTGGTCACGGAATGAGCGACATCGCCAGGCAACCTCTTCATTATTAGTGGTGACCATCCCTCCTTCCCCACCGGTAGTGAAGGTCTTGTTCTGACAGAAACTGAAAGCACCTACATCCCCGATACTCCCCACTTTTTTTCCCTTATAGGTGGCACCGTGAGCCTCAGCGCAGTCTTCGATTACATAAAGACTGTGTTCTCTGGCAATTTTCATAATCTCATCCATATCACAGACATTGCCGTAGAGATGTACAGGAATAATCGCCCGAGTCCGAGGGCTGATCTTCTCTTCTACATCCTCCGGGTCGATGCAATGGTCTTCCCTCTTAACGTCGGCAAATACAGGGATAGCACCTGCCTGAACCACACAGAATGAGGAGGCGATAAAACTGTAAGGGGTGGTGATCACTTCATCTCCTGGACCGATTCCTAGGCCTCCCAGAGCAGTGTGTAAGGCACTGGTGCCGTTGGTAGTGGAGATAGCAAATCTCACCCCATTCCAGTCTGCCCACCTTTTCTCAAACTCCATCCCTATGTTTCCCGTCCAGTAGTTCACCTTGCCAGTCTTCAAAGGCTCCATAGCCGCTTTGATAATCTCCTCAGTAAATCGAGGCCAGCCAGGCAAAGGTTTTTCGATAACGGGTTTCCCCCCAGCGATAGCTAATCTTTCTCCCATTCTCAATCCTCCTTTCTATTTCAGACACTGCCAAATTCTCGCTGGAGAGATCACAAAGGGCACAGAAACAAAGACAAAAACACACATCTTCCCCCTTTGGGATCTCCATGTCTGCTGAGTTCGGCAGACGGGTGCGCTCTTTGCCTGCTCTGTATTCTCCAGCACCCCTTTGACAAGGCCCTGTTCCAAAACCCTACGCGTGCATCAAGAAAGTCAAATAACAGACAGAGTGATCTACTCTCTTGACCGCAAACTTCCCGATTTGCTTTATACTATGAGCAGAATAGGTTTTTACAAAGGCAGGGTAAAATATAAGCTGATAAGCCTCCGAAAGTCAAGTGAAATTCTTGCTGGTGATATCCTTAGATTTAAGGCGCTATGGGCCAATAGGCTAAACAGCATTTATGCCTTTCTTCTTGGGCTCGCTTCCTGCGGCCGCGGTCGTGGAAGCGACTGCCATCTCTGCTGCCATCAAGATTAGAGCCAGAAGCAGACACTCTTTCCAAAGCTCCCTCCCGCATCTGAATCGATTAACCTCTTTCTTCAAATCTTTCCTCTCCGGGATCACTCTGAAGGGGACACCCTTTAAAAATGTCCTGATCTGTTCTGCGCTTATCTTCGTTGGTGCGGATTCTCTGGTGTCTACATTTACTGCTATATGCTCAACCTCTCTTCCTTGGCTGAAAAGTTTCCAGATCCCAGGAAGTTCGACATTGTCCAACTGCCACCTCAGTCCCTCTGGACCTGGGTTGGGCAGCAGAGCCGTCCGATCTCCCATCGGGCCCTGGCATTCCACTGGACCTTGTAATTCTCCAAATGGCCATTCGATAGATTCTCCCACCTGCTGTGGTCTCTCCGGAATAGCAGCTGCTAAATATTGAACAATGCGGTAAAAAAGGGGGACAAATATCCCTTTCACAGGCAAGTCCGTCCATTCCAGATTAACTGCACTGCTAAACAGAATAACTCTGCCCTTGTTCAGGCGGGACTCACAGAAGGCCGCACTCCCCTGGTTATACCAGATAAACGGTACCACCCGGGAAGAAGAAACTGTTTGATAAGCAGAGTAAAATCGCGGAGAATCTATCCGGTTTTTCCGGACTAATCCGTCAAGAATCGGATGGGAGAAATCGACCCTATCAAAGCAATAGTATGAGCTCTTCTGGCCAGTGGTGCCCAGAAGGTCGCCCAGCATTACTTGGGAGAATCGAGGAAGAAGTTGTTCGTTGTAGAATTCTCTATCTACTCGTGGACCCAAGCAGATCAGCAGACCCTTGCCCTGACTCACACTGGCCTGAAGCTGTTCTGCCTGCCACTGAGTCAAGTGTGAAACATTAGCCAGGACAATGACATCGTTTTGTTCGATCTGTTGCAACGAGAGTTTCTTCGAGATGACGGAGCTTGATTGCACAAAAGCCTCCTTTGAACCTGACGGATTGAGTGCCCGGCTCAGAAAGTATGTGTCGGCTTCTGTGTCCCCCACCAACAGAACCTTCACTCCTACAGGGATGGAAATGGAGAAATACCTCTGGTTGTCAACCGAAAGCCTGTCGGGTTCTATCTCCACATAGCCGGAAAGTACTCCTGTTTTTCCCGGAACCACCCGAAAAAGTGCTCGTTTTGTCTGACCAGCTCCTATGTTCAAAGTCGTCTGAGACAAACGCTCACCACCGACATAAAGGCAAAGCAGCAGATCTTGAACATCGTTCCTGCGGTAGTTAGTTACCTGAACCTCAAATTTAATCGGCGCCTTCAGGTCAAAAATTTGCTGGGGGACAGTTATTTGCTCAACGCTTACATTCTCCTCCTGGTTGGCTTCAACAGCGACAAGATACAAAGAAATCCCTTTAAGTTTCGCAGAAACTGCGTCTTTTTGCACGTTCATCCAACCGTTCTTCTCCATGTCTGTAAGGAGAAATATCTCCTTGTTGGGATTCCCTGAATTTGTGAGAAGTCTTGCCGCTTTTCGCAAGGCACTGTACACATCTGTAGTCCGGTAAGAGAGTTGGAGATTTAGAATAAAATCACTGATGTGCGAAAATGTCGACTCGCGATCTACTATCTTCCATAGTTTGGGAACGGAAGGGTGGTCATCAAAGGGCAACACAATGAGTTCATCACCCGGTCTCAAGAGCTTGACCAGCTCCAGGGCCTTCTGCTTGGATAGGTCGAATAGTGTGCCCCTGGGGGTTTCAAATCCCATACTGTACGACTTATCTAAGAGGATGACAGCCGTGGTGGGGGTGCTGCTGCCTGCAAAAGAGAAAGTCGCTCTGAGAATGGGCCGGCTGAAGGCCAAAACAATAAAGAGAATAATCAGTGTGCGCAGAACCAGCAGGAGCCGCTGGCGCACCTTTATCCGTCGCATCCTCTTTTCATTAAGCTGCTGGAGAAAAGCAACGGTGCTCACCTTCACTTTCTTAAGTCTCTTCCGAGTGAATAGGTGGATCAAAAGAGGCAGCAGGGCTGCTGTCAGGGCAGGAAGAACAGTGGGATTGAGAAATGCTATGTTATGCATCAGGGGATCATTAACCCAGCTTTTTTCCGCTTTGCTAGATAGCTGAACAGAGCGACGTCGAAATCCTGCGAGCTATCTAAGAGCACGTAGTCGATCAGACTCTCTCTACAGCTCCGACGGTATTTCTCTATTAGCTCAGACATCAAGATGTGATACTGGTTCCGGATATGCCACGGCTGGGTGACCACCTCCTGGCCGGTCTCTATATCGACAAACGTCGCCTCGGTCTGAAAATCGAAGTCTTTCTCCTTCGGATCCAGGACATGGAAGACGATCACCTCGTGTTTGCGATGGCGAAAATGTCTCAGCCCTAGCAGAATCTGCTCAGGATCGTCTAAAAGGTCGGAGATGACGATAACCAATCCCCGACGTTTTATCCTCTCAGCAAGCTGGTGAAAAACCCTATTTACCTGGGTCCCGGAAGAAGTCCGGGTGGCATCCAGCTCTTTTAAAATGGTAGAAAGATGGCTCTCCACCGATCGAGGGGGGATATAACTGCGGATTTGCTCATCAAAAATCGCCAGACCTACAGCATCTTTTTGCCTTATCATTAGATAAGATAGTGCCGCTGCTAAGCAGCAACCATAACGGAACTTTGACACCTGCTCGGAGGAGAAACCCATTGAGCCGCTTGCATCCAGCAGTATGTATGCCTTCAGGTTAGTCTCTGCAGCGAATTGTTTCACATAGAGACGTTCAGATTTTCCATAAGCTTTCCAGTCGATGTGTCGCACGGGATCACCAGGCATATACTGGCGATCCTCAGTGAATTCCACGGAAAACCCATGGTAGGGACTTTTATGAAGTCCGGTGATGAAGCCCTCCACCACCAGCCGGGCAACGATATCCATTCGCGAAAGTTTGGAGACTATCTGAGGATTGAGATAACGGCGGACGTTGGCCATTTTCATCTCTCCGTTTCACTGAGGAGCCGCTGGATGATCTGGGCAGTGTCGACCCCTTCGGCCTCGGCGTTGAAGTTAGTAACAATGCGATGGCGCAGGACAGGTGTGGCCACTGCCCTTACGTCTTCGACCGACGGGGTAGGTCTTCCGTCTAAGACGGCCCGAGTTTTTGCCCCTAGTACAAGGTATTGGGAGGCGCGAGGGCCCGCCCCCCAGCTAACCCACTCCCGAATGTAGGGGGGAACGCCGTTCTGATTGGGACGGGTCTTCCGGACCAAATTGACTGCATAGGCGACGACATACTCGGACACTGGAACTTTGCGAACAAGCCTTTGTAGTTGGGAGATTTCCCTGGCATTCAAAACCTTACGGACCTCCTGGCTGTAGGCACTGGTAGTGCAGTCAACGATCTTTTTCTCTTCCTCGGCACTGGGATAGCTAATCCACAAGTTGAACATAAACCTATCCAGTTGCGCCTCGGGCAGCGGATATGTCCCTTCCTGTTCAATAGGATTCTGAGTAGCTAATACAAAGAACGGCTCGTCCAATTTGAATGTCTGTCCAGACGCAGTGACTTCACGTTCTTGCATCGCTTGAAGCAGCGCTGCCTGGGTCTTCGGTGGGGTGCGGTTTATCTCGTCTGCCAGGATGATGTTAGCAAACACTGGTCCTTTCATAAACTTGAACACTTTTCGCCCGGTGGATATGTCTTCCTCAATCACCTCGGTTCCTGTGATATCAGAAGGCATAAGGTCAGGGGTGAACTGTATTCGGTTGAATTTGAGATCCAGAACCCTCGCCAGTGTACTTATAAGTAGAGTTTTGGCCAAACCAGGCACCCCTATCAGCAGACAGTGACCTCCTGAAAGCAGGGCAATTAGAAGTTGTTCCACAATCTCCTGCTGCCCTATGATAACCTTGGCAATCTCTTCAAGTATCTTATCCCGTGCTTTCCTCAACTTTTCTACTGCTTCTAAGTCCTGCGAAGCTGTTTCCTTTAACATTCTTCTCCTCGCTGGATTCGGTCTTCTTGGCTGCTCGGATAGTGATACTCCGTTGGAATGCTACCAAAATAACCAGTTCAGGGACTGATGTCAAGGCGTTTTCAGCGGAACCCCACATTGTGGTTGACTTCTAATTCCGCCTATTATATATTTTACCTGATTTCAGCAGCAGTTTCGATTATCGGTTCTACACACTTTCTTTTGCAGAGAGGAGGCGAATTGCAAATCAAGGTTATTTCCGATTCAGTCGTATCGCCTCGGGGTTTTACGGCTGCTGGGGTAAGTTGCGGCATTAGGAGTCGGAAGAGAGATCTGGCGCTGCTCTATTCTGAAGTGCCGGCCATAGCGGCGGCAGTCTACACTACCAATCGCTTCAAAGCAGCACCCCTTTGGCTCACCCAGAGACATCTGGCGGACGGAAGAGCCCAGGCGATCTTCTGTAACTCTGGCTACGCCAACGCTTGCACCGGAGAGCGGGGCAGAAAAGATGCCCTCCGGATCGCACAGCTAATTGCTCACCAATTGAACATCTCTGTGGACATGGTGGTAGTTGCCTCCACCGGGGTCATTGGCCGTTATCTTCCAATGAGACGAATTGAGAGGGCAGTGCCTAAGCTGGTCTCTTTGCTTGGAGACGACGACAACGGAGCTGCCGAGGCTATTCTGACCACGGATACCGTCACCAAGAAAATAGCGGTAGAAGCGGAATTGTCCAACTCTATCATCAGAATTGGCGGCATAGCTAAAGGTTCTGGGATGATCTGCCCCAATATGGCCACTATGCTGGCGTTTTTGACCACAGACGCCAAAATCGGACCTGAACTCCTACAGCGGCTCTTACGGCATTCTGTGGACAAGTCCTTCAATATGATTACCGTTGACGGTGACACCAGCACAAACGATATGGCCCTAATTCTGGCCAACGGTCTAAGCGAAGGCAATGAAATTACCGAAAACTCTGATGATTGCAAAAGCTTCGCTGCGGCTTTAGACTTTGTCACCACTGAGCTGGCGAAGATGATCGCCAAAGACGGGGAGGGAGCAACGAAGTTGATCACCGTCTCTGTGGAGAGAGCCAGAAGTTTCTGTGAAGCAAAACAGGTTGCCTTTGCTGTTGCCAACTCCAATCTAGTGAAAACCGCGGTGTTCGGGCAAGACCCCAATTGGGGCAGAATTGCTGCGGCGCTGGGCGCATCTGGCGCTCAGGTCGAAGAGAGAAAAATCAGTATCTCCATTGGCAACCTGGTGCTTTGCAAGAATGGAGTGGGAGCCGACTTCTCTATGGGAGAGGCAAGACAACTACTTTCCGCTCCAGAGGTAGAGATAAATATCGATCTGAACCAGGGTAACCAGCGAGCGCAGGTCTACACGTGCGATTTGAGCTATGAATACGTGAAGATCAATGCGAAATATTCGACGTGACGCAATAGAAGGGACTGAGAAAGCTCCCGAAGCAGAAGTTTGATTCTCCACTTTCCGCCAATCCACTGTGATAAATCAATTGAAACAGAAGCGAAGAAATAGAATATGGATTGATTCGCAAAGAGTTCCCTTTTGTCAGGCCCACCTTGTCCGAGGATCTTCGGCGTCTGCAGACGCCTCCTACAATCTGTTTTCAAGTTAGAATGGAGCACCTTTTCTGTGAAATTGCAGTTTTTCAGCAGAGTCCGGGCAAGAGAGAGGAAAATCTCTAAAGGGTTTTTCCGAATCTGAGTTTAAGTCATTTATGCACAGCTTAGGAGTTGAAATAACACCCTCTGGGAAATCAAGAAGCTAAAATAGACCACTTCACAGGCTATCCGGAGAGGAGAGGATAATGAAGATGTGCATTTCCAGGAACATCCAGGGTATTCAGCCCTCGGTCACCTTGGCCATAACCGCCAAGGCCAAGGCAATGAAGAAGGCTGGAGTTGACGTCATCGCTTTGAGTGCAGGGGAACCGGACTTCAATACTCCGGAGAACATCAGAGAGGCAGCAATCGAGGCAATTAACCGTGGTTTCACCAAATATACCCCAGCAGTGGGGACCCCTGAGCTGAGAGAGGCCATCTGTGAGAAGCTTAAAAGAGAGAATGGTCTAGTGTACGAACCTTCGCAGGTGATAGTCAGTTGCGGAGGAAAACACTCGATATCTCTGGCAATTATGGCGCTGGTGGAAAGGGCAGACGAGGTGATTATCCCAGCTCCCTACTGGGTTAGTTACCCTGAACAGGTGAAATTGGCAGGCGGCACTCCGGTTATTCTTGAAGCCAAGAAGGAGAACGGCTTGAAGATCACCCCCAAACAGCTCAGAAAAGCTATAGGTAACCGGACTAAGTTGCTCATCTTAAACTCGCCCTCCAATCCCAGTGGCGTTGTCTACAGCGAGCAAGAGATTAAGGAGCTGGCAAGAATAGTGCTTGAGGCAGGAATATACGTGCTTTCCGACGAGATTTATGAGAAGATCATCTACGACGGCGCAGTCCATCACAGTATCGCCGCTCAGGATGGTATGCAGGAGCAAACGATAGTGGTAAACGGCGTCTCTAAGTCCTATGCGATGACTGGTTGGCGGATAGGCTATGCGGCTGGCCCGCAGGAGATTATCCAGGCTATGGGAAAGATTCAGAGCCAGCAGACATCGAACCCCTGCTCTGTTGCCCAAGCAGCAGCCTTAGAGGCGCTCACCGGTCCTCAGGAAAGCGTAGAGAAAATGAGGAAGGCTTTCAACGAAAGGAGAAAATACATAGTACAACGGTTGAACTCTATCCAGGGTCTCTCCTGTTCAGTGCCACAAGGAGCTTTTTATGTGTTTCCAGATGTCTCTGCCTTCTACGGAATTTCGATGGACGGCACCAGAATCGACGGCTCTGTAGCCCTTTGCGATTTCCTCTTGGAAAAAGAGAAAGTGGCCTGCGTGCCTGGTGCTGGCTTCGGAGCTGACAACCACATTAGGCTCTCCTACGCCACTTCTATGCAGAATATCAAACATGCAATGGATAGACTCGAAAGAGGACTTAACAGACTCCTCAAGTAAGATGATAGGTCATCAGAAGAACCAGACCCAATTATGCCAGAAAGCTGGGCAATTCAGCACGACCTTAAGATCATCCTTTAAATCCTTCGATCATGCTTGTCAAAGGGTAATTTATTTAAGCCAAGCGACTCGCATTCCACCCAGGCTTCCAATTGAGATGCTTCGGGTTGCCGTCTAACGGATCTATACAAAACCGCCGATGCGATAATTTTGGCGGGGTGACATGTTTCAATTATCTTAGCTTCTCCTCTTATTTCTTGTCACCAGAGCTCTCGAATTTTTCTCGTCCCGCTCACTACTACCCAAACCAAAGCTATTCCAGATAACGCTACGCATACCTTGGAGAATAGATTTCCATGGCGGGTAAAAAAGGTCTCCTCTCTTCTCAAGGGCAGAGTGTCTACGAGGATTCTGGAGGTAAAAATAGGGGTTGCCCCGGAGACCCTCCCGTAGGGGTCAATGAACATCGACACCCCAGTGTTGGCACAGCGAGCGATAGCAATCCGGTTTTCAATAGCCCGGAACACAGCTATCTCGGCATGCTGATAAGGGCCGGAAGTTCTGCCAAACCAAGCATCATTGGTGATATTCACCAGAAATTGCGCCCCCTGAAGCGCAAATTGCCTGGCGAGCTCAGGAAATATTGACTCGAAACAGATAAGAGTTGAAAATCTTCCCTTGGGGTGCTGAAAAACTGTGAACCGTTTTCCCGCCGAGAAGTCGCCAGCCCTGAAGGCAAACTTCTTTAGGAACGGAAAGGTATCTGAAAAAGGCATCCGCTCGCTTCCTGGAACAAGATGTATTTTGTCATAGCCTTGAACCTCTCTCTTTCCTGGCATAAAAAGGAAGGCGGAATTGTAAAACCTCCCTGTCTGGAAATCATAATCTGGCGATCCAGTGAGGATAGGGACGTTAAGGGAGTCACAGAAGTTGTGGAGTCTCATCCGGTATTCTCCTTGACGCATAAGATAGCAAGGGGTTGCCGTCTCTGGCCAGATAACCAGGTCGGGTCGATAGGAACAGGCTCTGATCGTCATTTGCTCTAAGGTGCTAAAACTGACGGTAACCCCTTCTGGTGCCCACTTAACGTCTATGGGAATGCTGGGCTGAATCACCGCCACCTTAACCTCCCCCTCCAGCCGCTCCTTGGGAATTACCCTATTGCCATAAATGTAAGGTATGATGAATAATAGAATTAGAATAACAACCAGAACGTGAAAAAGCCTCTCTCCTACTCTGCCTCTTTTGAGCGTGGCGTGCCGCAACAGACTGTAAAGACAGAGATTGATGGTTACCACCCAGAAGGATATTCCATAAACGCCGCTTATTGAGGCAAATTGAATCAGTCGAGTATATTCTGTCTGGGTATTGCCCAAGAGGGTCCAGGGAAAGGCAAGCTGGCCAAACGAACGGAGGTATTCTATGGCTGTCCACAGGAATGGAGCAAAAAGAAAGCCCTTTGTGCCCCAGCTCCGGATGGCCAAATTGAGCATCAGCGCAAACAGCATAAAAAAGAGGGATAGGAAAAAGAAGGAGAACAGACCTCCAGCAAGGGTAGGCCAGCAGATCCAATAAACCGTGCCGGCATTAAAGCACAGACCAGTGACGAACCCGCAAAGAAGGGCATCTTTGTGCTTGCTGTGAGGAAACAGTGAGAAGAAGGGAACAAGTGCACCGTAGGCTATGAATCCAAGCCTCAACGGTGGGAAAGCCAGCGATAGCAACGCTCCAGAAGTTGTCGAAAGAATGAGATCTCGTTTGTCCATAGATAACTCAACCAGGCCTAATAGTCAACAGGAAACAAATCGGAGTATAAAATATAGCTCTTTTCCCCCGAAAGTCAAGATGCACTTCACTCAAGGTCGTTTCCCCTCCCTGACCGAGTGTTGAGAAGATTCATAGGAGACTATGAGTAGGGTGAAATCACTCTTGACAGAGCAGAAAGGATGTCCTATTTTTGGTTATGTGAGTGGTCAGCACATTTTCTGTTTTTGTCTAACCGCAAAGCCCCGTAGAAGACGTAAGGCTTGTCGAGAGAGTCTAATCGATATACCCTTGATAGCTGCGCTAACCGTCATAACATAATTCATTCTCATTCACGTTTTATCTGTGACGCCTTGCGTTACTGGCGGTTCTTTTGTAGCCACTGCGGCTATGTCTCCAACTGGACTCGATGGTACAACATGCCCTTGTCTATTTTTTGCTAACCAAAGTCCTGGTGAATATCAAAGCTGGTCTTTCTTTTTAGCCTAAGAAGGGCGAGAGGGGAAAAACTTGGTTCCAGAGGTTAATTTATGCTAACAGACAAGAAAATTGCACGTTGTGACATCCTGGTTATCGGCGGTGGACCGGCTGGGCTGATGGCTGCCAGAAAAGCCGCACAGAAGGGGGTTAAGACCTTACTGATTGAAAAAGGGAAACAGTTCGGTCTGAAGGTTTGCGGTGAGGCTGTGTCAACCGCTACCTTCGCCGAAGCAGAGGTTCCCCCTTCGCAGAATTTTATCTGTGGTGAGGAGATCGATCGGGTTTTGGTCTATGCACCTGAAGAGGAGAAAAAAGTAGAGATTTGCGCCGGAAGTATTGGCTACGATGGAGGTTATATACTCAATAAGAGGGCATTTTTAGAGGAGATGGCGAGGCTGGCCTTTCAGGCCGGAGCAGAAGTATGGACCGAGGCTGTAGCTAACCAGCTACTCCGTCACAATGGACTATTCAGGTGCGTAGTCGCCACCAATAAAGGGGAACAGCTGGTAGAGGCAAAGATAGTGATAGGCTGCGACGGAGTAAACTCTTTGGTGGCCAGAAGATCCTTTAACCGAAAGGGCTACAGAGTAATCCCCTGCGTGCAGTACCAAATGGACAACTGCCATTTGATTGACAAGAGAACCCTCGAGATGTTTGTAGGCAACAATGTTGCCCCTGATGGTTATGTATGGATTTTCCCCAAGGGGAAAGGTCTGGCAAATGTGGGTCTTGGAACCCAGGGTGCACCAGCCAGAAGATGTTTAGACAGATTTATCAAGACGCATCCTCACCGCTTCAAGAAAGCTCGGGTCTTGAAAATGGGAGCAGCACCAGTGCCGATAGGAGGACAGGTAGAAGAAATAGTCCAGGATGGCTTGATGTTATGTGGAGACGCCGCCGGACAGGTGATACCGCTCACCGGAGCCGGAATACACTCCAGCATTGCCGCCGGTAAGATAGCCGGAGAGGTAGCTGCAGAAGCTCTGTTGGAAGGCAATACATCCCGTGAAAAACTCTCTGCCTATCCACAGCAATTCAATAAGGTGTGGGGTAAACGCATAAGCGACAGTCTCAAGGCCCAGCAGGTGATAACGAAACTCTCCGACCGGGAGCTAAACCGCCTTGCCGATATACTCATTGGCCAGGATATTGTAGATCTGGCCAACGGCTTCAATCTGGTTAGCGTGGGCCTGAAGCTGCTCAAATACCCCACTTTTGCAGGCAAGATCGCCAGGAGACTCCTGGAAAAGCAGGGCAGGTAAGGGGGAAAACCAAGAAAAAGAGCTCACATTTCGCACCTTGCGTTAGGCATTTTTCAACTTCCTGCCCGGGGAAGGGCTGTTCATAGATTGATCCCACCGGCGCCTGCAGACATTCCCCACATCCCTCTTTTAAACTAGAACAGGTTAGCTGCCGAATTGTTGGGTAGCCAATAAATCTACTAAGCAGTCTACAGGCTATTCAGCCAGCAATTGTTCGGCCTTGTCGAACAGCTCTATTGTTTGAAGCACTTCTGGATCTTTCTCCAGGTAGATCTGATATTTCTCCTCTGCACCCCAAAGTTCTCCTGCAATCTCTGCCTTGATGCTGTTTTTTATTGAGCCCAGCTCATGTTGGAAGTCCTCTGGACTGAAACCGATCTTCCTTGAGAAAAGAAAATCCTTAAACTGAAGGATTATTGAGTCATCAACCTGGAAATTTTGCTGGAATTGGTCGAAATTCTCTGGCATCTGAGGCTGAGTTCCAAGATAATAGGCAGCGAAGTCGAAAAAGGCGTTTCTATCCCTCAGTTTTCTCTGCAACTTGCCTGAGTTTCGACCTTTCAGTACTATATCTGGCGTAATACCTCCGCCTCCGTAGACTTTTCTTCCCTTTAGTGTATGGAAAACGGGTTTAGCTTCGTTGCCGCTGCGGGAAGTGTCACGGAAAGCTTCCGCTACGTAATCTGCGCGGCTTTTATTTCTATAAGGACGCTGAATCAGACGGCCGCTGGGGGTGTACCAGTGGGCTATGGTCAAAAATATGGCCCCTCCGTTTCTTAATTTAAACTGCCCCTGCACCAGACCTTTGCCGAAGCTGGTTTGCCCGACCACTAGCCCGCGGTCACAGTCCTGAATTGCGCCGGCAACGATCTCCGAGGCACTGGCGCTGGCGTGGTTAATCAACACAATCAAGGGAAAATAGGGATAGGTACCCTCTTCAGTGGCATAATACTCCTGGGTAGAGTCAGATGTTCTGCCTTGGGTATAACAGATTCTTCCGCTCTTGATGAACTTATCCGCTACCTTGACCGCTTGTAGAAGCGGTCCCCCACCATTCCAGCGAAGGTCAAGGACCAGCTTCTTCATCCCTTGTGACTCCAACTGCCTCAATGCCTTTTCCAACTCGTAGTCTGTCCTCTGAGAAAACCTGGCAACCCAAATGTAGCCGATCTCAGAGGTGAGCATAAAGAACGAAGGAATGCTATAGATAGGGATTTTGTCCCTGACAATGGCGAACTCAAGCAATTCCTCTTCGCCTTCCCTTTTCACCGAAACATTCACCTTTGTCCCTCTGGGACCGCGCAGCTTCTGATAGACTTCCTGAGTGGTAATGCCCAGTGCAGTTTTCCCGTCAATCTTGACGATCTTATCGCTTGCTTTTAGCCCAACCCTGTCGGCGGGAGAACCTTCAATCGGGGCTATCACCGTCAGTACGCCATCTCTGATGTCGAACATAATACCGATTCCCTCGAAATCGCCTCGCAATCTCTCCGCCATATTCGAAAGTTCTCTGGGTCTTAAATAGTAACAGTGAGGATCGAGCTGACGTAGAACTCCATCTATGGCTCCGTCAATGAGTTCAGATTGAGCAGTTTCTTCCACATAGTTGCTTTTAATATAATTCATTACATCGATCAAGCTTTGAAGCTGAACATAAACATTGGCCTCGGATGCCTGGCAAGAATGAGATGGAAGAGGCACTGAAAACACCAAGGCCAGAGCAACCAAAACGAAAATCAGTTTTTTCTTCAACATTGTCCCTCTCCTTACATAGGGTGCGCCCTTGAATGACAATAAATCAAAATGTAGTGAATCTCGTGAACCAACGGCACTTCTATTTATTCTGGCCAAAGTTCTGGGAGAAAAGTCCACCCGAGCCTCCTGCAGGTTCCGAATCTCCAGGAAATTGGTCAGAAAGCTGAGTCAATGCTGAGCCTCAGGCCCAGTGACGCCCTCTTGGTGTTAGTCAGTAGCGGAAGCCGCAACCGCAGGGCCAGACCGGCGAAGGCAACACACTCGAGGGAAAACCCCGTCCCCATCTCCGCCTTCCACCCTCTCAGGTCGACCTTTCTCATTCTGGCCCAACTTCTAACTTCAGAGCGATCCAGAACTTTGCCGGCGTTGAAGAAGACGCAGACAGTGGGAACAAGTGGGAGAGAAAAAATTTCGAAGCTTTTGCGAAGGGGAAAATCCAGGACTGTGTTAACTCCTGCTATGCCGTCTCCGATGTCCAAGTTCGAGTTTTCGAAAGCACTCATATTGCCTTCTCGCCAGAGGGCAAATTTCCTCTGTCTGGGACTGTAACCTGTCTGCCAGCCAGCAAACACCCTAGCTCTTAATGTGGCCATCCAGCCCAGCCTCAGATATCGACTTACTTCAAAGAAATACTTGTCATAGATATAATCACCGTCCGGCAGGCTATGTTCGTAGTGCACCCGATATTCTCCACCATTCTGCCGAAGGGCATCCTTGTTAGTCTCCAAACGATATGAAAAGATCAAGAGGGTGATCACACCTGAATCGCAATCTTTCCGGTCTACATTGTAGTGCTCTTCATGTTCAGCCGAAAGGGTGAAAAAATGTCGCCAGTACCTCTTGTAGTCCACCAACACCGGCACAAGGGTAATGCTCTGGCTACGGGTGTGTCGATCATCGGCAATCTTAAACTCAAGATAAGAAAGGCGATTGCCCCATTTATAGATCGGAGAAAAGAATCGGGCATTGTAGACCACCCAGTCCCTTTTATAGATGTAGCCAGCCGAAAAACTGAGCCTGTGGCCAAAGGGGTCTTCTGCTCTGCTATTCACTCCACCTGACCAGCCGTCGGTATCACTGTAGCCAACCTTAGGATAGTAAGTAACCACATACCTGTCCGTGTAGGGAAAGCTAAACAGCGGGTGGAAGGCAACCTTAGGAAAGCGTCGGTTGTTGAGACGGTTGATGTCAAAAGTCCAATTACTTGGATCGACAAGAATATCCTTGACCGGCTTCGGAGTCTCAAATGTGACCACTCCCCATTTGTCACTCCCGTCCCATCTTTTAACCAGTTTGCGCCCATCTTTCAGTTTCGCCATCACTTCGACCGGCATCTGTTCAGCATCTCCTGCCTGTTTTATCACCGCCTCAGTCAAATACCCCTCCGTTGGAGCTTTGCGCACCCTCACCTTCTCCAGCACAAAGTCACACCGTCTGGTGGTATGAAGCATCTGCTTGAAGAACCAATCCAAATCCGTTTTGCTGACCTCTTCAGCCACGGCCTGGAAGTTCTCAGTAGTGGCGTTCTTGAATCTATAGCATTCAAAATAGGTGCGCATAATCTCACTGAACACCTTCTTTCCCAGCAAGTTCTCCAGCATAGCAAGGACCAGTGCCCCTTTGTGGCAGACCGTTCGACTGTAGACATCGGGATATTCAAATTCATAGGCGGGGCGAAGCAACTCCCGCTCTTTCCCTTCCAGGTTGAGGGTGATCCAACTTTTGTAAAAGCTACTACGCAGGTCGTCGAGGTGGAATATCTTGAGAAACTTAAGCCGCTTAGGGAGATTGACGAAGCCGTTCTCCTTTCCATACTTGTCTTCTATATAGCACATCTCAGAGTAGGTAGCGAACCCCTCATCTAACCAGGCTTCCTCAAGTTCGTTATTCCCCACTGCTGCGTACCACCATTGGTGGGCAACCTCATGGGCAGTCGCCGCTTCTACTATGGTGAAAAAGGAGGGAAGTTGATATGATAAGACAGGAGGCAACATAATGAGAGTGGGGTATTCCATCGCTATGCCCCCGATATAGCTTTCGCAAACAGTTAAGGTAGAATAAGGGTACTTGCCATATTTCTGACTGAAATATGCGATTGCCTCCCGTGCGTGCTTAGCTGCCCGTTCGCCGCCCTTCTTGTGCTCCTTGAAGTAAAGAGACCGAATAATGATGCCTTTCCACTCTGTCGATGTCTCTCGATAATTCTTGTCCGCTACCCAGGCAAAATCATGAACATTCTCCGCCTGCCAGACCCAGGTCTTGGTCCCTTGGGGATGGGCTATCTCCTCCACCAGGCACCCAGTGGCACCCATTACCATATTCGCCGGCAAGGTGATGGCCACAGTGTAGGAACCGAAATCTCCGTAGAACTCTCCCAGAAAATGGTACTTATCTGGGTGCCACCCGTTCCTATCGTAGACAACCACTTTCGGATACCACTGGGCAATATGGTAATTACCTCGGTGATGGCCAAGCCGCCAGAATATTTCTGGTACCTTCACCGTGAAATCGAGTCTCACTTGCATGCCCTCATCGGCTTTCAAAGGCGGATTCAGCTCGATGCGCATAATGGTGTCGTCGATATGGTAATCGGTTATCTTCTCTCCCCTGATCACTAAGGAGTGGATCTGGATGTAACCATCATCTCTTCCCGCCGGATAAAGTATATCCAGGTTGTTACCAGCCTGCTGGAGTTCCTGGAAAAACAGGCTCCCTTCCCGATAGGCATTGGGATAAAGGTGTAGATAAAACTCGTCCAAGGAGGTTCCGGTGCGGTTGACAAAATCGATCACCTCTTTTCCTCTCAATAGATGTCGTTCTGTATCCAGTGCTGCATCTATCCAGTAGTTTACCTGGTTAGGAAGGGCGGCGCCAGAAGAGCCCCTGAGAAGCCACAAGCAAACAGAAATAAGTGTGACCGTCTTCTTACTCCTCATATCAGACCAATCTTCCTCGCCAGAAGTCTCAATACAGGGCTGAATCTCCTAATGAAGGCTATATTGAAATCCGCTGAGTATCTGCTGGTACCTTAAGTTTAAACCTTCCCTCCGGTATCTTCAGATTAACCTTCTGGCGGGTAAATTTGACATTGACCTGGAATCCATCGGAGAGAAGTTCCGCTTGTCGCGCTAAATTGACTCCGCTTATCCGCACATGCTTTTTCAATACTATCCTTCTCAGTAGCTTGCCATCTGTGCCGAATGTCTCCTTCTGGACCACTTGAAGGGATTTCTTATCCACGCAATATTTCTCCATGCGGCCATTTCTCTGGAAATAAAGTACATATTCATCCCCTCTGCTCTGAAAGCTCGCCAAGTCCTTGTAGTCCAGTCGGTAAGATCCTAGTATGTCGAGCATTATTTCAGGAAGGTCCTCGATTCCGGTAACCTGTGATAGGGGGTCTGTCCCAATATTCCCGCTGAGCAGCAGTTTACTCTTGGGCAAAAATACCTCTAAATGCTCACTTTTCTGAACGAAAGCAAGTATGTTCGTCCCCAGACCTGCATATACTTCGGCTCTCATCTGGGTTGGGGACTTAAACAGAATGCCGACCAACAGCGTGTGTCTAATCTGTTCATCCGGTGGTGGTCCGGATTTTCGCAGATGGACTGTTGCTTCCCCCCAGAATGACCTGAGGGCAAAGCGGTTATTCTCCAACAGGGTAATTATCTCAGCAGCGGATCTGTCCCTCTGCGTAGCTCCAACCAGATGCGTCCTGTAGATGCATCCACTGCAGCTCAAAAAGGCAAAGAAAAAAATGGGAAATAGTACAATTACATTTTGTCTCATAAGCGCTTACAGGTTTCTAGGGCCTTGATTCTGATTCTATCTTCTCCAACTTTCTCTTGACTTCCTGGTTCTCCGGGTCAAGCTGAAGCGACTTCTCCCAATAGGTTTTGGCTTTCTGACGTTTGCCGAGGGTAAAGCATACTTCGCCCAGATGATTAAGTATGGTTGCGTTGTTTTTTTCCAACCTAACGGCTTTGTCCAGAAGCTCCTCAGCCTGTCCGAACTTTCCCAAGCGGTAGTAGGCCCAGCCTAAGCTATCCAAGAAATTGCCATTGTCAGGCTGTTGAGCTACTGCCCTCTTAAGCAGTTGCACGGATTCCTCCAGTCTAATTCCTTTATCAGCAAAGATATACCCAAGGTAATTCAAAGCGAAGGCATGCTCAGGGTCAATTGTCAAGAGTCTTTCGAACTCTTTTACCGCTTCGTCCACCAGTCCGATTTGCTCTAAACGGCTCGCCAATTGAAAACGGAAGTCGGTGTTTTGGGGCTCAAGTTCGATTGCCCGGTGGAAAGCTGTAATGGCTTCAGCCCAGGCGCCTATTCTCTCGAGGGATATCCCAAGTAGGTAGAATATCTGAGCGTCTTCTGGCATATTCGTCGCTGCCTTCAACAGAACCTCACAGGCTTTTGGGAAGTTCCCGGCCTGGATGAAGGCATAACCGGCACCTATCCATCCGCAATTGCCCAAAGCAGCTGCCCTCTGGAACATCTCTCCAGCCAGGGCAAATTCCCCAATTTCCACAAAGGTTTTCGCCACGTAGTAATAAAAGTCTGCATTGCCAACCCGACTGTGACGAATCTCTTTGACCAATTCATCCAGTCTTTGCCGATCTCCCATCTGGTTGTATGCCATTAATAGATCCCGTAGTATTCCCTTCTCTTCGGGAAAGAATCTACGAATCTCTTCGAATTGTGAGGCCGCTTCTCTGGAGTTACCCATTGAGAGATAGATCTGTCCCAAACGTCGCCTCAGTGATTTGCTGTGGGGAATCATTTTGAGTCCGTTTCGGTAGGCTCGGATTGCCTGTTTGCTTTTCCCTTCCATCTCAAAGGACATCCCCAGTCCTAACCAGGCATTCTCAGAATCCGGGATTTTTGCCAGAATCTGGCGATAGTAAACCCTGGCCTGTTTCCTTTTGCCCATCCCCGCATAAATACGAGCCAATTTGAACTGCACATCGGGAAATCCCCGGTCGCTTCTGGCTCCTTTCTTGAGTAACTTTAAAGCCTTACGAGCGTTACCTTGTTTAAGATAGATGTCTGATAGGCTATAGATGGCCTGTAGGTCACTGGGCTTTAATTCAACCGCTATCTCCAGTTCCTTAGCCGCCCCTTTCAAATCCCCCTGTAATTGGAACAGCACGGAAAGCAATCGGTGGAGCTCTGCCCGGTCCGGGGCAAGCCGGACGGCTTGCTTGGCAAAACGCATAGCTTTTTGTTCATTGCCTAAAGCAAAAAAAACATTAGCAAGCTCTTGGCAGATAGTTGCCGAGCGGGAATCGTATGCCAGTGCCCTCTCCAATTCAGCCACTGCTGCCTGGTAATCCTCTTGTAGTTCCAGAATTTTTGCCGCGATGAAGTGGTCCATCGCTTCTGGGTCTGGCTGAGAGACTACAGTGGAACTATGCTCCATCAAAGCAGGCAGAAAACAGCCGTTGGTAAAAAGGGCGAAAGCAAAGAAGACAATAGTTCTTCTGAGGGTCATATTCTCTCCTGCGATGCAAAACCATTGACCCCTGTCTTTCCCCTACAACGAGAGGAAAATGCTTGATTGTTTTGTGAAAGGTGACACTTCAAAGTAAGAGCCACAGAGAGCGTAAAGAAAGAACATATGGTGGTTTAATTATTCAGGAATAATTTCGTTTTCATCCTTAGCGCTTTTCGTGGCAAAATCAGGCCTCCGTGATCTTTCGGAAAAGTCAGGCGAGATTAGCAGAGAAGAGGTGAGGTTTTCAGGCTCTATTCCTCTCCAACAAGAATTTTCCAACCTTTGCTTCTGGCTCTACGGGGTAATCACCTGTAAAACAAGCGACACAGTAGTTCTCCTGGGTGCCTGGCATCGCCTCCAGCATAGCTTCCAAGGAGAGATAGCCCAGGCTGTCCACCTGTAAAAAATTACGAATCTGCTCCACTGTCTTCGAAGAAGCAATCAACTCGTCTTTTGTCTGGAAGTCAATCCCGTAGTAGCAGGGAAAGCGGAGGGGTGGGCAACTAACCCGGACGTGAACTTCCTTGGCCCCTGCCTCTCGGATTAACCCGGCGAGATTGCGCATAGTGGTACCCCTGACGATGGAGTCTTCTACCACTACCACGCTCTTTCCTTTAAGCAGCCCGCTTACCGGGTTGAACTTGATCCGCACCATAATATCGCGTATCTCACTTCTGGGTTCGATAAAAGTTCTCCCGATGTAGTGATTCCTGATAAGTCCCAGCTCAAACTTAATTCCGGAGCTTTCTGAGTAACCCAGAGCTGCTGTATTGCTAGAGTCGGGCACGGAGATGACGATATCGGCCTGGGCCGGATGCTCGACCGCCAGTTGTCTACCCAGTCTGCGCCGTGCTTTGTCGACATTCTCTCCGAATACCTTGCTATCCGGACGAGAAAAATAGATATACTCAAAGATGCAGAAGGCGTATCTATGAGAACCAAAAGGCTTGATCGAACTGAGGCCATCTTCACTCAAAATTACGATCTCTCCAGGCTCAACATCCCGGCAGTACTTCCCTCCAATGATGTCCAGGGCGCACGACTCAGAAGCAACCACCCAGGCATCGCCCAACTTCCCCAGGCAGAGAGGGCGAAATCCATGGGGGTCTCGAACGGCGATGATTTTGTCTTTAGTTATTGCCAAAATTGAATAGGCACCCCTCACCTGTCGTAGTGCTTCGATCATTCGTTGCAAAAGAACTTCTCTCTGAGACCTCGCCGTCAAATGGATGATCACTTCGCTATCTACAGTAGTTTGAAAAAGGGAACCCTCTTGTTCCAACTTGTGTCGAAGCGCATTCGAGTTCACCAAGTTACCGTTATGGGCAATAGCTAACGGGCCGCCCTTGCAGTTGACCAGCAGTGGCTGGATATTCGCTGGCAATGGTGAACCGGTCGTGGAATAACGAGTATGCCCCACTGCTAGATCCCCTGCCAGATCCTTGAGAGTAGCTGGATCAGAAAACACATCCGTAACCAATCCCAACCCCTTGTGCTGCCGGAGAGTCTTGTGATCACCAACCACAATGCCGGCGCTCTCTTGTCCCCGGTGCTGTAAAGAATAGAGCCCAAGATATGCTAAATCGGCTGCGTTCTTGTGCCCATAAATCCCAAATAACCCGCAATCTCCCACTATTTACCTCCAAATTATGACAAGCACCCCCCAGATTCTCACCGCAGAGGTCGCAGAGATCTCGGACAAGGACGAGAGATTTACCTTTATCCCTTGGGAATCCCTCTTTTTGTACTTCGCTGCTTCTGGGGTCTTGATTCTTTCCGGATAATTCCATTTTACAAAAGTGACCAATCTTGATTAAGACCCAGACAGAATCCAGCAGCTTACGGTACGGCAGAAAGAGACCTCTCTTGCGAACAGCATTCCTCGGAGATACAACACATCGTACTTCCCTCACTAAGTATAACCCTCGGCTTCGGGTGAATTACTTCTGTCTAAAGCTCAGTCTTATGGGAGTTCCTGTGAAATTGAACTCTTTTCGGAGCCTGTTTTCTAAATAGCGTCTGTAATTTTGCTTAATAAGATCGGGTCTGTTAGTAAAGAAGAGAAACCCTGGAGGCTGGATAGAGTTCTGGGTGGCGTATAGCAGCTTGAAATCCCTATGCTGAAGCAATCCTGTCTTCCTCAATTCTTGGAGAAATCTGTTGAGCTGGGAAGTGGATATCCTCCTGTTCCAGTTGTGATAAACTTCGAAGGCCAAATCTATGCTCTTGTGAATGCGGTGGCGAGTTAAAGCAGAGGTGAAAAGTATAGGAATGTAACTCAAGGAGGCTATCTTTCTTCTGATGTATTGAGTGACCTGCTCTGCGGTGTTGAGGTCTTTTTCCACTAAGTCCCATTTGTTCACTGCCAGAACAACTCCCTTTCCGAACCGAATCGCCTGCTGGAGGATGTTTATATCCTGGGAAGTCAAGCCGTCGGTAGCGTCGATTAACAATATCGCCACATTGCACCTCTGCAAGCTCTGAATTGTCCTCAAGGTGCAGTAAAATTCGATTCGATCCCTAACCTTACTTCGGCGGCGCAGTCCTGCGGTATCAATCAAAACCACCCTCCGGCCGCTATGGGAGAATATTGTGTCGGTTGAATCTCTAGTAGTTCCAGGTTGCTCATCGACAATGAGCCTTTCTTCTCCTAACAGAGTATTTACAAAAGAGGATTTCCCCACATTGGGTCGTCCTACCACAGCAATCTTAAGGACTTCTTGTCTCTGTTCCCTCTTATCATGGGGGGGTAGTTGCTGGACGATGAGCTCTAAGAGCTCTCTTATATTCCTTCCAGTAGTTGCCGAAACGGGAACAGGGTCTCCGACACCAAGACGGTAAAACTGTGGTACCTGAACCTCTTGGTGTTCGGTGTCAACTTTATTAACCACCAGTAGCTTTTTCTTCTCTGATTTACGAACAACATTTGCAATCTCCAAATCCAGACCCAGTACCCCAGCCGAGGCATCCACCAATAGAAGGAGCATATCTGCCTCTTCGGTTGCCACCTCCACCTGTTCTTTAACCAAGACTTCCATCTTGTCAGAGCCTTGGGGCAGATACCCTCCTGTATCAACCAGAATGAAATGACGCCCTTTCCACTGAGCCTCATCAAAGTTCCGATCCCGGGTTACACCGGGAATATCATCCACAATCGCCTTCCTTTTTCCAATGATGCGATTGAAAAGTGAGGATTTCCCGACGTTTGGTCTCCCAATTATAACTACCACCGGTTTACGCAAGCGCATTGCCTCTTTTGAAGAAGATAAACAAAGGAAGAGAGATCCAGCCGAAAATAGACTAAATCTGGAATCTCAGGCTCCTGTTTTGTAGGCGGTTATATACTTTCGCAAGAAATTCCCGGTGTAGGATGTCTCCACCTGGGCCACCTCTTCTGGCGTTCCGGCAGCCACTACCCAGCCACCTTGATCTCCGCCTTCCGGACCCAGGTCAATGATGTAGTCGGCGGCCTTTATCACCTCCATGTTGTGCTCAATGACCAACACGGTGTTGCCCATATCCACCAATTTGTTCAAAACCTTCAGCAGCACCCTAACGTCCTCGAAGTGAAGTCCAGTAGTGGGTTCATCCAGAATATACAAAGTCTTGCCGGTGCCCACCTTTGACAGTTCAGTAGAGAGCTTAACCCTCTGGGCCTCTCCTCCTGAGAGGGTGGTAGCCTGCTGTCCCAGATGGATATATCCCAACCCCACATCTGAGAGGGTCTTCAACTTCCGTTTGATACGGGGAATGTCAGCAAAGAACTTCAGGGCCTCATCAACGGTCATATCCAACACCTCGGCAATGTTTTTGCCTTTGTAGCGAATGCTCAAGGTTTCTCGGTTGTATCTTCTGCCCTTGCAAGCGTCACAAGTCACATAGACGTCGGGCAAAAAATGCATCTCGATTTTGATGACGCCAGCACCTTGACAGGCTTCACATCTGCCCCCTTTCACATTGAAACTGAAACGACCGGGTTTATACCCCGCCACCTTGGCCTCTGGCACCTGGGAAAAAAGCTCACGAATGTGAGTGAAAACTCCGGTGTAGGTAGCGGGGTTAGACCTCGGGGTTCTGCCTATGGGCGACTGATCGATGTTGATCACCTTGTCAATTGCCTCAGAGCCCCGTAGTTCTTTATACTTATGAGGTTCTGCTCTGCTTCTATAAAGTTTCTGTGCCAGAACTCGGTAAAGTGTTTCATCCACCAACGTGCTTTTCCCGGAGCCAGAGACGCCCGTCACGCATGTAAAAGTCCCCAGAGGGATATGCACATCTATTGATTTCAGGTTATGCCCCTCAGCACCGAGTAGGGAAAGCCATTTGCCGTTTCCCCGGCGCCTCTGGGAGGGGACAGGGATCTGCTTTTTTCCGGAGAGATATTGGCCGGTCAGCGAGGATTTGTTATGGCAGATTTCGACTGGACTGCCAGTGGCTACTACCTGACCACCTTGCAATCCCGCTCTCGGTCCCAGGTCAATAACATAGTCGGCTGTCTCAATGGTATCCTTGTCGTGTTCGACAACAAGGATGGTGTTGCCCAGATCACGTAGATCACACAGTGTCTTCAGCAGCCTTTTGTTATCCCTGTAATGGAGACCAACACTGGGTTCGTCCAGAATATATAGAACTCCCACCAGCTGCGAGCCGATCTGCGTGGCCAGTTTGATCCTCTCGGCTTCACCTCCAGAAAGGGTGGCAGCGGCTCGATCCAGGGTAAGGTAATCCAGCCCCACGTTCATCAGGAAACCCAACCTGTCTTTAATCTCTTTCAGTATCTGGTAGGCAATGGCCATCTCCTTAGACGAAAGTCTGAGTGCAGAGAAAAACTGCAAGGCCTCTTTAATCGAAAAGGCGGTGATCTCAGCGATATTTTTACCCTGAATCTTCACCGCCAGACTCTGTGGTTTCAGTCGACTGCCCTGACACTCAGGGCAAGTACGGGCGGTCATAAACCGCTCGATCCACTCCCTTACGGCCTCGGATTGAGTCTGTCTATATCGCCTCTGTAGATTAGGGATGACCCCTTCGAAGTTGGCATCCTTGCTTCCATAAAGTATTGCTCTCTTTTGTATCTCTGTCAGTTTATTGAAAGGCAAGTTGAAATCGATATTGTAGGTTCTAGCGACCCTGCGCAGACGATGAAAGAACCACCGATCTTCAGGAGCTCCCCAGGGGGCAATAGCACCCTGATTGATGGAAAGATCAGGGTCGGGCACTACTAAGTCGGGGTTAATCTCCATGCTTATACCCAGTCCGTCGCAAGCGGGACAGGCACCATAAGGGCTGTTAAAGGAAAACATCCGCGGCTCTATTTCCTCGTAGCTCACTCCACAGTCCGGACAGGCAAAACGCTCGGAGAAAAGGAGATCCTCTCTGCCCGCCACATTCACCAGAACCAGCCCTTCACCCAAGGCCAAGGCGGTCTCCACCGAGTCAGTAAGCCGTTTGCTAATCTGGGACTCAACCACCAACCGGTCTACAACTACCTCAATCCAGTGCTTCTTGTAGCGCTCCAGTTTGATCTCCGAGTCCAGAGTCAGCACCTGTCCATCCACCCTGACCCGTACATAGCCATCCCTTTTGACCTGTTCAAAGAGTTCCCGGTATTCACCCTTCCTCCCTCTGACCAATGGGGCTAATACTTGAATCCTCGCACCCTTGGGCAGCCTCAAGATATTATCTACAATCTGCTGCGCTGTCTGTTTCGAGATGACCCTCCCGCATTTCCAGCAGTGAGGCACCCCGATGCGGGCAAAGAGCAGTCGCAGGTAATCGTAGATCTCGGTGACTGTTCCCACGGTAGAACGGGGGTTTTTAGCCGATGTCCTCTGCTCAATGGAAATGGCTGGCGACAGCCCTTCAATGTAGTCCACATCCGGTTTTCCCATCAGAGATAAGAACTGTCGAGCGTATGCAGACAGGGACTCTACATAGCGTCTCTGACCCTCGGCGTAGATGGTATCGAAGGCCAGCGATGATTTTCCTGAACCCGACAATCCGGTAATAACCACCAGCTTGTCACGGGGGATTTCTAAGTCTATGTTCTTAAGGTTGTGCTCCCGAGCACCTTTGACGGTTATTTTCTCCATTGGAGGCTCAAAATTCCCTCTAAACTATCCTGTCCAAAATGTTCAGAAAAGAGCTTAACTTGTTCTTCTCACTGGCCTTGAATAGAACAGCACTAACAAGATTTTTCAAATCTAAGGAGAGGCAATAAAGGGCTTTGGTTCTTTGGTGGGGTCGATTGGTGACAGAATTGTGACACCATTATCTATTTCGGATTTAGAACTGATGCACTTGTACAAACTTCTAAGCCATATTCTTCTGCTGTAAAGTGCCAGGGCCCCAGAGGCGTCAGAATGACACTTTGCTACTTATTGAGACTGTAATGGTCTGGCTATCGAGATTGGGTGTACGCCTTATCGTCCTCGCTCAGACCTGTCCCCTCTTTACGGTCCGCTACTAACTCCTCAACCTCATCCGTATCTGATTGAGCGATTTCGTGCATTCTGTGCAGCGCCATTAGCCAGCAGACTGTGGACTCGCCTCCTTCATTACGGTTTGCACCGGCGGACTGCAATCCATCCCGGCAGCCTCCTGTACTGAAATCGTATATGATCTCCCGTAAGTCATTTCTGCCTAAGAACCAGTCGAAACACCGGTTCATTTCCACACACCAGTGCTTGTTCTCAGTCGCTCTGTAGGCCTCATAGCAGGCATCCACCAGAGCAGCGACCTCAATGGGCTGTTGGTCAAATCGTGCCTTCTTTCCTCCTCGCTTGAGCCAACCCTTGTTGCCTACCACCGAAAGGTGACCGTCTCTTGCTGTTTGGATTTTAAGAAGCCATTCCAGAGACTGTAGTCCTTGACGCCACATTGTCTCATCTTTAAGCCACTGTCCCGCGGCGATCAATGCTTGTGGCAAACGGGCGTTGTTATAAGCGACAATATCCTCCCCCCAGAGCCATTCTTTGGAACTGTTCGCCTGGAACAGATGAAAGAGCCGTTGAGCCAGCAAGCGAAGAGCATCTCGCGCTTCACGGTCGCCACCGAAACGCTCAAGATATGCCCGACAGCCAAGAATAGAGTAAGCCCAGGCTCGAGGTGAATTAAAGGATAAACAACTCGGTAGTGCTTGATTGAATAAGTTTGTGGCAAATCCTAAAATAGCTTCTGTAGGCGCCTGGTCTACAGTGATTCCCAGTGCCCAAAGCGTTCGGCCGTGACAGTCCTCAGAGCCTATCTCTTCAAGCCAGCGCCTATCGTAGGACATAAAATTCCGCGCCCGACCCGTCTCTCTGTCTAAGGAATAATCAAGAAAAGACAAGTAGATGTGCAAAAGTGGCAAAATGCTTTCGTCCTTGAAAAGCCTGAAGTTCATTAGAGCAACGATCGCTGCGCGAGCATTATCATCGGTGCAGTAGCCATGGGAACGGTTCGGGGTTGCATAGATAGCATGTTGAAAAATCCCTGTATTGTCGGTCATGATCCGGAGATGAGCCAGATTGATCTCAGGGATAGCAAGCTGCTCTAGTACAGTGCGGCGGATACGCGAGCGCACGGCCAACTTCCCATACTCACGTACGGCCCGCTGAAAAACGTCCAAGTATCTCCCTGCTACTTCCTTCCAGATCATCTGCCGCCCAAATAGATAGGCGCGTTTCCGGAGACGATGTCGCTTCGTTTCGTTACTGAGGAGCTCACGCAGCTGATTGGCCAATGCGTCTGCATCGCCAAAAGGTACCAGGCAGCCCCGTTCATCGGCCAACAATTCCTCAGCATACCAATAAGGAGTGGAAATGACAGCCTTTCCACATCCTATCGCGTAGGCCAGCGATCCCGAAGCACTCTGCTCCTTAGACAAATACGGAGTCACGCAGATATCGGCCGCTACGAGAAATTGCAGAAGCTCTTCAAGCTTCACAAATCGCTTATGGAAAACAACATGTTCTTTTAGCTTCAACTGCTTGACCAATCTTTCCAACGAAACCCGATACTGCTCGCCAAAACGCCGTTTGACCTCTGGATGAGTGGCACCCAGTACGACATACAGGACGTCAGGAAACTCCTTTACCAGTGAGGCAACGGCCTCAATGGCCACTTCGATGCCTTTGTTCGGATTTAGCAAGCCAAAAGTTAATATCACGCGGCGTCCTTCAGCGTGAAACTTGTCCTTATAATAAGCCGGATCAAGAAAAGGCACATCTGGCACTCCGTGATGGATCACCAGTACCTTCTCTCTGGGCACCCCATAAATGTCAACCAAGAATTCAACCGCCTTTTGCGAGTGTACTACTACCAGTGAGGAATAGGAACAGATGGACTTTAAGACATCAAGTTGTTGAGGTGTGGGCGCTTTAAGCACGGTATGCAAAGTAGTCACAACTGGTTTTTTCAGAGCGGCAAGTAGCTGCAAAATGTAGGAGCCATCGTTTCCGCCAAAGATGCCAAATTCGTGCTGGATGTTCACCACTTCCGTCTGGGAGAGATTGAGTAAATCGGCGGACTCTCGATAATCTGTGCGGTGTTGCTCCCGGATATCGAAACGTACTTCATCTCCATAACTATAGACTTCCTGTGGTTTTTTTAAAGCAACCACCTGTAGATTCTCAGACTCGCCAACAGATTCATCGTAGAGTTGAGCAAGCGCATGCACTAAGTCGTAAGTGTATGTTGCAATTCCACATTGCCGGGGAGGATATGTAGCTACAAACGAGATCCGGATTGGCTTTACGATTGTTTCTGGCACAGGGCTATCACCTCTTTCTTGTCAAAATGCATCTGCTAATGCTCGTCACGTATTGCACCCCGCTGTACGCAGTCACTGAACTTAGGCACAGCATTAGGGGCGACTAATTGGAGGCAGTTTGCACAATTTCTCACCTGCTTTTAGCTTTCTTAATGACAAAGACTCTTATCTTTGGATTCTAAGGATGCTAAGTATCCGGCCTCACCGGTTGATGATAACAGTGATTCGGCAATCCACACATTTTTCACTTATCCCTATCTTGCGTTGGGTGAGACCTGACATATTCTACCAACTGGTTCATGTCTGCTATGGCTAATCCGACAACCGTATCAGCAGCACCATAATAGAGATGAAGTTCGTTTGTCTCCGGGTTAATGATGGCACCTGATGGAAAAACGACACCAGGGACATCCCCCACACGCTCGTAATTTTCACTTGGAGCAAAGACCCAGTCATCACAGCGGCAGATAATCTTCCAGGGCTGCTCCAGGTCCAAGAGTGCCAGGCCCACTCGATATAGACTGCCTGAAGCGGTTACTCTCACTCCGTGGTATATAATCAACCAGCCCTCTGGGGTCTCAAGAGGTGGAGGTCCTAACCCAACCCTGTGGCTATCCCACCATCCAGGTCTCACGGGAATTAGCATGCGATGTTTGCCCCAATGTGTCAAATCTGGAGAAGAGCAAATCCAGATGTGAGCTTCTCCTCGGATGATAGGCCGATGAATTAACACGAATTGTCCATTGATGAGACGTGGAAACAGCGAAGCGTCTTTGTCTTCCGGAGGAAGGAGCGCTCCAAAACGGGTAAATGTTTGGAAGTCCTTAGTCAGGGCCAAAGAGATAAGAGGACCTCCAGTGGAGAAAGAGACATACGTTATTGCATACTCCTGTCGCTCTTCTAGCCAGACAATCCGTGGGTCCTCAAGACCCCAAAGTTCCTCCTTGTATCTCAGATTAGGTTTTAGAGCCGGCGTTGAAGAAATTCGCCAGTCGCTCTTTCCATCTTTACTTCTGGCTAAAGTGAGATGAGAAAACCCACGCATATCTTCCACTCGCACCAATAACAAAACCTTACCGTCATGCTTTGTAGCCCCTGGATTGAATACCGCATTGGCGGAATAGGGCCACTGCGCTGGAGTAAGGATAGGGTTTCCCTGGTAACGCCGGAACAGAAGATTGGAGCTGTTGTGACCTCCAAGACGTTTCATTTTTGTTTAATCTCCTTACCTCCGCTTGGAAGAATGGCGTCGCCTCTTTCGGCGATGTGGGCCGCTTTCTGACTGGCTCTGTCTCAGTTGCGCTATCTGATCTCGCAGCTGCGCCGCCTTCTCAAACTCTAAGTTCGCTGCCGCCTCCCGCATCTTCTCCTCTAACCAGGCTATCTCTTCCTCCCTGTCCAGCTTGGAGATATAGTCGGTATTGGATTCTTTCACCACAGGGGTGACCTGCTCGTCGGCCACAGCCGTGGCTTTCATTATCTCTTCTACCGACTTGTAGATAGTGGTAGGGGTTATGCCGTTCTTCCGGTTGTAGTCCTCCTGGATGCGCCGACGCCGGTTGGTCTCATCTATGGCTTTTTTCATCGACTCTGTGATGTGGTCGGCATACATGATCACCTCACCCTTCACATTTCGGGCAGCCCTCCCCGCCGTCTGGATCAAAGAACGTTCAGAACGCAAAAAGCCCTCCTTGTCGGCATCTAAGATGGCAACCAGAGAGACCTCAGGCAGGTCCAACCCCTCCCGCAGTAGATTGATACCCACCAGCACATCAAACTCCGCCAGCCTCAACTCTCGCAGTATCTCTACCCTCTCCAATGCCTCTATCTCAGAATGCAGATACCTCACCCTCACACCCATCTGGGCCAAGTAGTCGGCTAAATCCTCAGCCATTCTCTTAGTGAGGGTAGTCACCAGGACCCGCTCTTTTTGCTTCACCCGAATGCGGATCTCCTCCAACAGGTCATCTACCTGCCCCTTCACTGGCCTCACCGTTATTTTGGGGTCCATAAGTCCAGTGGGACGGATAATCTGCTCTACTACAACTCCCTTCGATCTCTCCAGCTCATATTCGCCCGGAGTGGCAGAGACAAAGATGACCTGGTTGATCATAGACTCAAACTCCTCAAAGTAAAGGGGGCGGTTGTCAAAAGCAGAGGGCAGCCTGAAACCATACTCCACCAGTGTCTCCTTGCGGGAGTGGTCACCGGCATACATCCCAGCAATCTGAGGTACAGTTACATGCGATTCATCAATAACCAGGAGAAAATCCTTAGGGAAATAGTCCAGCAGCACATAGGGCCTTTCCCCTGGGGCCCTTCCAGACAGATAGCGAGAATAGTTCTCTATTCCAGGACAGTAACCGATCTCCCTCATCATCTCAATATCATACTTGGTGCGGGTCTCGATACGCTGTGCCTCTATGAGCTTGTTTTGAGATTTGAAATAGGCTACCCGCTCCTCCAGTTCTTGCAATATCCCTTGAATCGCTGCCTCCAACCGGGGGTAGGTGGTCACAAAATGTTTAGCAGGGTAGATAGCCACCCTTCTCTTCTCCTCCCGAATCTCTCCAGTCATCGGATCGATGACAGAGATGTTATCGATCTGATCGCCGAAAAGTTCAATCCGCACGGCGTATTCCTCATAAGCAGGGAGCACCTCAATCACATCCCCACGTACTCTAAAGGTCCCCCTCTCAAAGGCAATGTCGTTTCGGGTGTAATAGATATCCACCAGCCTCTTGAGTATCTCCTGTCTGTCAATGGTTTGTCCTACCTCCAGCAGGAGCAACTGTTCAGCGTACTCCTTGGGCGAGCCAATGCCGTAGATACACGAGACACTGGCCACGACAATAACATCGTCCCGCTCCAGAAGTGAACTGGTTGCCTTGAGCCGGAGCCTGTCTATCTCATCATTGATGGAGGTATCCTTCTCGATATAGGTGTCAGTGGCGGGAACGTAGGCCTCTGGTTGATAATAATCGTAATAGCTTATAAAATATTCTACTGCATTCTCGGGGAAAAAGGCCTTGAGTTCACCGTAAAGCTGGGCAGCCAGGGTTTTGTTGTGAGAGATAATCAAGGTGGGTTTGCCCACATTAGCTATGACATGGGCTACGGTGAAAGTCTTGCCCGAGCCAGTGACTCCCAACAAGGTTTGAAACTTTTCCCCTCGAAGTATCCCTTCGGTCAACTCGCGAATAGCCCTGGGCTGATCGCCAGTGGGCTGGTATTTGGAGATGAGTTTGAATTCAGCCATAGTATTAAGTCATTTGTCACTCGTCATTAGAGATCAGTGAAACGAACGTTTACCGACTCTCCAACCGTAAAGAACCCAGAGATGGGATAGAGCACACCAAGGCCTCGGTCCTTCAGACTCACCTCCAAGGTTCTGCACTCTCCCTGTCTGTTCACGGCCTTTGCAGTTGCATTCTTTTCATTAAACCTGTCGAAATTCGGTCGGGAAAGAATGAGATAGGCTCTGTAAATAGTCGATATTCAGTGTTTCTCTGTCTATGGGAAGGCAGGCGGCACCGAGTGGATAGGCATGTTCACATTCCCAGCTCTTCTAGGATGGGTTCGGCGTTCTTCAGCCAGGCGTGCTGCGGGTCGTCATGCATCCTCAAGATCCTTTTCTCTCCGGCTAAAATCCAGAGATAGTAAAGCCTGTAGCCTGGCGCGGCTACAACTGGATGATAGCCTTCGGGGATAACCACTGTGTCATCATTCTGTAACACGTATGTGGAATCAATAGAGCGGTCATCGGTATAAATCCGCTGGATGCCAAATCCCTGCTGGGGCTCAAGCTTGAAAAAATACACCTCTTCCATATTGGACTCCTCTGGCAGATTATCAAAGTCATGACGATGAGGCGGGACACTGGACCAGTTGCCAGGAGGGTTAATGGTCTCCCCTATCAACAAATGTCTGGCGTCAAGACTCGAATCCACAATATCTCTTATGTCTCTCCGCCAGTTCAGCCGACCCACAGACCTCATTCTCACCTGCTCGGGCCGGATGAGCCTGGGCTCTGTCTTCAAGTCAGATGGTGCCTTACACACTGCCATCTCCAGGTTACTCATCGCAATCACTTCGTAACTCTTACCACATGGAATATAAACAGAGTAGGGGCTTCCGGAAAAGACATCCTCCCTCTGACCAATACTTTCATAGGCATTCCTGCCCACTTTGACTGTACAGCGGCCGGTGAGGATAACCAGAACAGTCTCTTTCTCCTCTGCATCCCGGGTAAACTTCTCCCCGGCCACAAGGCGCAGGATACCGAATTCGATAAATTCCAAGCGCTTATCCTCGGACCCTATTATCGTGTTGTAGCCGCCGCTCAATTGTTTCCTGATGTGAAGGCTCATTTTTCGCCTTTCTCCCCTCTTTCAAGCGTTGTACTCAGTTTCTGAAGCACCTCAATCATTTGCTTGTGCTCTTCCTGCAGCCTTTTGCTTGCTTTGGCAAATGTATACACGTTGTAAATCAGAACTCCAGCAAAAATCAAGCAAACCACTACCATCGTCCAACACCTCCTTCAGGTTGTGATAGGGATCTCCCTCACTCCATCTTCGATCTGACAGGGGTAGACAGCGGGCTTGATCCCTGTCTCTGCCTCGTATTTCTCCTCTACTGTTTGAGCCAGAAGTGGAGCGCTTCTTTTGCGTACTAGATTGACGGTGCATCCTCCGAATCCGGCGCCAGTTAGCCGGGCACCTAACACTCCATCCACGGAGCGAGCTATCTCTACCAGCAGGTCCAGCTCTCTGCAACTCACCTGGAACTCGTCCTTCAGGCTCTGATGCGACAGGTTCATCAGTTGTCCAAATCTCACAACATCGCCCCTCCTTAGAGCGACCACAGCCTCTTTAACCCGCGAGTTTTCGCTGATCACATGCCGGCACATCCTCCGCATCCCATCGGGCAGCAGCCCCTGATGTTCCTCGAATTGCTCTATGGAGATATCCCTCAACGCTTTCGCCCCGGGTAAGACAGTGGCCAGTCTCTTTGCGCCTTGTTCACACTGTGAACGCCTTAGATTATATTCCGAGTTACTCAGGCCCCTTCTGACTCCAGAGTCGCACACCACCACTGACACTTCATCACTAGGAATGTAGGCATACTGGTAGCTCAGGTCACGACAGTCAAGGAAGAGGGCATGACCTTTTTTGCCCAACACAGCGACAAACTGGTCCATTATCCCGCAGTTGACGCCTACATAAAGATTCTCCGCCCTCTGGCAAAGTCTCGCCATCTCTTCTGGTTTGATCTCTATCCGGTTCAACTTGGCCAGCAAATACGCCGTGGCCACCTCAAAGGCCGCAGAGCTACTCAGACCGGCTCCCAGTGGAATATCGCCGTATACTACAGCGTCAAAACCGCTTACATACTCCCCCAGCTTCTGATATTCGTGAATCACCCCCTTAGGATAGTCTGCCCACGAACCATCTCTTCCAAAACCATCTAGGGGAAAAGAGGCCATCTCCTTAAAATTCAATGAATAAAGAGAGACCTGTTGATCTTCTCTGCCTCTGGCGGCGATACCGATCGATCTGTTCACTGCCACAGGGAGGACGAAGCCGTCGTTGTAGTCGGTATGTTCTCCTATTAGATTTACCCTTCCGGGAGCCTTCACAGCCAATTCCGGTTTGCTGCCAAACAGTTGGAGGAATCCTGATAGAAGTTCAGTCTTCATATCCATTGGGGTGTTTCAGATACCATTGCCAGGCAGTTTCGATCATGGTCTCCAGCTCAGGGTACTTCGGTTCCCACCCAAGCTCTCTTCTTATCAGGTCAGAACTGGCAACAAGTCTGGCTGGATCACCAGGGCGGCGCTTGCCGTAGACGACGTTGATCTCCCGGCCGGTGACCTGTTTGGCCTTCTCTATCACCTGCAACACCGAGTATCCAGCGCCATTTCCCAGATTGTAGACACAACTCTCCTGCTCCAGGGCATCTAACGCAAGGATATGGGCCTGAGCTAAGTCAGTAACATGGATGTAATCCCGAATACAGCTGCCGTCGGGTGTATCCTGGTAGTCGGTTCCAAATACCTCAATGCGATCTCTCTTCCCCAGTGCCGTTTGAAGCACTAAAGGGATAAGATGTGACTCCGGGTTGTGGTCCTCACCATATTTCTCGGAGGCCCCTGCAGCATTGAAATATCTCAAAGAAGCATATCTTATTCCATAAGCAGTGTCATACCACCGGAGCATCCTTTCGGTCATAAGCTTTGACTCCCCATAACTGTTAGTGGGCGATTTGGGGTCGTTTTCTTTGATTGGAATACTGACCGGTTCTCCATAGACGGCTGCTGAGGAGGAGAAGACAATCTTTTTCACCCCCTGGCGCCTCATTGCCTCTAAGAGATTGAAACTTAACACCACATTATTCTGAAAATACCGGGCCGGATCGCTCATCGACCTTTCTACTACGGTTTCTGCGGCAAAATGCATCACCGACTTGATTTCGAATTGCTGTATGGTTTCATCCAATTTGTTTGTATCCGCCAGGTCTGCCTTGATGAAGATGGCACCGGGATCTACCGCCGCCCGATGCCCCTGGTAAAGGCTATCATATACTACCACTGACTCACCTCTTTTGAGTAACTCCTCTACAACCACGCTACCGATATATCCTGCTCCTCCGGTGACTAAGATTGACATTCGACCTCCTCGATTTTAAGGGGTTCTGTGTTTCGCAGCTCCTTGGCTTTCTCTTCTGGACAGGAATCATTAATAAAAGTCCCCGCGCCAGATTCACAACTGGCAAGATATTTTAGTTTCGTCCGGCTCCGGTAAGGCGGATAGAACTCAATATGGAAATGATAATAGCTATAGTCCTGTCCATCGGTAGGAGATTGGTGGATTACCATCATATAAGGAAAAGAGAAACCATAAAGATTGTCATATTTGAGGAGAACAAACTTCAGGATGCTCGCTAAATCCTGGATATGCCGCTCATCGAAATCCGAAAAAGAGAGCAGATGGTCCTGGGAGAAGATGTGGATCTCATAGGGGAAGCGGGCATAAAATGGGAGAATGGCCACAAACGAACTGTTCTGCCCGATGATTCTCCTTCCATCCGCTTTCTCCTCTTCGATTATATCGCAGAAAAGACACCGGCCTTTCTGTTTCTGGTATTCAGCGGCAGAGTCCAATTCAGTCTGAAGCTTGGGTGGTATGAAAGGAAAGCCATAGATCTGTCCGTGAGGATGTGGCATAGTCACTCCAATGACCTCGCCTTTGTTCTCAAACTCCAGGACATATTTGATCTCCGGCTTGCTCCCCAACTCTCGGTAACGCGACTTCCAGAGAGCTATCAGTTTAACTATATGGCTAGTAGGAAGTTGAGTCAAAGAAGACTTGTGCTCTGGGGTGTAGAGTACTACATCGCAGATCCCTACAGCCTTTTCTACCCTGAACAGCTCAGTCCCTTCTATGTCTGGCTGGGGAGGAGGAATCGAAAAACTAGGAAAATCATTGGGATAGATATAAACATCATAGTCGGCAGGCACCCGCCCTGAATCTCTGCAGAAGGGACACCAGTCCTTGGGCATCTGCGGCCGTTCCATCCTATGGGTAGCAGTGACCACCCATTCCCTCAGCACTGGATTCCACCGCAACTCTGACATCTTCAGTCAACTTTTCTCAATCTAAATTCTAGCTTCACAGTTTCCCCTCTCGGTACTTTCACCTGAACCTGCTGCGGGAAAGCTGAATAACCAGGTCTGCTCACACTGACGGTATGTTCTCCCTCTTTGATCTTCTCAATAAGCGCGTCGGTTACCCTTCCAGACAACTTTCCATCTATGAAGATGGCCGCATCTTTAACATCAGAGCAAATCCACAGGCAACCGCAGCTATCTGAATTAAGCTGCGAAGTTCCTGCAAGATACATCGTCACTGCCACCCCTGCCACGAGTACCACGCCGAGCAAGACCAGATCAAGAACCTTCCTCGCAGGCCTGGAGTGATGTTTGGAGTGCTTGGAGTTGGCCCTTTTGCGTCGAACAACCTTCTTTTTCCTGGCCTCTATCTCCTCCGGAGTGAGCCATTCCACCCTGCCAAAGTGGTTAACATACTTGTGCAGGCCACGTTCTTCATAGAACTTCTCCTTTTCCTCCAGGATAATCCGCTCTCTTTCTTGCTCCAGCCGTTTTTTCTCTTCCTGCTCTTCCAGCAGGCGCTTTTGTCGGATCCTTTCGGCCTCAGCCTCCTCAAGTTCTCTCCGTACCTTCTCTCTCAGCTCTCGTTCCTCATCCGGGGACAACACCTCTCTCTCCTCCTATCATATCGACTTCTGCCTGGGCAAACTCCAAGATAGAAGAGACACAGCTGTTGCTGCAATTTTAATAATATATCCAATAGGTGCTTAAAAGTCAACCCCGTTTTGTGAGATGGGTCACAGAGATGGGTGCCATTAATTCGAGAATCCGTTAAGCTTGTACAAAGAGGCCCGGATTTCTTTGTTTCTCCAGAAACCATCCCTGGGGTGTTGCCAATTCGCTGTGACAGACAGCCGGCTTCTCAGTTTTTTCCCGGAAAAGTAGATTTTCCCCTATCGCATCTCAAAAGCCGCCTCACCGTGGGGTGAAGCGGCTTTTGAGGATAAAGCTCAGTCTGCTCAGCGAAGCAGGAGCATCTTGCCGGAAAAGACTGGTTCTCCTGCAATCAGCCGACAGAGGTAGAGACCGCTGGAGACCTCATCTCCCCCTCATTTTTGCCCGACCATATCAGCAGATGTCTGCCTGCCTCCATATTCCCCTTGGCCAGCGTTTTTGCCCTCTGCCCCAGGAGGTTGTAAACTTCAAGCCTGGCAAAGGCCCGCTCTGGCAATCCGAACTCAATAATGGTTTCAACGTTGAAGGGGTTCAGGTAGCTGGAGAGGAAAGATCTGGAAGTAAGCTCAGCGTTTGGCTTCGGCTGATCTCTCCGGGGGTCCAGTCCCAACTTCATCCTTGCCAGGCCCGGCAGAAAATCCGGCGGATTTTGCTGTAGGTTGGCACGGCTGGCAGGATAAATCTCTAAAAATGACCTGAATGTCTCTTGGGGCTTGCTCGTCTCCCCTGCCAGTTCATATATCAGCCCGATGTTGAACAGCAGGCCCTCGTTGCTTCTTCCACTGCCGGCGAACTTTCAGCATAATCTCCTCTGCCCTGGCTGTGCCTTGTGGAACTGTCAGCTGTCTAAGAACTCCTTAATCCCCAGTTCCAAGGCAAGCCTCTCAGCTCTATGTCAGGGTGTCTCTCTGCCACCGCAGCAAGGTAGGAACACAACTGTTCCTCTTTTCCCATCACCTGGTAGCAGGAGAAGAGATGATCCACTCAGAGGCATCGTCCGTCTCCCCTTTTTAGGTTAACCGGCAAGTCTGCCTTTGCCGAAGGAGTTTGTAAAAACGCACCTTTCATCTCTACCAAGCTTATCCTCTCGGTTCCTGTCATCTCCACCATCTCTTCAATCCGGTTGACAACCCCCTCTAATGGGAGGCCGGTATTTTACTGTCTTCAATCCCACCCCTTTCCCATCTGCCGGACCACAACACTGAAGCTGCCCCGTTGAAACAGAAACTGATAGATAGGCACATACTCTTCCTCGATCGGCTCTTTTCGGATATACTTGTCCGTCCACTCTTCTCTATTTTCTCGCAGAAATAGTAGGGGATGTTCGCCTTTTCTGAACACCGGACGATCACATACCCCCGATCTTCACCCAAACAGAGTGGACCACAAAGTTCGTGTTCATCCGGCGGAATTTCTATAATTTCTCCATTAGAGCAGGTTATGGTCGCCCCGAGCTTGTATACTTGCCCATCGGGCAAAGTTATCCCTTCTGCTAGAACCTCCACGTACGCATATAGTGCCATGCCGTCAAGGTGTCTTCAGCGGAACTTTTCGGACATCTTTCGATGGAGATGATCACATCGGTGCATTGCTGGCTCGGGTACATCCTCTCATAGACAGCACCAGGAACCCATCTTGGCACCAGATCTACGACTTTCCCCACGACAATGTGGCTTCAGTCCTTCACAAGCTTCTCTAAAGTTATAGGACCTAGCAACCCATAGGCTGGCAAGGCAGCAAATATAACCGCGAGCCAGAGGGCAAGCCCTGCGCTTCTAAGAACAATGTTTCTTTTCATCTCTAAGAACTGCTTTGTCTAGAACGGATTGCTGTTTAATTGGAACTATTTGGCATGAGCCCTCCCGGCGAGTTGCTCCATGAAATGGGTCTTTGTCAGGCAAATTTCCCTCTGCCTGTTAGGATATCCACCAGACCCTTGAGACAAAATATCAGGAAGATAACTCCCTGTGGTTTTATATCTTCGGTCTTTTTCAGGAGGAGGAAATCTTGAATTGCCCGGATGTAGTCGATAACCAATGTAGTATCTGTCGAGACCCTAGCGACATCCCCTATTTGAGACTCAATTGCTGGAACCAAGTGCCGCATATCCTCGAGAAATTGGGTGTATTGCTCATCCTCAAAATTATGTCGCATCTTCTCTATTGAAATGGCAGCTTGCTGTCTTAACTGGAGCGGAAGTTTCGGGTCTGCAAGCACCTGTTTCTGAGCATTCCTCAACATCTTGCTAGCCCGCTCCGTCTGTTTCAGCTCATCCTGGATAAGAAGCTCATAGAACCGGTTTCTACCCCCCAACACCCGGCAGACGGCGTTGAGGATCTGCAGCCTAATAACCGGAGAACTATAGTGTTCCAAGTTCATAATAGCTGAGGAAACTATTCTGCGGTCTCCCAATTTGCTGAGTGCCTCAACAAGATTAGGAAAAGTAAAGCGGTCGAATGGAGCGGAGAATTGTCGGAAAAGGTGTTCTTTCACCTCTTCGTCTCCAATTTCTGCCAGTGCCATAATAGCGCTGTTTCTGACTCTGAGGTCGGGATCATCTAACGCCTTCAATAATGGGAGAATCCCTTGTTTGCTCTTTATCTTTCCTAAGGCCTGCGCCGCCTCGGAGCGCACATCTGACTCGCTGTCGTTCAGCTCGGCAACCAGGGGCGGAACGGCCTCAATTCGTTTGGTTTCCCCTAAAGCTTTGGCCGCTTCGCTCCTCACCTGCGGACTAAGGTCACCCAGGGCTTTGACCAATTTCTCCACTGCCATTGGACTTTTTGACCTGCCCATAGCGGAGGCACGCCGGGCCCGCTCCTCTTCGCCTTTCACCCGAGAAAATAGAAAGAAGTTATAAGCAAATGAGAACGGATTCCCTCTTCGTATCTGCCCTAGTACATATCCTGGACTGCAAGCTTTCGCTTCCTGGACATTCCTCAATAGGAAAACCGGGATCAAAAGAAGCATCGCACTGACCAGAAAGACTATCTGCAAGTTACCCACGGGGAACGAGCCTATATTGAACTGAACCGGCTTAAAATATTCCACCAGCCTGCCACCGATGATCGGGGCTGTTGAACTGGCTAAACTGACCGAAGCTGCCCAACTGGCGAAAAAGCTTGTCTTCTCTTCCCCTTGAGGTGCCATCCCATAGAGAAAGTTATTGATGGCCACAGTGAGTCCGGAGAAGACAAAGCCGCTCAAAGCCATCACTATCGGCAATAGTAGAAAATTCTCCTTGCAATTGAACACCCACATAATCGGAATCAACACCCGGGGCACCATCAGTATCTGCAAGATGGGCTTGTTCCCATAACGGTCAATAAATTCACCGCAGAAACGCAACCCTAAGATGAAACAGACCATTTGGATGTTGTTCAAAATGGCAATGGTCGAATAGCTAAGCTCTATCCTTTTGAGCATAAACACAGTATAAAATGGGCTGGCTATCCCCACCGCAAAAACCCAAGTGACATAAAAAATCAATAACTGTCTAAAATCTCGATCGCGGAAGGGACCAAATAAGGAGGGCAGAAATCCTGTAGGGGCAGAACTTCTCATCTGGGGGAACGGAACCCTGAATAAGACAAGATAGCCAGCGATTCCTGCTGCCATTCCAAGACAGAAGACCCAGACAAATCCCTTATATCCGCTAAGTGCGTCGAGGAAGCGACCAGCTACATATCCGGTTATTATCGCCGTTAAGTAGACCGCGGTAGTCCGTTTACTTAAATATCTTGCCCTTATCTGCTGAGGAATCGCCGTGGCAAACCAGCCCTGGAAAACAGGGGAAACCAGGTGTCCCAAAATTGTTCCCCCAGTTACCAAAGCTATTAAGCCAATGAACCACAGATGCTTCGGCAAAACAAGGGGGATGAAAACAACTGATAGAACGGTTATGATCTCAGCAAAACCCACCCAGATGATAAATAGCGACTTTTTGCGGATATTCCTGGTGAGAGATGGAGAGAACAACTGCGCCAGCCCTGCTAAAGCAGAAAATGAGGCAATGGTACCTATGTCAGACTCTTTTAGCCCCAAAAAGAGCGCAAAACCGGTGAACACCGGCGTCATTACCCCGGCCACCTGACCATAGGCAGCCCAGAAGATGCCGTTGTAAAGAAACAGGCGCAGCGCCCGAATGGTATCCATTCTGGACAGAGAAGTTGCCCTCTGCTCTTCCATTTCTCCCTCTATATGAATGCGTGTTCTGAGCTGGAAATCCCGTTCTTTCGCAAAAATCCCTCATGGCCGACTTCACCGCAAAAACAAGGGAGAAGCAAAGATGCGGTGTCCCAGATATGGGATTTTGTAACTTGGGAGTGTAAGACGGTTCTGGTTTTTCACCGCCTGGAAACGAACTTTCATACTAAAGCCAAAAAGTCCAATAAATCGAACTCCCCCTTCAATCAGGTTTATTGGACTTTCCCATCCGTAGCCAGAGCCGCTTATCTCACCACTTAGTCATAGACTTAGATTCCCGTCTATCTTTTGATAACACCGAATCTATACCCTTTGCCCCCACCAACAAACTCATACCCCGTCTCCTTTCCAATGGAGAGGAGATTTCTTCTCTGGTCTTCTGAGATCCAGTGGTTGAGGATTTCGCCTGCAAAGATGGTGTGATCTCCAGTATCCAGCTCTCCTACAACTTTACACTCTAAATTCACTATGCACTCCTTGATTAAAGGAGGTTTAACAAATCTTGCCGGCAGAGGTGTAAGCCCTGTCTGCTTGAACTTATCCACCTCCCTTCCTGAATGAGTTCCACAGTAGAGGACCTCCTCCCACATATCCTCACCCGGGACGGCCAGGACAAACTCTTTCCCTTCGGAAATTAACTTATGGCTATATCTGGTTTTGCCTACAGAGATGGCCACCATTGGAGGCTCAGAGGATGTTTTCATCTTCCAACCTAAGGCAATGATATCCGCCTTGCCCTCTTTATCGACGGATACTGCAAGTACAACCCGCTCTGGACGGGACCAGCGTGTATCTACCTGGGTTCTGGTTGCTTCTCGCATCTCTATAATACCTCCTTTTTTACCTCTTTGGAGCCCTTTGCCATTAGCTCCTCCCACACCTTCTGAGAACGCTCGCAAAGCATGGCATAATCACCTGTGTTATGAATGACGAAGTCAGCTTTTTTCACCTTCTCCTCTGATGGTAGTTGTGAGTTTAACCTCTGTTGTGCCTCCTTGAAGGATAACCCTTTCTGGATAAGCCTTCGGATTTGGTCCTCTCGTCTGCTCAGCACAACCACTATGGCATCGAACCAGCTCAGTATACCCCACTCCACTATCAGGGCAGCGTCTACCACTACTGGCCTGCTCGGCCGGTTCTTCCGGGTCTGGGCTATTTTCTCTCGGAGCCGCCCCAACAATAGAGGATGGACTATCTCATCCAACTTGTTCTTGGCCACAGGATCTCCAAAAGCCAGTCTGCCCAGAATCCGCCTATCCACCCCCCCATTCTTGGTAAGGATCTGTTTGCCAAAGGCGATCACCAACTGCGAGAGGACTTCTCTGTCCTGTTCAACCACTTCCCTGCCGATCCTGTCGGCATCGACCACCAATGCCCCGTGTCGCTCAAAGATTCTGCAGACGGTGGTCTTGCCCGAAGCAATCCCCCCGGTCACCCCAATAATCATAAGAGATACTCCTTGACGAAAAGGCGCTCAAAAAAACTTGAGATTCTTTGCATCGCTCTCTCTACCAGGCTATTAGCGAAAAGACTTGACAGATTTTCTAAGGTCTCCTCTATTTGTGGTTCACCGAAAAGTAGGGGAATCTAATCTTCGTAATTCTCCTCAATTTGCCACTTCTGGAGAATCTTCCTGTTCCGGTACCTTTTGACCAGGTAGACAGCTACAAACAAGAGAATGATAATTATCCAAAGATTGAATGAGTTAAATACCATAGAGGCGAGATTGAACCTATGGCGCACATAGCTCTCCCATTCAGTAGCAAATTCACTCTCTGAACACCCACACACCTCGAACAGAGCCTGACTGAATACCTTTCCTGATGCCATCTGCTGAGCCATTTTTTTTACAACATCCATCCCACACCACTGCAATAGATAGATAACAGAAAGAAAACTCTCAGTATAAGCCAATTGGCCTCGGGAAGACGAGAAGAAGAGCATATTATCGATCTGGCTTAGAGGTATGATCTGCCGAAGAAACACTGCCTTGTTCATTCTGAAATCCTGTCCCCATCTCCATTGTCTCGACTGCCACATCGCCACTCCCTCATCGAACCAACGGGGAAGCCTCGCTCCGCCTGTAGCCTGGCCAAGCAGCACATGGGAGAGTTCGTGCACCACCAGTTCTTCTAAATCCACCCTACCTTTAGAAGAAGGCCGCAGCACAATGGTTTTCTCCCTCGGCATGGCACATCCTATGCCCCAGTCCGGAAACCGGCCCCCGGTCAGAAGCGCAAACTCCTCTTCTGTTGGCGGCAACAAGATACGCACCTTCAGGCTCTGCCGAAGTCCAATGCTTTGAGCCACGCGGGCGAAGTTTGCCTCAACAACAGTGGCTACTTCTCTGGCTACAGTTGAATCCCTGAGAGAATAGAAGACCTCGGCGTGCTCCGATCCCCAAACTTCCCAGCCAAAACTGAAGTCTACCTCAGTGCACAAGAGAATCAGAAGGGCAATCGCCATATTTCGGAGAAATTCCATAGGTCCTGTCCCTCGCCGTGTTGAGGATATAATAACAACCGTAGGGAGGTTTGGCAAGTCTTTTCTAACAAGATTTCCGAGACGAAAAGGCACTCGAGAGAAAAAACCGGAGAGGCCTTACCCTCAACTGCCGGGTCAATGCAATGAGCCTCAAGCAGAGTTACGGCTTAGCGGCTTCTAATAGACCCGTAACCGGGGAATTCCTGAGCATCTCAGTTGTAAGCCCAGGCAGAACCGCAACGGAGCTCAAATAGTCAACCAAATCTTGAATGTGCGTAACCGAAAAGAAGACCAGCATTGACTTGCTCCAAATGCTGGTCTGGCAGAAGGCAAAAAACAGTCTCACACCGGCTAATAACCATCAACCGCTACATTGGAAGTCTCCTCTCCTGGACTACATCTTCTGTCAACACCAGTCCATTATCGTAGAAGTCCGCTGTCTGTCCTGAAGTTATAGGCCCTTGGGGTTCGACCTTATCCCAATGTCGTCAAACTAACAAAATTGTCGTCTCGCTTACCTGGCTTTTTTGAACAAGATAATAAATTGGGATACTTACTACATCTGGCACAGGGGTTATAGGTCGCTTTGACCGTATTGCTAAGAGAAGTTGGGCGCAAGCTGGCGGACAGAAATATCCTTTTAGTGGAATACCGAGCCAGGAAATTCGATACTACCATACCGCCGTTTTGCCCTCTGTTTGCATGGTTGCCCAAATCGTGCAATGTCTAACTGCCTTCTGGTCGGGCCACAGTCGCATAGTTGCAACAGACAGACTATCTTGACAACATCGTATTCCCCTGTTGGAGATCATTGGCAGTGGCCAGTTCGGTGGTTTTGATAGTGATTGAAGTCACCACTGCCAACTGAACTGAAAGACTATAACAGAAGAGCGACAAGAAAAAAGCCTAAGGAGAAGAAGAATAGAGCAGTGATAATCTTAATTGCTGCAAAGCGCTTTTTCATCACTAACGCGATTCGCTCTGAAGTTGTCCCAAAGTACGCCAGGAGAAAGATGGCCAGAAGCGGGAGAATGAACATCAAGTTGTATAGCGCTAAGTAGAAAATTGCGTTGGTCTTCAATTCAGATACACCCACCACAAAACAGATGGTGGGAAGATACACCTGCCCTGTACATTCCAGCTCCAGAAAAGAGACCACGCCCCCGGTAGCAAAAGCCGCCAGTGTAATTTTACTGCTCCTGCTTTTCTCCCTGATCGTCTGATGTATCCTGTTTTTGAGAAAACTGGGCAACTGCAGTTTGACCTTGCTATAATCTCCCTTTTTGGCCATCCTAAAATCATAGAGACTGAGCGTTCCCAATACAAAAGCCAATACAGCCGCTATAAGATAGATAACCCGGCTAAGCAATGAGAAAATCCTTAACGAATGGATAAAGCGAAACATACCGAGTCCGATCAGAAAATATACTATAAACACCGCCGTTGTGAAACCTAACGCCGCAAAGACCAAGTCCTTGCCTTTACGACCCACAAGCGTGAGATAAGAGAGGAAAAATATGAGGGTGGCAAAGGCGCAAGGGTTGATGCCGTCAATGAGCCCTGCTGTGATCACTGCGAAGGGTCCAAACATCCTGAACCTTTGGATTATACCTCGTTCCGCCTTTGCCAGCACTGTGTTTGTTGGAGCCCAAGGACACATTGTTCCCTTATCTTTGTACTTTTCTATTAGCTCTCGGATGTTCCCATCGGTAAGCTCTTCTTTTGCCAAATGCACGTCACCGACAAAAATGCTGGGAACAATCAATCTTTCCTGCTCAGGGACATGGAACAACTCACACAGGGCCTCATTCAATTTCATATTCTCTTTCAATTCGCAGTTGAATCTTCTTATCCGTAGGTTTGGGTAACTATGCTGTAGACGGTTCAACATGTAGTTGACCCTATCACATCTCCTGCACCCAGGTCCGTAAAAGTAAGCAATATAGACGTCTTTATGTTGCTCTTGCTTTTCTTTACCGGTTGTCCCGATTGCTACAGGGAAATCACAACCTCCTTTTGTGAGGTACTTTTCCACCAGACGGCCGAGATTCTCGGTGATCTCCTTCCGCCCTCTCAGAACTTCTTTTCCCACGAAGGCCACGGGAATGGAACCCTCCAAGTATGAAAACTGCTGCTCAAGATAAAGCAGTAGGTCGTAATTCTTGGGGTCTTCAATGGAGTAACAACGCACTTTCAGTGCATCACCAAATCGCTGTTTCAGTTGCGGAATTAGTTCCTGCTCAACGGCTGCACAGCTATCACAATTTTCGGCAACAAATATGGAGACGCAGACTACCGATCCAGGAGTAGTCTGGGGCTCTGCGTTCATCCCTCTATCTTGATTCAGCCACTCTGTCTCAGCACCTTCTGCCTCCGCAACTGTAAGAAACTCCATTCCCCTACTCAGATCATCGGAACCGCCGGAAAGTACCTCAATATGTTCGACCAATCGTTTTTCTTGCTCAGTCTCTCGAATTTGATCAGAGTCTGCCTGTTTTTGCATCCCTTCAGCGCAAAGTATGGCGGGCAATAATATAGGCACAAGCCTCAGGGAGCGGGCCAGCCTCTTAAATTTAGCTGTTTCCTTTGGCATCTCTATCTCCGACCCATGTTCATAGCACCCGTCATGTCGAAAAATAGAATCTCCTGGAACATCCAGCTACAATAGACTGAACTTTCATAAAAATATAGCAATTGGAGACATAAATGACGAACATCCATACCATAACCGGCTACCTGTGCCCTCTGTTTGCAAGAAAACGGACCAAAACGAGCGCCTTTGCCGTGCGTAGGTCACACGTAAGCTTGAATTCCGGAAGCCACAATCCCTGGAGACAACGGATCTGGCTTCTGCCTTGTTGGCCGCTGATGGAAACCGCAATTGTTCTTCCGCCTCCAAGATCAACCATAGCCTTGCGGTGAAACCTCCGGCTGTCGCATAGGAAAAACTGACGAATTAGGCTGACGGCAAAACTCCCTTGACAGGGCTACAGAAACTCGGTCAAGGCGAGTTGTTACCGCTTGGGAACCCTCTGGCCCATATGCTACTGTATTCCCGCGCCTTAACGATGGATTCTCTAAATCTTTTGTGAAGGTTTGGTAACTGAATCTAACTCCCAGGTGCTCCACGCTCAGCACAATGCGAAAATGTGACTTCGCACACAAGAACCCGAGGCTCTCGGTGTCCGCAGACGTCTGTGACAGCGAGAGACGAAAGTCAGGGGGGAGGAATATTCCCTTGCAGGGCCTGATAAAAGGCGTTCCAGAAAGGGTCCACTATGGGATGTTCCAGCTCCTTCTCCTGTCCCGCTTCCACCAGGACCATTCCCTTGTCGGCTTCTATCAACTGCCCGGCGATCGAGGATCTGACCCCTTTGCGACCCAACGTCTCCACCACCTCCTGTGCCTTGTGCTGCCGACAGGCGATGATCAGGGTGCCCTCGCTGATGGAAGCATAGGGATCAATAGAGAAATAGTCGCAGATTTCTCTTACGCAATCCTCCACTACAATCTTCTCTTTTTCTACTCTGACTCCCAGACCGGCAGCCTGGGCCAGTTCATATAGTCCACCCCAGATTCCACATTCGGTGGCGTCGTGCATAGCGCTCACTCCCTCCTCCCTTACCCCCACACTCACCGCTGTCATGGCATCCTCAACCACTGACATCTTGTAGAATACTCGCTGTGCTCGTTGAGCAAACTCCTTTCCAAATTGCTTTTCAATAAGATGGGGAAACATTGTGGCGAAGATGCCAGTGGCCTCAATGGCCGGCCCTTTGGTGATAATTATCTTATCCCCAACCCTGGCCATCTTAGGGGTAACGTATTCGTCTTTCTCTCCGACGCTAATTACTGTCGCTCCACCCACCATAGGGTAGTGACAGTTCTCGTATCTGGCAGTGTGACCCGCAATGATGGATATCCCCAGCCTCTGACATTCCCGGTGGATAGTATCCCAAACAATCTCCAATTGTTCCTTAGTTATCTCCATAGGAAGATTTAAATCTATGGAGAGAAACTTAGGTCTCAACCCAGATGTAACAGCATCAGAGGCCAAAATATGAAGGGCAAACCAAGCTGACCTTTCCCAACCATATTCCGGGACGATGAAGACCGGGTCACAAGTGACCGACACCGCTCTATCTCCAATCTCTACTATCCCCACATCCACTCCATGCTGGGGCCCTACCAACACCTTTTCTGATTTCGCTCCCAGCCTGGGGAATATAAGTTCATTAAATATCTCAGGTGAAATTTTACCAATATCGGGCAGTTGAGCCAACTTTTCCCTCCTTTTGTTTTTCCGGCACGTCCTCCTCACTGCCGCCTCTCTGGTCTCTGAAATTGAAAAGATAGATAAGTGTACGGAAGCTTCCTAAGGAGCACAGTGATCCGACTTGGCTATTCTACTATAAGTGGAATCTGCTCTGGCAAGACCTAGCCGGGCAAGTCGACTGCATTCGCAGTCTCCGGCATAGTAAGTGTCAAACGACCCTGAAATCAGCGCAGAGAGGAAATAGTGCTCAAAGTTAGCAAATACAAAGGGAGACAACCAGCAAAGCAAGGGGAACCCTACAATGGAGAGGAGAAGAGAGAGTCTTTCCCTGAAAGAATCTTTCGCTTTCGCTGGCGAAAAACCTCACAGGCAGGATCTTTCGAAATTGCATGTAACATTCACAAATTTAGCCCCCTAGCTCCCAGCAGACTTGAGGCTTAACGAAATTATCGGAGATCAAATTGAAGATAATCAATGATGCGCTCAATCTCTTGCACCTATAACCCCTTAGTCCCCTGCAATGGGAACTGTCTCCCGGCAGAACAAGAAGAGAGCAATAGCCTCAAGTGCTGCGTCTATAGGCGCTTATCGTCCCTCCCCCAAGAACCGTATCCCCATCGTAGAATACAACCGCTTGTCCGGGGGTGATTGCCCATTGAGGCCTGTCAAATTTTACTTTAACCTTCCCTTTCCTCAGGGGAATAATTGTTGCCCAGGCAGGTTTATGCGAATATCTTATCTTTACTTCCGCTCTAATGCGTCCATTTGCGTTCTCTGTTCCAATGAAATTTGTATCCTTAGCAATTAGCTCGTCACTATATCCATCTTCTCTCCTACCCACGATAACACTATTACTTTCTTGATCAATTGCAATCACATATAGAGGTTCTTTCGCGGCTATGCCTATTCCTCTTCTCTGTCCAATAGTATAAAAGATAATTCCTTGATGTCTGCCGACAACTTCACCTTCTTTGTTTACAATAGGACCTGGCTTTGCCGCTTCGGGCAGGTATTTTTGAAGAAAGTTTGGATAATCATCATCTGGGATAAAACAGATCTCCTGACTTTCTGGTCTGCTTGCCACAGGCAAATCCAATTTTCGAGCTATCTGTTTCACCTTCTCTTTGGTATAGTTACCTAAAGGCATCAGAGTGTGCTTAAGTTGTTGTCGGGACATCGTATACAGAACATAGGATTGATCTTTCTTGCGATCAATGCCTCTCTTAAGAAGATATTTTTTTTGACCTTCGTCATATTCTATTCTGGCGTAGTGACCCGTAGCAATGTAGTCTGCACCAACATTTTTTGCTTTCTTCAATAAGGCATCGAATTTTATATATTGATTGCATCTTATACAGGGGTTAGGGGTGCGACCCTTTTGGTATTCTTCACAGAAATTGGCAATTACCTTTTTCTGGAAGTCCTCTCGAAGGTCAAGTATATAGTGAGGAATACCAAGCCTGTTAGCTACCCTTTTTGCATCCTCTATTGCCTCCAAACCGCAACAACCACCGAATCTTTCTACTCCACCTTTCGGCCAAATCTGCATGGTTATGCCAACCACTTCATAGCCCTCTTCCTTAAGCAAAGCGGCAGTGACCGATGAATCCACCCCGCCACTCATTGCTACCACAACTTTATGCTTGGACATACTTCAGCGTTTCCTCCAGTGACTTTCGGGAATCATCCATAATATTTTCGGGCAACTCCACTCTGTAATGCTCCTTTTTCAGGATGAGGTAATATCTTTTAGAGTCGTCAGTTTCATATTCCGACAAACCCAGGGTGTACTACGGGCCTAAAACTCCTTCCCTGGACTTTCTTTTTCAACCGACATATTGGGCTTTCCTCTGTGCCTAGAAGAAATCTCCTTTTATCAAACTTCTTGAGAAAGTCCGCCGTAGCCCCGGTTGACAGCGCCTCATCGGCAAAGTCAACAACCTCAGGCTGACATTATGGATGAACCAGGAGGCGGGCAGTCGGAAAAACTTTTCTTTGCCAAGAGCACTTCTTCTCTGGTTATCCTTTCATGCACATAGCAGTAACCCGTGCGAAGACCTATCTCCTTGCTTACGAGTCTCTGGCAGCGAGAGGTAACGTTTTGTCGCGAACGAAGATTACCCTCATTGTCCCACATATTCCACAGCTTTTATTGCGTTCGCCCAGGTGCAGCACACCTCGGAATCCATCTTGCCATCGGTGTCAGCGTTCGCGCAACAGACCATTTTCGCATCCGCAATATTTCTCTCTCAGTGTCTCCGGCTTTTCGCTGGTTATCATATCTCCTGAAAAAGCCAAGTACTCAAATAACGCTCACCAGTATCAGGCAAGATTACTACAATGAGCTTATCCTGGTTTTCTTCTCTCTTGCCCACCTCTATTGCCGCCCAGGCAGCCGCTCCTGAAGAGATACCAACTAATATCCCCTCCTCTTTGGCTAACCGCCTGGCGGTGTTGCCTGCATCGTCGTTGCTCACCTTGATCACCTCATCAACCAACTCCATCCTCAAAACCTCGGGTATGAAACCTGCACCAATGCCCTGAATCTTGTGTGTGCCAGGTTTGCCGCCAGAGAGAACGGGAGAACCTATGGGTTCAACAGCAATGGCCTTAAACTCGGGTTTCCTTTTCTTTATTACCTCAGCAACTCCTGTAAGCGTACCCCCTGTCCCAACCCCCGCTACCAAAATATCTACCTTTCCGTCTGTGTCGCGCCATATCTCCTCAGCCGTGGTTTCTCTGTGTATTTCGGGATTGGCTGGATTCTTGAACTGTTGAGGCATAAAGGAATTGGGAGTTTGCCTAAGAAGTTCTTCTGCCTTCTTAACTGCGCCATTCATTCCTTCTTCACCAGGGGTGAGAACCAACTCTGCCCCAAATATTTTAAGAAGCCGCCTGCGTTCAATGGACATAGTATCAGGCATAGTCAAGATCAGACGATAGCCCTTAGCGGCACAGACAAATGCCAAAGCAATGCCGGTATTACCACTGGTTGGTTCAATAATTACGGTATCTCTTTTGATCAACCCCTTGCTTTCAGCATCTTCAATCATAGATACCCCAATTCTATCCTTCGAACTGGATAGAGGGTTAAATGACTCCAGCTTTGCTAATACGGTTGCCCCTAATCCGGCGCTTACTTTATTCAACCTCACCAGCGGGGTATTCCCTACTAATTTGGTCATATCATCCGCAATCCTTGCCATCTGTAGGCTGCCTCCTGTCTAATTTCAGTCAAGATATGATCCGTTGGTAAAAACTCTCTATGATAATTTGCCACAAGAACAGAAAAAACGCAAGGAGAAGCTACCTGGAATAATCGACTCATCTATTTTTCCCGTCTGCGTTCTCTGGCCCGAAGTCCATACTTCGTCCAAAGATATGAGCGCATAATTTCTCACTTTTTCCTTCAATCGTTTCTAAAGGCCTCGTTCATACTTCCTGTCCTGTAACCCTGCAGATCAACCGTAACATAGAGATATCCCAGTTCTTTAAGCTTTAGGACAATCTCCTCCGCTTTTTGTAACAGCACTGGTATCTCCTCTTTCAGGACTTCTATCCTGGCAATCTGGTTGTGATGTCTCACTCTCACTTGTGTTAACCCCAAGTTCCTTACAAAAGCCTCTGCTTGTTGTATCTTAGATAACACATCTTCGGTTATACGATTCCCATAAGGAAGCCTTGAGGCAAGACAGGCCAAAGAAGGTTTATCCCAAGTAGGTAAGCCAAGGAGTTGGGACAACCGGCGGATATCATCTTTAGTAAACTTAGCCTCTTGTAGAGGACTTCTCACCCCAAATTCCTGGGCTGCTTTCATCCCGGGACGCAGATCACCCAAATCATCATAATTGGAGCCATCCAGCACGTAGTTCAAATTATTCTCCCGAGCGATGGCCATCAGCCGGGAGAACAATTCCCTTTTGCAGTAATAACATCTATCGGGCGGATTGCCAACAAAATTGGGGTCTGTCAGCTCTTCGGTTTCAATGATAATATGCTTCACACCCAGTTTTTTAGCCACCCTCTGGGATGCCTCTATCTCTTCTTGCGGATAAATAGCTGACTTAGCAGTAATGGCCAAGACCCTATCCCCTAAGGTATCCTGGGCAAGTCTCAGAAGTAAAGTACTGTCTGCTCCACCTGAGTAGGCCACCAAAACACTCTCCATTTGGGCCAGGATTTCTTGTAGCTTTTTTGCCTTCTCCCTCAGATTCATCTGTCTCTCTCTGTTTTTCCCTACAGCAAGAATCGCCCCGTACAATCGCTTGAAGGGCGGTTCTTCTGATTGACTTGCTCTTGCTGTACCTATACACCGGACCGGCAGAACCACCATTGAAATGTCTTATCAGTTTATTGACCCAAGATTGCTTTGACGTAAACAGAATATTTATAAATCCTATCTGGGTCTATCTGAACCAATGATATCTTATCGGTAACAGCGCTTTGGGGGCTTGATGTACTTCTCAGGTTCCTTGTCAAAAGCATCCTCACGTCCAGAAGCGCAGAAGTAGTAGGTCTTCACCTTCTACTGGCTCTTTGCTGCGGCTGCTGCCTATTCTACCTCCATCCCACAGACGGGATCTTTGACCTTGGTCATATGTTCTCACCTCGTTCTGGTGAGATTTAAGGCCGTCTATCAACAATCTCTTTGACAACAGGCTTAAACCCTCTACCTTTCGATATCCTCTTGTCGAATTTCCCTAATAATACAATGGAACCGGAGAACATAATGACCCCGCCAACCAAGGCAGCACCTTGTTTTTTGGTAACCAACTGGGTGATCGCAAACCCCAGTATGAAGGCAACAATAGGAAGAATGAAGATCAGGAAAGCTGCCATGATAGCATTTTTAGGATCCATATCGATCTTCACTGTGTCGCCAACCTTGACCCCTTCTGCTGACACCGCTTCAGTGTACATCTTGTCTGCACCTGGGTGGCAGAGCATTCTTACTGGACAGTGAGGACAGCCACTTTTCGGTGTCAACTCCACCTTCACGCTGTCGTCCTTCACTTCTACAACTTTACCGATTTCTTCCATTTCACTCTTATCTGGGTTTACTACGGTTGATCTTAAAGCGCCAGGAAAAACAGAAAGGCCCAGAGGTCCCAGTACAGTCACCACATTGTCGTGGACTTCCAAACCTCACATCGGTTTCTTCCGACCAATCTTAAACAGCTTCTACTTGCTGGACCTCTGGAATCTGTTCTTTGAGAATTCGTTCAATTCCCATCTTCAGAGTTATCTGTCCCATAGGACACCCCATACAGGCACCGGTGAGTCTCACCTTTACCACACCGTCATCACTCACTTCAACCAGCTCCACATCACCGCCGTGGGCTTCAAGGGCTGGCCTTATCTGGTTCAGAACTCCTTCAACTCTATCACGCATTTGCCTGCCTCCATTGGATGTACTACATTGTCTTCTGGCATTGCTGCTTGCTCTTTTGTCGCTCGACCAAATCTTGCAGCGTTATGGATTCCGAGATATTCTCCATTGTCTCCTTTATTTCTTTCCCCATGTCCCGGGAAGCACAGTGAGGAGCACGATTGCACATATTGAGATCATCAACGCATTCCACTGGAGCAATCGAACCCTCGAGCACGCGAATTATTTCGCTGAGCCTTATCTGCGAAGGAGACTTAGCTAAGCTGTATCCCCCGTTTGCACACCTGAGGGTCTTTAGCAGTCCCGCTGCCTTGATAGGAAGAACCAACTGCTCCAGGTATCTCTCCGAGATCCCCTGCCTTTTGGCAATATCCTTGCATCAAGATATGGCCTGTTTCATGATTAAGAGCCAAGTCCAGCATCATCCTGACTCCGTACCGGCCCGTGGTGGAAAGCGGCATAGCATCCACCTCCAATTCCCACTAAAACTATCGGAATTATGATTATACTAACAGATGAAGGAACGTTTGTCAAGCCTTTTTTGAAATTTCCAAAAATATTGGGGCAGGTTCAATAAACGGATTTTAGCTCATTTGACACTAACAAATGGCCTCTAAATCCCTCCACACCCCGGGGGTCAGAGTTCAGGAGATAGGGGGCGTTGGCTGTGCTTTTCTCAATCTTTACCATTTCAACTCTATTATAGGTCATTTTTAATAGGGGAAAGTAGATGACGTTAGCCCCAATCAGGTAGGCCACAATCGCCAATCCGCAGCCCGTGTCAGGGCACATGTGGCAAGGTCTTTCAGGCTGTGGGCGTAGTCCTTCCCCCCACGATTCGTGAGATATGAACTCCTCTCAAAAAAGAGATCCGCAGTGCCAAACCCTCTCAAGGTATCTGTATCTTTTTGTTATTACACAACTAATTTTTCGAACTGTAAAAAATTGGTCAAGCCCAAATTCGCAGAGTTTCGCCCCCTTCGGGGTCATTATCTCCCAAAAAGCTGTTGACAAATGCTCGTTTTTCAGATATCTTAAGAGTTACCAGAAACTCGTTGTGCCGCCGATACTCTTCAACTATCCCTCAGAGGGCTTTACATCGCGTATGATCAGAGTAGACGGTTTAACCAAGAAATTCGCGACTGTAACGGCTGTAGACCATATCAATTTTAGCTGCCATCAGGGGGAAGTGTTTGCCTTTTTGGGCCCAAACGGAGCCGGAAAGACCACCACTATTCGCCTCATCCTTGCTATCCTCACCCCTACAGAGGGCAGAATCACAGTCAACGGGATCGACGTGCGAGAAAACCCAGAAAGTGCGCGCAGACAGATGGGAGCCGTTTTAGAAGAGAATGGACTCTATGACCGGCTCACTGCCTGGGAGAACGTCTCCTTCTTCGGCGAACTTTACGGAATGGAGAAAAACCGGCTTCGGCAGCGGATCGAAGAGCTATTTGCACTGCTTGGTATAGAGGAGTTCGCCTATCGCCGTGCCGGAGGGCTATCTAAGGGAACGAAACAGAAGGTGGCAGTGGCCAGGGCCTTAGTGGCCGACCCGCCTGTTCTGCTTTTGGACGAACCCACTGCCGGGCTGGATGTGCTCACCCAAAAGACCATCCTGAGCTTGATAAAAACAGAACGAGACAGAGGAAAGTGTATCATCTATTCCACTCACATAATGAGTGAGGCCGAGCAAGCAAGCGACCGAATTGCCATAATCCACCACGGGAGAATTCGCGCCTTAGGTACTCCGGAAGAGCTGAAACAAAAGACCGGTAAGGCAGGTTTAGAGGATGTCTTTCTAGAAGTAGTAAGGGAACAGCTATGAAACAGAAAGTGGTTTTCGCTGTGCTTCATAAGGAGCTGAAGGATGCGCTTCGGGACAGAAGGACCCTCTACACAACATTTCTAGTTCCTCTGTTGCTTCCAGCACTTATCTTGTTACCAATGAGATTGACGAACTATAAGGAGAAGGCCATCCAAGAGAAACCGTCCAAAATAGCGATTCTCTATCCGGAGCGATTCCCCCAGTTGGCCCGCAGGTTGGCCTCCAGCGGGCAATTCCTTATTGTCGAGGTGGAAAAGATAGAGTGGGC